>Ga0114951_10000287_pt1 | contig 73410 bp, 63 predicted proteins | sample AM7aDNAmetaG_FD_88677 | JGI IMG/M metagenome (GOLD analysis project Ga0114951, IMG submission 88677) | Freshwater microbial communities from Finland to study Microbial Dark Matter (Phase II) - AM7a DNA metaG | ecosystem: Environmental > Aquatic > Freshwater > Lake | place: Finland: Lake Alinen...
CAGGGCTTCACCCTCATCGAGCTGCTCATCGTCATCATCATCATCGGCATCCTCACGGCCATCGCCCTTCCGCTGTACGTCAGCCAGAAGGACAAGGCCAAGAACGCCGCCGTCAAAGAGGGCGTGCACACGATCCAGATCGGCGTCATGAGCTACGCCACCGATCACGGCGGCGCCTACCCGACGACGGAGTACGTCACCTACACCGCCGACCGCAGCCTCGACAACCTCGGCAACCGCTACCTCGACACCTGGCCGCGGAACCCCTGGACAGGTAAGCCCATGGCCAACACCGGCAGCGCTGTGCTGTTCAATACCGATTTCGCGGCGATCGCTGCGTCGAAGCCGTTGGTGGGCGCCGGGTGGTCGGTCGTGAACGGCGTGCTCGTACCGCCTGCGTCCGGCGGGAGCGTGGCTTTCGGCGACACGGCCTGGACCGACGTGCAGCTCGATGTGAACGCGACCCTGAGCTCCACTGTGAATGGCGGCTACGGCGTCTACTTCCGCTCCGACGGCAAGCCCGCCACCACCAACCCCAAGGGGGGCATCTCGGGCTACTGCTTCCAGTTCGATCCGGGAGCGGGGAACAAGTTCACGGTGCGCAAATGGGTCAACGGCGTCGAAACCGCAGCCATCGCGAGCGCCTCCATGCCCGCGGGCTACAGCATCTACGGCACGCCTCATGACATCACCATCAGCGCCGTGGGCAGCCATATCGTGGTCAAGGTCGACGGGGTCACCGTCCTCGACTTCATCGACAGCACCTTCGCCTCGGGCGGCGCCGGCCTGCGTACGTGGGGTGGCAGCGTCGTGAAGTTCCTCAGCGCCACGGCGGGCAGCGGCAGCGGCGCCAGCAGCGGCGCCGTGACCAAGGGCGACTTCGCCTACGCCAACGCCGTCAACGCAGTGTCCTACGGCCTGGTCGGCTGGATGGCCGGCAACGGCGCCTTCGTGGTGCAGCCGCTGCAGTGACCGCCGCCGGCGGCGGGGTCCGTTCGACGTCGCGACCCCGCCGCTTTCGCGTTCGGGGCAGGTTATCGGCCGGTCTCGCCGGGGTAGTAGGCAGTCGTCACGTGCCAACGACCCGGCGCCACCGGGTTCATCCTTGGGGGGACCATGGCCACTATCTCACTGACCGCCGAGGAGCTCACGGACCGCGAGCTGCTCGACGAGACCGGCCGCGACATCGGCGCGATCATCGACCTGTACGTCGACGTCGAAGGGCGCCCGCATTGGCTCCTCGTCGACACGGGCTTCTTCCCCAACTACTTCAGCGTGATCCCGGTCACCGACGTGGTCGTCAGCGGCCGCGGTCTCGAGGTCCACTACACTATGGAGAAGCTCACCGGCGCGCCCAACAACATGAGAGGCAAGGACTTCGCCAAGCACCGCGAGGGACTTCTGTACGACTACTACCGGCTCGAGGCGCCCGCCTCAGTCGCGGAGGCCACCAGGCACGGCGCCAACGACAAGGTGCTCCTGCCGCCCAGCGAGCTGTGCCGGTTCTCGACCCTGTCGTGCGAGAACAAGCCGACGGAGTTCAACGCGGAGTAGACCGCCGGTACAAGCTCTTGAAGACGATGTAGGCGATCGTCCCGCTGATCGCCGCTACGCTGCCGCCGATGAGGTAGTCGGCCCCGTTGATGAAGAGCTCGACGACCGCGATGAGCACGGCCGGCGCGCAGATCAGGGCCAGAACCACCGTGTTTCCCCACACCCTGAAGGGACGCTCCATCTGCGGCTCGGTCTGCCGCAGCCGTACCGCGGCGACGAAGATGAGGATGTAGTAGAGCATGTTGAGGAAGACGTCGATGACGATGAGGGTGGTGAACCCCCAGCGCAAGAGCACGGCGTTGACGGCCGCCAGGAAGACGATCGACACGTAGGGGGTGCCGTACTTGCCGTGCGTCTTGTACAGGGATTTCGGCAGCAGGCCGTCCTCTGCCATGGCCCATGCCGGGCGGGCGCCCATGCCGAGGTACTCCTGATACAGCGCCAGGTTGCTGACCACCGCCGCGAGCAGCATAGCCGCGGCAAGAACTGGCCCGCCGAGGATGCGTGCGATCTCGACGAACGAGATCGAGCTGCCGCTCGTGGTGGTGGACCAATCGGCATACCTGCCGACGCCGGCCAGACCGGCGAGCGTCGGCAGGAAGTACGAGATCACGATGATCGGCACCGAGATCATCAGCGCTTTGGGGATGATCCGTCGCGGCCGCTCGATCTCCCCGGCCATCACCGACATCGAATCGAAGCCCGAGTACATCCACAGACCGATGGCGAGCCCGCCTTCGAGCCCGCCGAAGAGCGTCTCTCCCGCGGGCAGAAACGGCTGCCACGGCACGCCCTGCCAGTGGGTGAAGCCCAGCACCGTCATCACCACGAACGGCGCCATGATGATCACGGTGAAGACGATCGAGCTCAGGGCGACCACATTGAGCCCGCGGATGTTGATGTAGGCGAACACAGCGATGATCGCGACGCCGATCGCCCAGGCGCCGTTGAAGCCGAGCTGCGGCCACCAGCCCTGCACGTAGGCCATGATGAGCGCCACGTAGACGGCCGAGTCGACGAACTGGCACAGCCAGGACCACCAGCCCGACTGGAAGCCCCAGAACTCGCCGAGGGCGCGCTTGGTCCAGACGTAGTAGCCGCCCTCATCCGGCATTGCCGACCCCAGCTCCGAACACACCAGAGCCATGGGCATCGCCCAGAAGACGGGCAGGAGAAGGAGCAGGAGCAGCGTGAAGCCGGGGCCAGACCAGCTCACCATGTCTTCCATGCCGAAGGCGCCCGACGACACGAAGACAAAGATCATGACCACTGCCGTGGAGATCGAGATCCGCACCCGACGGAGCTGGCTCGCCATGTCCCCCCTGGTCGCCCGGCACCATGCCGACACGCGCGGCACTCATGCTTCCACGCTTCGGGCTGCCGGCGCCAGTGCGCGCTCTTCATCAAAGTTGTGCGACCGGAAAGCGATTCTTGGTCGCTGTTGCTCAGCGCGTGGGTGGCGAAACGCCTGGCTGCGGACGCTCGACAACCTGTTCAGCGTCGAGCACCACCAGCTCATGGACGACCGCGCCTCCTACGCGCTGTTCTTCGTGCGGCGCACGCATCTCACCGTGCGCCGCGCCTTCGCGCCGCGCGTGCGAAGAGTCGCTGCGCCTGGTGGAGAGCACGTCGGCTGCCCGCATGGCCGCCGGGAAAGTGCCGCGCGACGACGCGCGCGAGCTGGCCGTGACTCTCAAGGCTCTCGAAGACGGCTACGTCGTGCTCATCGGCGGCGGCGCCGACGAAGAGGCCGAGATCGGCAGCGCGCTGCAGCTCCTCGGCCTGCCCGCCGCCGGCGTCTGACGCCCTGGCCGGCGCTGCCTGACCCGTTGCCAGCGACGACGGCTCAAGTCGACGGGCGCCGACGCCGATTCAGTGTACACACACGTCGTGCTGGAGCTCGTGCGGGGCCGTTCCGCGGCGCCTCAAAGCGCCGAGCCGGCCGGGTCCTAGCGGATCAAGGGCAAACGGAGGTGGATCGTGAAAGGCAAGGCACCCGTACTCATCCTCATCGCGGCGGCGCTGGTGCTCGCATTCGGGCTCGCCGCCTGCCGCGGTTCGGGCGCGAGCGGCTCGAGCTCGCCGCCGGCGCCGTCGGCCAGCGGCAGTCCCTCGCCGGCAGCCGCATCGCAGACCGTGAAGGTCGCCGCGGCGACGATGCCATCTGCAGTCCATCTCAAGGTCGGCGACCGGTTGAAGGTGCTCCTGCACAGCAACAGTGCCAGCAGCGGCTACGTGTGGACGGCCGAGGGCATGCAGCAGGCGGCCGTCCTCAAGCAGCTCGGCAAGCCGGTGGACATCCCCGCGAAAAGTGCGCTGGTCGGCGCCCCCGGCAAGACCAAGTTCACGTTCCAGGCCGTGGAAAAGGGTACCGAGCAGCTCGGCTTCTGGTACGCGCGGCCGTCCGACACGGGCAATCCGGGAGCGGCCTACGCTCTCGTCGTCACGGTGGGCAAGGGCCACCTGCCCGTCGAAGTCACGGCAGGCGAGGCATACACCGCCGAGACTGCCCAGATCCGCACCGGCGACACCCTGCAGATCTTCATCAAGCACGCCTCGTCTCAGGGCAAGGTCTCGTGGCAGCCGGCGAGCTCAACGGCGCCGGTCAAGCCCGTGGGTGGGCAGGCGTACTCATCGGCCGGCGGCGGCACCGTGACCATGAGCTTCGTCGGCGCCGGAACGGGGGCCGGCACTCTCGTGCTCGTGAACCGGCCGGCGGGCGGCCCGCCCCTGCAGACGTATTCGCTGCCCGTGAACGTGAAGCCGGTCAAGCAGCCGGTCACCATCCAGGTCAACCAGAACGATGCCCACGAGACCTTCAGCACCAAGGCCGGCGACACGGTCCAGCTGACCCTCCCGGCGCAGCCGTCCACCGGCTATGACTGGGTCATCAAAGGGCTCAAGTCCAGCGTGCTTCAGCAGGTCGGGCAACCCAAGTTCACAGCCGGCAGCGCCGCCACCGGCGCCACCGGCAAGATGCTGTGGACGTTCCGCGTGGTGGGCCCCGGCAAGGCGTCGGTGCGGGCGCTTCTCGAAGGTCCGGATGCTGGCTCGACGGGACCTGCCCTGGAGCTCGACTTCACCGTGTCGGCAAAGCCGGGCTACAGGCCCAAGCTCGTGCAGGCCGTGGATGAGTACCCCGCGCCGACCGTCTTCATCAAGCCCGGCGACCAGATCCATGTGACGCTGGCGGCGAGCGCCGGTACCTGGGCCCCGCAGGGGACGGGCGGCCCGCTGACTCACTCGCAGCCGGTGGTCAGCGGCGGGAAGGCCGTCGTGACCTACACGGCCCAGAGTAAGGGCATCGGCACCGAGGTGCTCGTCGCCAATGCCGCGGGCAACGCGCCGAACCAAGCCTACGCGTTCTCCGCGGTCGTCGGCGCGGGCAAGCTCCCCGAGACCGTGACCGCGGCCGAGCAGAAGGTCGCGAAGCCCCTGCAGATCGCGACGGGGGAGATGTTCACCGTCGAGCTGCCCGGCAACCCCGACGGCGGGTACACCTGGGTGGTGTCGCCGCCGGCGGTCGGCGGCGTGATCGAGCAGGCCGGCGACATCGCCTTCACCGCGGACAGCAGCCTGATGGGCGCCCCCGGCGTGTTCACGGCGCAGTTCAAGGGCGTCGGCGCGGGCTCGGTGCCGCTCGTCATGTTGTATCAGGGCCCCGGCAGCGCGCCGTTGGTCGACGGCATCTGGATGACGATGGTCAACGTCCAGTAGCGAATGGACGCGAGCAGGCGACGCCCGCAGGCGGGGCCGGCGGCAAGAGCCGGCCGCCCCGCCCGGGGGCGGAGGCCAGGCGGCCTCCGCCCCCGGGCGGCCAGCCCTCAGTTGAGCCCAAAGCGCTGCAGGTCGTCTTCGCCAGCGCCGAAGTAGTGCGCCGTCTCGTGAAGGACGGTGATGCGGATCTGCTCGGCGAGGTCGTCCTCGTCCTCGGCCACGCGCTCGAGGTTACGCTGGAAGAGGTGGATGAGACCTGTCTCCGGGCCGGCGCCGAGCACCGACTGGTCGGGCATGGCGATGCCGTGGAAGAGCCCCAGGGTTCGCGGGTCCAGGCCCTCCAGGACAAGCGCCTCGGAGGGCCGGTCCTCGACGAAGATGGGCACGTTCTGCAGCCGTGCCAAGATCTCATCGGGCAGCTCGTCGAGGGCGGCCGCGGCCACTTTCTCAAAGCGCCTGGCGCTCATCAGCGGCTTGGGGTCTTCGTTGGCGGCGTCCAGGCGCAAGACCGCGAGCCACTCCTTGACTGTGCCCTTGCGGTCGCCCTTTTCGTCGCAGGCGAGGCCGAGGAGATGACGGGCGTCGGCCTCGTCGAGCGGGTCTAGCTCGAAGTCGGCGAGCAGCTCGCGCAAGAGGCGCGCGGCCTCGCCGGGCTCGCCGTAGTCGAGATACACCTCCGCAGAGCCCAGCCACGGCTCGGGGTCGTCCGGCGCCGCGTCGTTCCAGCGGTGGTAGGCGCTGAGCGCCGCCTCCGGCTCTTCGCGGGCCAAGGCGAGCCCGGCCTCCAGCTCGAAGACCGCCGGGTCGTCCGCAGCAGCGGCGCGCACCGCCGCGAGCCCCCGCGCCGCCGCCTTGAGGTCGCCGTCGTCGAGGGCGTCCCAGGCGTCGTCGAGCAGGCTCTGTGTCTCGGGGTCGAGCTGTGCGTCGTCGTCCACGCTGCACACTATACCTGCGCTGCCGGCGTCACGCGCCGCTCTTGCCAGGCGGCGGCCGCTTGGCCGCCGCTGCGGCGCTCTGGTATAAGCAGAGGCGTGAAAGACCCCCGCGCAGTCCCTTTCCCGTGAACGAGGCCGGCACGGCGCGCTCGTCCGCGCAGGCCGCCGGCTCCGGCCGCCTGTTTCTCGGCGTCGATCTGGGCAAGGTCACGACGTGCCTCGCCGTCGGCGAGCTCTCTGCCACCGGCGAGCTGCGCGTCGCCCTCACGCGCGCCGAGCGTCATCTCGGCGATCCCTTGCGCCCGTTTCTGGAGCTGTACGCCACGCTCGACGCGTCGCGGCTCGCGGGGGTCGCCGCGACCGGCGTCTACGGCGACCGGCTCGGCGAGCCCGCCCTCGGCGGCTTGCCCGAGGAGATCGCGCAGGAGGCCGCCGCCGCGTGGCTGTACCCGGACGGCCCGCTCAACGTCGTGCGCGTCGGCGGCGGGGGGTACTCGGTGCTCACCCGCGACGCCGGTGGCCGCGTGAGCTACGAAGCCAACGAGCGCTGCTCGGCCGGCACCGGCGAGACGGTTGAAGGGCTGTGCACGCGGCTCGGCCGGTCGCTCACCGAGGCCGAGGAGCTGGCCAACGAGAGTCCCGACGGCGTAACCGTCACGAGTCGCTGCGCCGTGTTCGCCAAGAGCGAGCTGACGCACTTCGCCAACCAGGGCGAGTCGCACGGGCGCATCTTCCGCGGCCTTTTCACGGGAGTGGCTCGCAATGTGCACAGCCTGTACGACAAGAGCAAGGTCGATGGCCCGGTCGTGCTCGTCGGTCACGGGGCGCTGATAGCGCCGGTTGCCGAGGGCATCGCGAGCCTGAGCGCGGCGCCTGTGACGGTGGCCGCGCAGGCTGGCCTGTTCGAGGCGTTAGGCGCGCTGGCCTTTGCCGCCGGCGACGAGTCGGCCGGCGCGGCCGCGGCCGGGCGGAGTAGCCGGGGCGCCGGGGCGGCGTTCCCGGCCGATCCGCGCGCCCTCGTACGCCCCTCGCGGAGCCGCGTGGAGCGTCTGCCGCCGGCCAAGAACGGGCCGGGCGCCGTCGTGCGGCTCGAAGACGCGCGTAGCGCCACGCCCGCACCCGGCGCGGCGGCCGTCCTCGGCCTCGACTTGGGCTCCACCGGATCGAAGGCCGCCCTGCTCGACCTCGCGACCGGCACGGTGCTCGCCGGGATCTACCGACGCACCGAGGGCAATCCGGTAGAGGCGGCGCAGGCACTGGTCGCCGAGGTCGGCGAGATGCTGCCCAATCCGGTCGTGGCCGTAGGCCTCACCGGATCGGGACGCGACGCCGCAGCCGCCGTCTTCCGCGCCGCATATCCACACCTCGGCGCGCGGCTCACCGTGCAGAACGAGATCGTCGCGCACGCGACCGCCGCCGCGCGGCTCGACCCGGCCGGCGGCCGCAGCATCTCGATCGTCGAGATCGGCGGCCAGGACGCCAAGTTCATCAACGTCGAGGGCGGCCGCGTGGTCGACGCCGACATGAACCGCGTGTGCAGCGCCGGCACCGGCTCCTTCCTCGAAGAACAGGCGCTGGCCCACGGCGTCGACGACGTTGTGGAGCTCGGGCGGCTGGCGGCGCTCAGCGAGGGGCCGCCCGACCTCGGCCAGACCTGCACCGTGTTCGTCGCCGACGTGGCTGCGGAGGCGCTCAGCGACGGTTTCTCGCGCGCCGACATCTTCGCCGGCCTGCAGTACTCCGTGGTGCGCAACTTCCGCAGCCGCGTGATGGGACAGCGCCGGCTGCTGGACCGCGTCTTCTTCCAGGGCAAGCCGGCCAGCGACCCGGCGCTGGCCCGCACGCTGGCCGCCGTCCTCGAGCGCGACGTCTACGTGCCGGCGGACCCCGGTGCGATGGGCGCCGTCGGGATCGCGATGCTCGCCGCCGACCTCGGCGGCGGAAACGGCGACGCGCCGGCGCCTATCGACCTCTCACGGCTGCTCGCCGCGCAGGTCGCCGGCCGCCGCGAGCTCCAGTGCAAGGATCGCGACTGCACCAACGCCTGCCGGCTCGAGCTCGCCGAGGTCGACGTCCTCGGCGAGCGCCGCAGGGTCGTCAGCGGTGGTCAGTGTCCCAAGTACGACGACGTCTCCAGCGCCGGGGAGAAGCTTCCGAAGGATGCTCCCAACCCCTATCGCGCGCGTGAAGAGCTGCTGCTGGGGCTACTTGCCGAGGAGCCCGCCGCGACGCCGACCGCCGCTCTCACCGTTGGTCTGCCCTATGTCCACTACCTCATCGACACCTTGCCCTTCTTCCATACGTTCTTGCGCAGGCTGGGATACGACGTCGACGTGCTTCGTCCGGGACCTGGCACGCTGGCCGAGGGTGACCGGCGCTGCGCCGCCCCGGGCGCCTGCGCCCCGGTGAAGCTCCTTCACGGTCTCGCGGGCGCCGGCGTGGACGTGCTCGTGGCGCCACTGTTCGTGCATCTGCCGGTGCCCAACGCCGGCGACGTGACGTACACCTGCCCCATGGCGCAGGGCGCGCCGGACATGACGGCGCGCGCCTTGGCCGTGGAAGGCTCGCCGACCCGCGTGCTGCGTCCGGTCCTCTTCGAGAGGGAAGGCGATGGGTTCGATTCGCCGCGGGCGCAGCGCGCTCTGCGGCGCGCGGCCGAGGCGCTCGCGGAGGCCGCCGGCTCTGCCGGCGGCCTCTCGTCCAGGCGCTTCCGCGCCGCCTACAGCGCCGCGCTGGCCAGCCAGCGCCGCTTCGAGGACGGCCTGCGCAGCATCGGGGAGCGCGCCCTGGCCTGGGCGCGCGAGCACGACTACCCCGTGGTCCTCATCGTCGGCGAGACTCACGTGATCCACGACGCGGTGCTGGACGCGGGCATCCACGAGCTTGCCGCCGCGAACGGCGCTCTGGCGCTGCCCGTCGACTGCTATCCGGTGCCCAGCGATGTACCCGGGCTCCGGCGGGTACACTGGGCGAGCGCCGGCCAGACGCTGCGCGCGACGGCGGCCGGCGCCATGGCCGGCGAGGTCTTTCCCCTGCTTCTCGGTGCCTACGGGTGCGGCCCCAACTCCATGATCGAGCATCTTTTCGCCGACCTCGTGGAGGAATGGCCGCACGCCGTACTCGAGAGCGACGGCCACGGCGGCAAGGCAGGCTACGTGACGCGCGTGCAGGCCTTTCTGCACAATGTGCGGGCGTGGCGCGCGGACGGCGCCGAGACGCTGCCGGCCTCCCGGCTGGCGCGCTTCGACCGCCCGCTGCCACGCAGCCTGGACGCGGGCTTCGACCGCTTCTTCTTCGGCCACGTGGGCGGCGGCCTCGGCAGGCATCTGGCCGCCGCGATGCGCGGCGCCGGCTACGACGCCGCGTTCGTCGGCGAGCCCGATGCGGCCGCGCTGCGCGCCGCAGGCGCGGCCTGCTCCGGCAAGGAATGCCTGCCCTACCAGCTCATCTGGGGCAGCTTTGCGAGATTCCTCGAAGACGAGGCGCCGCGACTCGCCGGGCGCCGCGCCCTGTTTCTCAGCGCCGGCAACGGATTCCAGGCGTGCCGTGCCAACCTCTTCCCGTTCACCGAGCAGGTCGCGCTGGAGAGGCTCGGGCTCGGCAACAGCGTGGAGGTGGCCGACTTCAGTCTGGTGACCGCCAACGTGCGCATGATGCCGCTGGTGTGGATCGCGCTGGTGGCCGTCGACCTGCTGAACATGCTGCGCTTCTACCACCTCGCGACCGAAAGCGAGCGCGGCGCGTCGGACGCGCTGTTCGGCGAGCTCTCGGACCGTCTCGAGGCGATGCTCGAGCAGCCGCGGCCCGACGCCGGGCTCGCCGGCAACGTGGCCGAAGCCTTCCGCTTCTGCGGCGCGGCCGAGGCGCTGGTCGCGGAGGCCGCGCGGCGCTTCCGCGAGCAGCCGGTGCGCGCCGATCGCGGCGCCGGCCTGCGTGACGTGTACCTCTGCGGCGACCTCTACCTGCGCGTCGACGAGTGGGGCAACGACGATCTGCAGCGCAAGCTCGCCGATCACGGCCTGCGCCCCATCTTCGAGCCCTACGGCGCGTTCTTCGAGCTCCTGCAGCTGCGCCAGATCCAGGACGGCGTGCCGCTGCGCAAGCTGCCGGAGAAGGAAGCGACGCTGCTCACCATGCGCTACGTCATCCGCCGGCTGCTCCGCGCCGTGCGCGCCGAGCATCCGTGGGCTTTCTGGCACGACCTGCGCGACGTCGATCGCGAGAGCCGACGTCTCGTCGCGCCATATCCGTTTGGCGAGACAATCCCCGCGGTCGGCGGCGCCCTGCTCAGCTGGCGCACCCAGCCCGTCGACGGCGTGGTCGCGGTGGCGCCGCGAGGTTGCGGGCCGGCCCTGATCGCCGAAGCGCAGCTTCGCCGCGAGGCCGGCCTCCCGGCGCTGTTCGTCTACAACGACGGCGACCCGATCGACGAGGCCCGCATCGCCGGCTTTGCCTGGCGCCTGCGCAGCCGCCCTGCTCGCCGCTCCCCCGCCTGATCGCGCGGCCCGCCTGACGGCGGCCGCGGCTCCGGCGGCGCGGCGACTTACGCGGCGGGTTCCGGCTCCGCCTCCGCCTCAGGCCCGCACGTGATCTCGGGCTCCTGCCCGCCTTCGGCCGCGGCGCCCTCCGGCGAGAAGCCGCCGGTGGCGCCGGCTTCCGCCTCGGCGAACAGCATCTCTGTCTGCTCCAGCGTCATGTGGGTCTTGCGCAGCGGGTCCTCGCGCAGGAACAGCACCACCACGAGCGCGATGACGCCGACGACTGAGGCGATCAGGAACAGGTCGCTGATCGCCGCGCTCAGGCTCACGCGCACGGCGTGCATGAAGGCCATGAACAGCTGCTCACCCTGCGCGCCAAACTGGCTGAACATGGCGTGGATCTTCTCGCTGGCCGCCGGCGACAGCAGCACCTGCGGATTGTCCAGGGCGGTCGACCCGTCGTACTTCTGCAGCGCCGCCGGCAGGTTGCTCTTCATGTTGGCGGCGAACTGGTTGTTCAGGATGGTGCCGAAGATCGCAAGGCCGATGGTGCTGCCGATCGAGCGGAAGAACTGCAGGCCGGCGGTGACCTCACCCAGGCGGTGCGACGGGTACTGGTTCTGCACGATCACCGTGTAGGCGCTCATGGCCACGCCCATGCCCAATCCCATGACGACCATGTTGCGCACCACCGTGGTCCACCCCGTGTCCAGACCCATGCGCGACAGAAGGTAGGCGCCGAGGGCGGTGAGGATAGTGCCGACGATGACGATGACCTTGTACTTGCCGGTCCTGGCGAGGATCTGTCCGGCGCCGATGCTGGTGACGATCGCCCCCATCATCAACGGCATGAGGATGATGCCGGAGTTGGTGGCCGACTTGCCGAGCACGCCCTGCACGAACAGCGGCAGGAACATGATGGCGCCGAACATGGCCGCCGAGGTGAGCGCCGAGGCCACCGCCGACACGGTGAAGATGTTGTTCTCGAACAGCCGCGGGTTGATGACGGGCTCCGCGGCCCGCATCTCCCGCAAGAAGAACGCGACCCACATCAGCGCCGAGAACACGAACATCCCGATGATCTCCGGGGAGGTCCAGGAGTACGTGTTGCCGCCCCAGCTCAGACCGAGCAGGAGGGGCACCGTCGCGGCGACGAGGAGCGCCGACCCTACGTAGTCGATGCTGTGCTTGCGCAGGCTGACGTGCGCAGGCAGCGCGAAGGCCGCGAACGTCACGGCGATGATGCCGATCGGCACGTTGACGTAGAAGGTCCAGCGCCAGCCCAGGCTGCTGTCCGTGATCCAGCCGCCGATCAGCGGGCCGATGATGGTGGCGACGCCCCAGACGCTCATGAGCACGCCGGTCCACTTGGCGCGGCGTGCCGGCGGGAAGATGTCGCCGATGATCGCCTGCGAGATCGGCATCATGGCGCCGGCGCCGAGGCCCTGGAAGGCGCGGAAGAGGATCAGCTCTGTCATGCTGTGGCTCTGGCCGCAGAGCACCGAGCCCACGACGAAGATCGCCATGCCGATGATGAAGAAGCGCTTGCGCCCGTAGGCGTCGCTTAGCTTGCCCCAGATCGGCATCGACGCCGTGGAAGCGAGCAGGTAGCCGGTGGCGACCCAGGCGTAGTGCTGCAGTCCGTTGAGGCTGGCGATGATGCGCGGCATGGCGGTGCCGACCACGGTTTGGTCGAGGGCCGAAAGCAGCATGCCGAGCATGACGGCGGCGATGACGAAGGCGATGCGCCGCCGACTGAGCGTGTCGCCCCACGGCTGGGGCACCGGATGGGCGAGTGCGTTGCTGCGGACCTCAGCCACGGGGTACCTCCGTGGTCGCGGTGGGCACGACCCCGGCGGCCGACTGGTCCGGTCTCTCAGCGACGCGCAGGAGCCCCTGGAAGCCGCGCGTCAGGCCTTCGAGCTCCCCGGCCGTCAGCGCAGCGAGCCAGCTCGTGACGTGCTCCTCGCGACCCTGGCGCAGGCGCGCGGCCAGCTCTTCGGCGGCCGGCGTCGCGTGGACCAGGGTGCGCCGATGATCCTGCGGGTCGCGCTGCCGCACGGCGAGGCCGAGCTCGACAAGCTTGTCGGCGAGCAGGCTCGCGGCGGACTCGCTGATGCCGAGGCGGCGCCCGAGCTCGCCGACGGGCTGTGGGCCGTACATCGTGACCATGGCGATGGCCTTGAACTGGCCCATGGTGAGATCGAGTGAGAGGAGTTCCGGACCGGCGCTGCGGTTCACGGCGGCGAAGACACGGTGAGCCGCGTCGTGGCACTGGGCCATGAGCCGCTCGTGAGCGTGGGAATCGGGCAAGGGGACCTCCGGCGGCCGGAAGGGCGGCCGATTGCTTCTGCAGAACGTATTCATTTTACAAAAGCAATATCCCGGCCGCAAACCGGCCGCGGGCGGCCGCGCGGCAGGCGCCGCGAACCTGCTTGCGGCGAGCCCTACGCTGGTCGGGCGCGCCGGCGCGCGTCATGGCCTATCATGCGGCAGAGTCCGATGACCGCACCACCGTCAAAGAGCCCGTGGCCGCGCCTTGCGGCGGTTGCCGCCTGGGCCATCGCCTTCGCCCTCGTGGAGGCGATGGTCGTCGTCTACCTCCGCAAGCTCTTCGGCCTGCAGTACGGCCTGGCCTTCACCCCCCGTCACTTCCACTACCCACGCGCCTATCTGAGCTACGAGCAGGCGCGCGAGGCGGCCACCATGGTCATGCTGCTGGCTGTGGGGTACCTGGCCGGGCGCACCTGGTGGCAGCGGCTCGCCTACTGGCTTTTCGCCTTCGGCGCCTGGGACATCTTCTACTACGTGTGGCTCTACGTGTACCTGCGCTGGCCGTCGTCGCCGGGCACCCGTGACCTGCTGTTTCTCATCCCCCGCGAGTGGTGGGCGCCGGTGTGGCAGCCGGTACTGGCCGCGTTCGCATTTGTGGCCGTCGCGGTGCTGATCCTGGCGAAGACGCGCCGCGTCTGACCGCGGCGTGTGGGCGTCATGCTTTCCGCCGCCTCGACCTTGCCCTGCAGAAAGCGCTTCTGAACAGCCGCCGGGCTGTCGGTCGACACCGTCGCAGCCACACCGATGACGAGGCTCAATGCCATGCCCGAAACGCCGATTCTGACGGCCTTCTCGTACTGGGTGCGAGCCTCTGGCGTAGGACTCTCCATGGTTCGAGCCTCCTGAGCGTAGCGACGTCACCTGAACAGCATGGGCGTTGCCTCGTGGGTGACGTCTCAGCGTACGTCCGCCGCCGACCGGCGCTCCGGAGGCTGCCGGTCGCGGCGCGGAGCCGCTGAGGGCGTCCTGATAGACTCGACCCGCCGATGACCCTGCCCGCCGCCGACACTCCCCCCGCTGCGCTCGCCGCCGACCTCTGGCCGCCGGAGGCGATCGAAGCCATCCGCGCGGCATCTCTCGAGCTGCTGGCGCGGATCGGCGTCAAGATCGACTCGCCGAAGGCCGCGGAGCTGCTGACGGCCGCCGGGTGCGCACCCGGCCCGCCGGGCCGGGTGCTGATGCCGGCGGCCGTCGTCGCCGCGGCCCTCGAAAGCTGTCGCGGCGACTACGTCGCGCTGGCCCGCGACCCCGCCAGGGACCTTGCGATCGGCCCCGGCCCCGGGCGCATCCACGTGCACAACATGGGCGAGGCGCCCGACGTCGCCGATCCGCGCACCGGCGAGGCGCGGCGGGCGACGTTCCGCGACCAGGTTCGTGCGGCGCGGGTCATGCACCACGGGCGCTACCCCGACAGCATCAACAGCCTCGTGACGCCAAGCGACGTACCCGGCGATCTCCACCCGCTGTACTCGTACTTCGCGATTGCCTCCGAGACCGATAAGCCCGTCGGCGGCCCCGGCCAGGACCACCCGTGGCAGACGCCGGTGCTCTTCGAGATGGCGTCCGCGGTAGTCGCGGCCCGGCTCGGTGAAGCTCCGGCCGACGCGGTCGTCCTCGACATGGGCTACTCGCCCGTCAGCCCTCTGCGCCTGGGAGCCGGCGTGTGCGACGGCATCGTGCAGGCAGCTCGACTCGGCATGGCCGTGGAGGTGCTCACGAATCCCGTCGCCGGGACGACCGCGCCGGCGTCGCTGGCCGGCGCCCTGGCCCAGCAGGACGCCGAGATCCTCGCGGGGGTCGTGCTGGCCCAGGCCGCAGCGCCAGGGGCGCGCTGCTTCTACGGCGCGCGCCTCTCGGTCGCCGATCCGCGCGACGGGCGCCTTCTGAGCGGCGCCGGTCAGTGGGCACTGGCCGCGGTCGGCGCCACGCTACTGGCCCGGCGGCACGGCCTCGCCTGCGACTGCTACGGCCCGGACACGTCGGCGCCGCTGATCGATGTGCAGGCCGGCTACCAGATGGCGCTGCCTTCCCTGGCCGGCGCGCTGGCGAGACCACGGATAATGTCGGGCATCGGCGCCTGGGGCGACTCCGCGACCTGCCTGGAGCTGCTCGTGATCGGTGACGCCGTGTACCGCGTGGCGCTCGACACCCTCGAGCCGCCGGCGTGGGACGCGGACGCCCTCGACGTCGACGCGATCATCGAGGGCGTCACCGGCGCCTTGGGCTTTCTCGGCACGCGGCACACGCGGCGGTGGCTGCGCGCGAACCGCGCGTCCGAGGATCTGAGCTGGCGCGGCGGGCCCGAGGAGTGGGCGAGCGCGGGCCGTCCGGATGCCCTCGACCTCGCGCGCGCCCGGGTCGGCGAGCTGCTGGCGCGCGACCCGGCAGGTCTGCCCGCCGACGTCGAGGCCGAGCTGTGCCGCCTCATCGATGAGGCGGCGGCCCGGCTCGGTCTCTCCGGCCACCCGGATCCTCGGCGCCTGCTCGAGCAGGCGCGGGACGCCGGCACCGGCTGACTGCGAGCGAACTGAGGCGGCGACCGCGACGCGGAGGCGCGACGCCAAGATTCGCGCGCCGCGCCTTCGGGAACCACCCCCACATCGGCACACGACCCAAGGAGCGCACGCTGTGGCAGCCCATCCTCGCGCCATCGAGCGCGTCATCGAGCCCACGCCGGTCATCGAGGGCGCTGGGGTACGACTGAGACGCAGCATCGCCACGGCGACGCTCGACTATCTCGACCCGTTCCTGCTGCTCGACAACTTCCAGTCGGACGACCCCGACGACTATCTCGCGGGGTTTCCCTGGCACCCCCACCGCGGCATCGAGACGGTCACCTACATGCTGGCCGGCGAGGTGGACCACCGGGACAGCATCGGCAATGCCGGCATGATCGGCGCCGGCGACGTGCAGTGGATGACGGCCGGCGGCGGCATCATGCACGAGGAGATGCCGCGCCCCGGCGGCGACGGCCGCATGGGCGGCTTTCAGCTCTGGGTGAACCTCCCGGCGGAGCTCAAGATGACCAGACCGCGCTACCAGGACCTCGGCGCTGCGCGGATCCCCGAGGTACGGCGCGCCGACGGCAGCGTGATCCGTGTCGTCGCCGGCGAGGTCGACGGTGTGACCGGCGCGGTCACCGAGATCTACGCGGAGCCCGCGTACCTGGACGTCGCGCTGCCGGCCGGCGCGAGCTTCTCGCAGCCTGTACCGCCGGGGCACTCGGCTTTCGCGTACGCCTTCGAAGGGGAGGGCCAGTTCGGCGTGGGCAGCGACCCGGACGGCGCGCGGCTCGTGGCCCCGCGCATGGCGGTCTTCGGCGACGGTGACGAGGTCCGCGTCGAGGCGCGCGGCCATGCGCTGCGCTTTCTGCTGGTCAGCGGCAAGCCGCTGGGTGAGCCGATCGCGCGCTACGGGCCATTTGTGATGAACACCCGCGAGGAGCTGCAGCTCGCGCTCCGCGACCTGCAGAACGACACGTTCGTGTGGCGGGACGACGCGGAGTGGGCGCAAGCGCGGCGGACCTGGTCGCCGGACGCCTGGTCGCGGTGAGCGCGGCGGGGCGTGCCCGCGGGAGCCGGCCCGGCCGGCTGCGCCGGCGCCGCCGGCCCTCAGTCCCTGAGTCGCAGCGTCGCGACCACCGGCCAGTGGTCCGACGGCAAGCCTGACCGCCCGTCCTGAGCTGGCTGGCTCGCGATCTCGGCGTGGAGGATCTCCCACTGCGGCGACACCAGCACGTAGTCGATGCGCGTGCCATCGGTCGCCCCATCCCAGTGGTGATGAGTCCCTGCTTCGGGACCGCGCTCGCCGAGATGTGCGAGCGTGTCGCGCAGGCCGCCGGCGACGAGGCGCGCGACGGACGGGTCACCGGCCGTCGCGTTGAGGTCGCCGAGCACGATCCACGGGAGCGCGGGGTCGAGCCAGCGTAGCAGCGCCGCCGCGCTGCGCAGGCGCGACTCTGCCGAGGCCCCGTCCCAGTGCGCGTCGGCGACACCGAAGCGGCGCCCGTCGGCGCGATCGACGAAGCGGCAGAGCGTGACGAGCCGCGTGACCGGGTTGCCCCAGCCTCGAGAGCCGGGCGCGCCGGGGGTGTCCGAGAACCAGCGCACCGTCCACGATTCGAGCTGCAGGCGGCCGGGCCGATACAGGACCGTGCAGCGCTCGCCGCGCTCGCGCCCGTCGTCGCGGCCGGCACCGACGGCGGCGTAGCCGCTCAGGCGGCGCGTCAGGTAGCGTTGCTGGAACCCAAACACCTCCTGCAGCCCGACGATCTCGGCGCCGAGGCGCTCGATGCACCGTGCGGCGGCGCGGCGGCGCAGCGGCCAGGAATGCAGGCCGTCCCAGGCGCGCCCGTGGCGCACGTTGAAGCCGGCGGCAACGAGGGCGGCGCCCCGCGTTTGCGGGGCGCCGCCCTCGTTGCCCTTGGTGCCCTCGATCTCGCCGCTCACGAGGGGAAGTGATCCTGGTAGGAGACCGGCTCGTCCTCGGCGCCGATACGGCGATGCAGCTGCTGGTGCGTGTGGCGTTCCTCGTTTTCGACCATGGCCTGCTGTTCCGCCTTCGTCGGCTTGCCCACCTGATTGCCGCCGCGCTCGAGGTAGTCCTTGAAGACCACGAGATCGCGGGCCACGTTCTGCTCGAGCACGGCCTGTGACGGCCCGCCTTCTTCGACGTAGTCGACCCTGAAGATGACGCTGGTTCGACTGCCGCCGCCGACGGGCTCGAAGGCGACCAGGCCGGCGCGCACGGCGTCGACGCAGGCGAGCTCGTCGCAGGCGAGTCGCTGATGACCGTTCATGACCGAACTTACGAAGTGCGACCAAGTGGCGAGCGCGACCGATGGCGGCGCTTGCACCTCTATATGACGGCTCACAGTTGACATGACGCCCTCTCTCTCTGCCGGCTCGCCGGCTTCCTACGAGAGCCTACCCGTGGCCTCTCGGCGGCGAACGTCGTGCCGCGGTTCACAACCGCGGCGGCGGGCACCTCCGCCGACGGCTCTACTTCGCGTCCTTGGCGGCCTCGGCCAGTTCCTTGTGCAGGACCTTGCTCTCCATGTCGACCTCGCGCGTGGCGCGTTTGCGCGCCTTGGTGAGGGCCTTGTCGACGTAGCTCTGCAGCGCCGACTCTCCGACGATCAGGAGGGCGGCCTCGCCGTCGTCGAGCAGTTCACCGAGCTCCATGACGTCCCTGCGCGACATGCCCTTCCAGAAATGGCCGATGAGGCCGCCGGCCAGGCCGCCGGCCGCCGCCCCAACGAGGATGGACGGCGGGAAGATGATGCCGATCACCGCGCCGACCGCGAGACCGGTCCAGGCGGCGTGCTGCGTGGGCTTCTCGTGCTTGCTCACGTGCACGTGGCCGTGCGCGTCCTTGGTGATGACGGCAGCGTCGTAGGTCCCCACGACGTGGTCCTTGTGCAGGGCCTTGAAGGCCTCGTAGTCGGCCTGTGCGTCGGCGACGCTGTCGTAGGTGGCAAGGTACAGAAAGACGGGTTCGTCGGCCATGGTGGTGGCTCCCTTGTGTCGGCGGGGCGCGGCGCAGCCGCTCGCCCCTGCGTTGGCGCGCGAGGCGGTCTGCCTCGCGTCAATCGTGGAACTCGGCTCCCATAGCCGCGTACAGGAAGGCGGGTGTGTCTGCCATGCCTGCTCCTTGGGGCTGGCGGCGCCCTCATCGCAGAGAGCGCCTCGGATTCGTCGTGTCGGCTCAGAATGCCCACGCCGCCGCCCGCAGAAACCGTCTGCCGGACGTGACTCCTACCACGGCGGCGCCTCGGCGAGGTAGAGTAGGGACGTGATGACCGACTTTCTGCGCATCGGCGTGATCTCCGACACGCACGGCTACCTCGACCCCCTCGTGGCGTCGGTGTTCGCCGGCGTGAACCACATCATCCATGCCGGCGACATCATGGACCCTGCCACGCTGGAAACGCTCGAGGCCATCGCTCCCGTGACGGCCGTGGCGGGCAATCTCGACACCGGCAAGCTGGGTCGTCTGCCGCGCGAGGTCGCCGGAAAGGTCGGCGGCGTGCGTTTCGTGGTCGGGCACAAGCGCAAGCGGCTTCTCAAGCGGCTGTCACTCGGCAAGATCGACGGGCTGCCGCCCGAGGCGCCGCCGAACCTCGTGGTCTTCGGCCACGATCACCTCCCCGCCGTCGAATGGATCGACGGCACCGTGCTCCTCAATCCGGGCACCGCCTCTTCACCTCATGAGGAGGACGACGACCCCACGGTTGCCGTGGTCACCGTGGAGGAGTCGGGGCTCAGCGTGCGCTTCGTCCCGCTGAAGCGCTCCACCGAGGCCTTCAGCGGCTGAGGGGCGCCGGGCGCGACCCTTCGGGTCCGGCCGCCCGGCCTTGGAGCCGTCGGCGACCGCGATCACTCTCTTGACGCGTCCGATGAGCACACGGTTGGTGCGCGCCTCGATGTCATGGCAGGTGATGAGGCCGCCGGCGAGGGTGGTGCCGTCCACGCCCACCACGGCGAGGTCGAGGTTCGAGTCCTCGAGAGTGGCTTCGGCCAGCGGCGCCACGAGCTCGCGGGGCTCGCGGCGCGCGGCGCCGCCCCGAGGGCGCTGGCGCATCTCCGGGCTGGGGCTGCCGGACGACGTGCTCGGCCTGGTCTACGCCGAGAATGCCGAGCGTCTCCTCCCGAGCCTGAGGCGCTGACTGGGCACGGCGACGCTCCGGCTGCGCCCGCCGTTCGCTTCAACCGGCGCCGCTGCCCGGGTTTGGCGAGGGCGGGACCGTGCAACGTATCCGGTGGAGATGAGCCTTCGCCGGCAGGCGCCTTGGGGAGATTGCTACGCACGACAAGAACGGGGAAATGCAAGCGTACTCGACGGCCGGCCACGGTCGGCGCGATGAAGTGGCCGTCGGCCGCATCCTCTTTCTCGGACACGCGACCACGCTGATCGAGCTGGACGGGACGAGGCTGGTCACGGACCCCGTGCTGCGTTGTCAGGTCGGTCCCCTCTACCGGCGGGTGCCGCCGCCCCTCACGCGTCCGCTGACCGATCCTGCCGCGATTCTCCTCTCACACCTACACCTCGACCACTACGACCCAGCTTCGCTGCGCATGTTCCGGCGAGACGTCCCCGTCCTGGCTCCCATGGGCGCGCGCCGCTCGCTGCAGTGGCGCGGCTTTCGGGACATCCGGGAGATGGCGCCCGGCGACCGCCTGCGGGTGGGCGCGCTGGAGATCGTCGCGACTCCGGCGCGGCATCGCGGCACGCGGCACCCGCTGGCCGCCCGCACGCCCAGCCTGGGGTACGTGGTGAGCGGCAGCCGAAGCATCTACTTCGCCGGCGACACCGGGCTCTTCCCCGGCATGGCCGACCTGTGGGACGGCCTCGACGTCGCGCTTCTGCCCATCGCCGGCCTGGGACCGTGGATGCCGGAGTTCAAGCACCTCAGCCCCCGGCACGCGGTGCGCGCGGCGGAACTGCTGCGGCCGCGGCTCGTGATCCCCATCCACTGGGGCACCTATCACCTGCCCGGCACCGTGATCATGCGCCTGCGACCGGACGTCCACCGCCGCGCGCCACGCGTCTTCATGCGCGAGGTGGAAGCCTTGGCGCCCGAGATCCGCACCGTGATGCTCGACCCCGGCGAAAGCCTCGATCTCGCCGAGGCGCTTCCGCCGTTGTCGCGGACCGCGTAGGGCGTCAGGCCGAGCCCCGCCGGCGTCTCACTGCCCGCAGGCCGCCGCGTGTCGGTCGAGCACCCTGCCGATGTGGTGACGGATCGACGCAGTCGGCTCGTCTTCGAGCAGGCCGGCTTTCACGCCGTCATGGCTTCGTGTGCGAGGCCGGGGCGTCCCTCGATGGAGGCTGAGAGCTCCGCCGGCGCCGTGCGCTTGTAGGTCGTCGCGTCGTCGTCGAAGTGGGCGCCGTCGAGGGCGCGCCGGCGCTCGAGCTGCGCGCTGATCCGGCCGGGCGCCGACCGCTTCGCTGGTCCAGCGCGCCATGGCAGCAGCCGTCTCCAGACGCTCTTCGTTGATATCGTGCAGGACGATCTCGGCGTCGGCCAGCTCGGGGAAGGAAAGGATGTCGCCGAGCAAGTTGCGCCTGAGCTCCACGCTGCCTGCGCCGATGAACGCGATCCTGGTCATGGCGGCGCCATCCTTTCGCCGGGCGCCGCAAGGGCCGGCGCCCTTCACTCTCGTGCCGAAGGCCGCGCCCCAGCAAGAGCCGCGCGGCCGTTCTTGAGCAACAGTGCGCGAGCTCATGCAGAGATGAGCAAGGACACTCGGTGTCACCGCGGCTCAGCGGTCCTCTCGCGGCGTGTCGCTTGCGTGCAGTAAGCTCTCGTCGGGCGAGCAAGGAGGCAGCGTGAAGTCGCACACCGTCTACAAGACGTTCCACGTCGAGCAGCGCCGTGCGTTTGTGCGCATCACCGACGACGTGCAAGCGGCCGTCGACGAGGCCGGGATCCGCGAGGGCATGGCCCTGGTCTCGGCGATGCACATCACCGCCGGCGTGTGGATCAACGACGACGAGCCCGGCCTCCAGGCCGATACCCTCGAATGGCTCGACAAGCTGGCGCCGCCGTCCTGGCAGCCGCCGGCCGACGACGTCGCCCGGCAACTTCTGCCCGACGGCGGCGACTACCGTCACCACCGCGGCGGCGAAGACAACGGCGACGCCCACCTCAAGAACCTCCTCGTGCACCATCAGGTCATCGTCCCGGTCACCGACGGCAGGCTCGACCTGGGACCCTGGCAGGCGGTCTTCTACTGCGAGTTCGACGGGCGTCGCAGCAAACGGCTCATCATCAAGGTGCTGGGCGAGTAGGGAGGACGAGCTCCCTGACGAGGAGTTCGAGGTCGCCGGGGCGAAGTTGGTCGCATAACTTCGAGGAACGAGCGACGAGGAGGAAGCCCAGATGGACGAGAGGCAGAGCGACGTAGTGGTGGTCGTCAACCAGAAGGCGCTGTCGCGCCGCTACTGGGGCGTCATGCTGGCGATCGGGATCGTCGCCATCATCTTCGGCATCATCGTGCTGGCGAACCTGTGGAGCAGCGTGCGCCTGGTGGCGATCCTGGCGGGCCTGTTCCTCATCTTCGCCGGCGTCGTGCAGTTCGTGAACGCCGCCGGCGCCGAGCGCAAGACAGGCAAGATCATCGGCGGGCTCGTGGTCCTGATCGTCGGGGTCGTCCTCGTCTTCTGGCCCGATGCGTCGGTCAAGACCGTGGCCGTCCTCGTGGGCCTCGCGTTCCTCTTCTGGGGCATCGTCATGGCCATCGCGGCGCTCGTCGACCGCGGTGAAGGCTGGGGCATCGCCGCGGGCTTCGGCGTCCTGCTCGCACTCGTCGGCATCGTCGTCGTCGCCTGGCCGGGACCGACCATCGCCATCCTCATGATCCTCGTCGGCGTCGACGCGATCCTCTTCGGCGCGTCGATGATTGCCCAGGGGTTCGCGTTGCGCAAAGCCTAGGCCGCGCATGGCCGAACGAACGACACGCTCAGTCATCCAGCGCCTCGTCGGCTTCAGCCGCTACTTTGTGATCGTCGACGTGATAGGCCTGTTCGCGGCCTTCATGGCGCTCATGCTGTCGAGCGTGTGGAACACGTTCGCGGTGATCTACACCGCGGTCTTCACCAACAATGTGGGCCAGAAGGAACTGGTCGGCAAGCTTGTCCAGCAGGCGGACACGGCGCTCCTCGCGACCGTGCTCTACGTGATCGCGCTCGGCCTGTACAGCCTGTTCGTGGACGACGATATCCCGATGCCGGCATGGCTGCAGATCCACCACCTGGACGACCTCAAGCAGCTCCTCGCGGCCGTCGTGGTCGTCGTCCTCGGGGTGATCTTTCTCGGCCACGCGCTCACCTGGGCCGGGGGCACGGAACTGCTGACCGTCGGGCTCGCCTGCGCGGCGGTGATCGCGGCGCTGTCGTTCTTCCTGTGGCAAAGCGCCCACGAAAGCAGGCGCCGCGCCCGGAACACCGCGTCCGCGGCCGGCGAAGCGCCGGCTCGGTCTGGTCCGGAGAGCTGAGCGGCCCGCGACGGCGCCCTTCGGGCTCGCGGGCCGCTCATCCCCGCATTCCCCAGGCGAAGACCGCCGCCAAGCCGCCGGCGCCGGCGATGGTCGCGCCGCCGGCCACCCAGACGAACCAGGCGGCCTCACCGATCAGGTCGGCGGTGAGCGGCCGCTCGGCGGTGCCGAGGACGTAGGCGCCCGGCTTCTCGAGCTGCACGCCGAGCGCACCGGCCATGGTGGCGATCGCCAGGGTCTTGTTGGGCCCGTGCTCGGGGCGGTGCTGCGTGCGCAGCGCCGCCCAGGCGGCCCGGGCCCTCCGCTTCAGGATCGCCACCGCGACGAGCAGCAACGCCGCGATCCGCGTCGGCACCCAGTTGGCCACGTCGTCGCTGCGCGCCGCCGCTTTGCCCACGTGTTCGCGCTCGTCGCGGTAGCCGATCATCGCATCCATGGTGTTGATGGCCCGGTAAGCGAGGGCGCCGGGCAACCCGAACAAGGCATAGTACAGGAGCGGTGAGGCGACGCTGTCGGTGAGGTTCTCAGCCAGCGACTCCACCGTGGCTGAGACGATCAGCCGCGCGTCAAGGTCGGGGGAGCGGCTCACGAGCGCCGAGAGACGGGCGCGAGCCGCGGCGCTGCCGCCGGCGAGGGCGCGCTGCACGTCGCGGCCGGCGCGCACCAGGCCGCGCAGCGAGAACGCTGTCTTCAGCACCCAGGCGTCGATCGGCAGCGCCGCCCACCAGGGCACGTGACTGAGGCCCAGCGTCAGCAGCAGGCCGGCGGCCGCAGCCGCGCCGGCCGTGACGACCACGATCAGCACGCCGTAGGCGAGCTCGGCGCGGGGCCGGCCGCGCGGGCGGCGCCCCATCAGGGCGTCGATCAGCCGGCCCATCCAGACGACGGGGTGCAGCGCGCTCGGGGGCTCGCCGATCGTGACGTCGATGAGGCCGGCGAGCAGCACGGTCGCGAGCGCCAGCCGCCAGTCGTGCGGAAGGAAGCACACGGCCTGACCCTGCGCCGCGCGGTCAGCCGGCGGCCGGCTCGTCGGCCGGCTCGGACGGCGCGTCACCGAGCCCGGCGAGGTGGCTGGTCGCGTTCACGTAGCGCACGTTGACCCAGCCGCCGGCGAGCTCGAGCAGCGAGACGCCGCCGTGGGTGGTGGACAATGTCCACCACTTCTCCGGCGGCACGCCGAGGTAGTGGTTGAGGATGGCGCGGATGGGGCCGTCGTGGGCAACGATGCAGGCACTCTCGCCTGGTTCGGCGGTGAGGAAGCCGGTCGCCAGGGCACTCGCATCCGCGGAGGCGACGGCGTCGGCGCTGAGACCACCGTCGGGGCCGACGCCGTGCGCCGCAAGGATCTCGCCCACGGCGCTCATCACCCGCGTCTCGAGATGCGCGAGCGACTCGCCGTTGGGCAGTCTCGTACCGTAGGGGTCGACAACGAATGCCGCGGTGAGCTCCTCGTCGGCCTCGAACTCCTCCCAGGAGCGGCCCTCATAGTCGCCGAGGTCGATCTCGCGCAGGCGCGGGTCGGGGATCACGCGCGGCGGGACGCAGGCGACGCCGGCGAGCTCTGCGCCCACGCCGGGCGACTCCGCCAAGGCGCGGACGATGTGCTCGGCGGTGGCCACGGCGCGCGGCAGGTCGCTGCAGTGCACAGGCATTGGGCCCAGCGGCGCGAGGCGCTCCGCGGCCGCTCGCGCCTGCGCCTCACCGAGCTCGGTGAGAGGGTGGTCGCTCTGACCAATCAGCGTGCCCCCGACGTTGCCCGTCGACTGGCCGTGACGCACGAGGAAGAGCTTCATGCCGAGACCGCCGCAGTCACCCGGCCAGCTTAACGATCGCGCACCCGACGACCAGCGCCGCCGCCTCGGCCAGTTCGATGCCCATGCCGTAGACGTCGCCGGTGAGGCCGCCGAGACGCTTCGCCACGGCGGCCTGCACGAGCAGCGCCACGCCCATCGCGACCACCGCGATCACGAGGCCGGAGCTCCAGGTGCCGGCGGCGTCGGCCGCCAGGCCGACCAGTCCGGCCACGACCACGCCGCCCAACAGCAGCCAGCCGGCCATCATCACCGGGCCGATCGTGCGCTCGCGCGTGAACGCCTCGCCGGTGCCCGCGGCGCGGGCATACGGCCACGCGTACACGTCAACGGCGGGCAGCGCGCGCGCCGCGCACCAGCCGGCGAGCAGGGGCGCGGCGGCGGCGGCGCGCGTGAGCGCGCCCAGAGCCGCGACTTTCAGGATCAAGATCAGCACTGCCGCGACGACGCCCATCGCGCCGACATTGCTGTCTTTCATGATCTCGAGCGCCCTCTCTCGGGGCGCCCCGCTGAGCACGCCGTCGGCGGTGTCCATGAGGCCGTCCATGTGCAGCCCGCGCGTGACGGACTCGAGCAGCAGCACCACGAGCACCGCGGCGACGAAGCTCGGGAGAAGCTCGAGCAGGCCCGCGTACACGCCCCAAGCCGCCGCGCCGAGGGCGAGCCCGACCAGCGGGTACCAGCCCATGCTGCGCCACAGGTCGGCCGGGCTCACATGGCCCTTCACCGGTAAAGGAATGCCGGTGAGGAAAGTGACCGCGAGGGTGAGCCGGCGAACGAAAGACCCTGCGGCGGCGCTGCCGCCGGCCGCCGGCTCGCCGGGCGTAGGGTGGACGTCGTCTCTTGCCGAACGGTCCTCGGCCGGCTGCCGGGGGAGGCGCTCGGCGCCGAGCAGCACCCGGTCGCGCCCCGGCTCGGCGTCATCGACCTCGAACCAGTCGCCATCGTCCTTCATCGAGCCTCGATCCTCCCGGACGCCGTCACCGCGTCAGCCGCGCGTCGGCTGCGCTCGGGTCGCCGGCGACGCCGGCGCTTTCGAAGGTCGCCATCTCGCTGAGGATGCGGGCGGCGGCCTCGATGATGCTCATCGACAGGGCCGCCCCGGTACCCTCGCCGAGCCGCATCTGCAGGTCGAACAGCGGCACCAGGCCGAGCTCGTCGAGCACCACCTGATGCCCGATCTCGATGCTCACGTGGCTCGGCAGGATGTAGTCCACGCACTCGTGGCAGAGGCGCACCGCGGCGAGCGCCGCAGCGGCGCTGATGAAGCCGTCCATGACCACGGGGATGCGATGCGCCGCGCCGCCGAGGAACACGCCGGTCATGGCCGCGATCTCGAGGCCGCCGACCTTGGCCAGCACGTCGATGGCATCGGCGGCGTCCGGCTGGTTCACGGCCAGCGCCTTCTCGATGACGGCCACTTTGGCCGGAAGAGCGTCGGCGCTGATGCCGGTGCCGCGCCCCGTGACCGTCGCGGCGGGCTCGCCGGTGAGCGCCGCGATGACGGCCGACGCCGCCGTCGTGTTGCCGATGCCCATCTCGCCGGTGGCGATGATGTCAAGACCCTTCGTCAGCTCTTCCTCGACGAGCGCGATGCCGATCTCGATGGCACGAACCGCCTCCTCGCGCTTCATCGCCGGGCCCTTGGCGATGTTGGCGGTGCCCATGCGGATCTTCTTCTGGCGCACGCCTTCGGCGGCGCTGAGGTCGGCGTTCACGCCCACGTCGGTGACGAGCACGCGGGCGCCGACGTGGCGGCCGATGACGTTGATGGCGGCGCCCCCCGCCGCGAAGTTGAACACCATCCCCGGCGTGACCGCGGCCGGGAAGGCACTCACGCCCTCCTCGGTCACGCCGTGGTCGGCCGCCATCACGGCGATGGCCTTGCTCTCGATGACGGGCTGCGCCTTGCCCTGAATGCCGGCAAGCTGGATGGACAGCGTCTCCAGGCGGCCGAGCGCCTTCGGCGGCTTGGTCAGCTCCATCTGCCGCGCCTCGGCGATGCGCATGGCGTCGGCATCGAGAGGCATGATGGCGGCGATGGTGCGGGTGAGCAGATCGGTGGTCACTGGTCGGACTCCTTCACGGAAGACTGGGTGAGCGGGGAAGCGGCGAGAGCCGTGACGTCGAGCGGAAAGCCGGCGACGAGGAAGTAGACGCGATCGGCCGTGGCGGCGAGGCGCTGGTTGGCCCAGCCGAGCTGGTCGCGGTACAGACGAGCGAGCGGATACTCGGGGACGACCCCAAGCCCGACCTCGTTGGACACGGCGATCATAGTGGCGCCTGTCTCGGTGAGCGCGGCGAGAAGATCGGAGATGCCGGCGGAGACGCGCGCCGCGGCGGCGCGCTCCTCGTCCGCCGGCAGCAGGTCCTTGTCGTAGTTGAAGCCCTCGGCGGGCGGCGTACTGCCGCCGAAGGCGCCGCCCGCGAACAGCAGGTTGGTGACCCAGAACGTGACGCAGTCGAGGAGGAAGACCCCGTCACCGGCGTGCTCGCGCACCACCGCCGGCACCTCGCGCGGGCACTCCACCGTGGTCCAGGCGGTGGGCCGCGCGGCGCGATGCGCCGCGACCCGCGCCGCCATCTCGACGTCGTTGGTCTCGGAGGTGGCGAGGTAGGTCACGCGGCCACCGCGCGGCTCGGCGAGCTGCGCCGCGAGCCGCTCGGCAAAGGTGCTCTTGCCGCTGCGCGCGCCACCGGTGACGAGAATGAATCGGTCGTGAGATGCACTCACCGCAGCCCTCCCTCGAGGCGTTGTCGCGATGCTCCCTCAGCCACGGTGTCCTGGCTCGCGCTTCGTCCTACCGGCCGCGCCTTCCCGCCCTTGGGCAGTGGCATCGCTGCGGCTTTCGTCGGCGCCTACAGTTGCGGGGCAGCGCCGGCCTTGCACCGGCTTCCCAGCGGCTGAGAGATGGCCCGTGAAGGCTACAGCGGCCGACCCGCAGGCGCAAATGTCATCGCGCGGTCGACGGCGATGCCGTCACCTTGAGCGTGTTGCTCGCCACGTTGCCCTGGTGGTTGCCGGCCATGTCGACGGCGGCCACGGAGAAGCGGTACGTGCCGCGTGGGAGCGTGCAGCGAAAGGTCCAGGCCTGCTCGGCCCCGCTCGCGACCCAGCCGAGCTCACGGGACTTGACCACCCGGCCGCGCGCGTCCCTGATCTTGATGGTTGGCCGCGCGTCTCCGCAGCCGTCCGCCACCCGGAAGTGCAGCGTGGCCCTGACGCCGAGCGACGCACGAGCCGCCTGCGGCGCTTGCGTCTCAGGCCCCACGACGTCGCCGTGACCGGCGACCCAATGCGCGCCGCCGTCGCTGGTCGAGAGGATCGCCTCGCCGTCGCCGACCGCCCACGCCGTCAACTCGTCCACGGCGCTCACCGCCGTGAGGTCGAAGGCGACTCCGCTGACCTGAGGAGCCCACGTGGAGCCGTTGCCGGTGTGCAGGATGAGGCCGCCGTCGCCGACCGCCCAGCCGTGCGTCACGTCGGCCATCTTCACGTCGGCCAGTCGCTGGACGCCGCTCCACTGCGTCGACCAAACCTCACCGAGGCCACCGTGCACCAGTGTCCCCGCCTCGCTCGCCGGGTCGCCGCCGGCCGCCCAGACCTCAGTGTCGCTCAGCGCGTCGACGCTGTAGAGGAGAGCCCTGGCGGCCGTGTACCGGCTCACCCAGTGCGCGCCGGCGTCGCCGGTGTACTCGAGCTGCGCGTTCGGGTAGCGCTCGTCGTTGACCGCCGCCCAGCCGTGGCTCGCGTCGCCGAAATCGAGGGCGAAGAGGTCGCCCGTCGGGGCGGAGGCGACCTTCTTCCAGCTCCTGCCCGCATCGGCGCTGCGCAGCAGCGTGCCGCCCGCCCCGCACACCCAGCCGTGCCTGGCATCGGCGAAGTCCACGCCGAACAGGTACTGGGCGGTGTGCGAACGGCGCTGGGTCCAGGTGCGCCCGGCGGTGGCGCTGCGCGCAATGATGCTGTCGTCGTAGCCCGAGTCGCCCACCGCCCACAGGACTTCGCCGGGTTGCGCGGCGATGGCGCTGAAGAGGTAGTTCGCCAGCGCCGCCTGGTCGCTCGTCTTCCAGGCCGTGCCCGCGGCCGCCGTGCGCATCACGAACGAGGTGCTCGCGACGTTATTGAAGCCGGTCGCCCAGCCGTGCTGGGCGTCCCTGAAGTACACGTCGCTGAGGCCGTAGGCGGCGCGCCCCGGCAGATCCATGGGGTCGGGCTTGTGCCGGTCGGCCGCCGTGCCGGCGTTGAAGGCGCGCAGGAAGTCGTACCAGCCGGTGCCGCCGGCGGCGACCGGCTTGCCGAATCCCACCTGGGCGCGGTAGTCCTCGCGGTACTGCTTCCAGTCTGCACCGCTGCCCGCCCAGACCGTCAGGCCCGTAAACTCGCTCGCGTACGAACCGCTCGTGACGTCGATCACGGCCGCCGCGACGTCGTCACGCACGGCGGCCGCGGCCGCCTTGAGGGCGGCGTCCGTGATCAGCGGGTCGTCCGCGAGCTGGGCCGCAAAGCCGCCGAGGTCGAGCTGCCACGAGTCCCAGGCGTAGATCGTCGCGGTCATCGCGGCCTGGTAGCGGGACGCGAACAGCGGCAGATCGTCACGCAGCCGCGTGACCCAGGCGACGAGGTCGCCCTTCATCGCGACGCTCCCGGCCAAGTCGACGGCGGACAGGCTGACCCAATTGAAGTTGCGCCGGGAGCCGTAGTAGCGCTGCCACCCGGCGAGCATGTCCGTGACCACTGCGTCGGGCTCGCGCTGGGGGTCGTAGGCCAGCGGCGTGAACATGTTGTCGTACGGATAGCCGTCCTGGTCGATGGTCTCTTCGGAGGCCACGAGGTGGCCGACGAGCCCGGTGGCCGCAAGCTCGTACGCCACGTCCGCGTCGGCCATGTTGCAGGCGTCGAAGCCCAGGACGTCGATGGGCACGCCGGCGCCCACGATCGCCTTCTTCAGCTCGGGCAGCAGGATCTTGTCGCCAGAGGTGTCGTCCCAGCTGAAGTAGTGCCAGCCGTAGCCGTGGTCCCAGCCGACGACCAGCAGGTGGTCGCTGGGGAACCGCGCGTGGACCTGCTCGAGGAACCATCGGAACGTGGCGCCCGCGCCGAAATCGCGCTCGGCGGCGTAGTGCTTCACGGTCTCGACAGAGGGCCCGGAGATCTTGTAGAGCCAGGCGCCGCCCTTCTTCGGCTTGTCGAGCATGGCGACGACGTTCACGGCGCCGTTCGGCGGGATGCGCTCGAGCGCCGGCAGGGTGAAGAGCGGCCACGTGTACATGAGATTGTTGTCACCGTTGGCGTAGAGAGCGATGGTCCATGAGGCCTGAGGCGGGGGAGCGCCGGCGGCGCGCGCGGAGCCGGCCGCCGCCAGCGCAGCGACGACGCAGAGCAGCGCGACAAGGACGGTAGAGACGACCGGCGAGCGCATCATCAGACCCCTTTCGGCCGGCCGCAGCCGGCTTCTGGGCGGGACGTCCCTCTTCGCGACCCCTCGCGCCGCCGCCGCTGCCTGAGGCCATCGTGCGGGGGCGGGCGCGCGAGGTCAAGCACTGCGGGGGCGGGCGCTCCGCCGGCGGCGCCCCTCAGAGGTCCAGGCCGGCCTCCGCGAGCAGCGCGCCCAGGCGGGCTTCGCCCGCCCGTCGCTGCTCGAGCCCGCCGGCCTGCGCGGCCACCCATTCCTCGAGCTTGCGCAGGGCTGCTCCCGAGGCGACGGCCTCGCGCGCCTGCGCGAGGCCGTCGCCGAGGTCGGCGGCTTCACCCGCGACGTAGAGCACTGCGGCCGCGTTGAGGCAGGCGGCGTCGCCGCATGCCTCGTGCCCGCGGCCGCCGAGCAGCTGCAGAAAGCGCACGGCCTCGTCGCGCAGGTAACGGAGTGGCGCGATCTCCGCGTGCGCCGCGCGGCGAATGCCGAAGTCCTCGGGCTCGACAGTGTAGGCGTCCCGGCGCCCGCCGGCGTGCATCTCGGTGACGAGCGACGCGCCGAGCACCGAGAGCTCGTCCATGCCCGCCTCACGGCGGTCGTCGTAGCCATGCACGACCATCACGCGCTGGTAGCCGATCTCGAGCATCACCTCGGCGACGGGGCCGACGAGGTTGCCTGCGTACACGCCGCGCACGCCGTGAGTGGGCCGCACCGGGTTGGCCAGTGACGCCGCGATGTTCAGCGTCGAGCCGAAGCGGATCTGGCTGAGAATGCGGCCCAGCCCGCCGGGATGCACCGCCGGGCTCATGCCGTTGAAGATGCCGATCCCGGCCTGGCTGATGCTGCGCTCCACCGAGGCGCCGTCGCAGTCCACGTCCACGCCGACGGCTTCCAGAATGTCGACGGCGCCGCACCTCGAGGTGAGGGCACGGGCGCCGTGCCTCGCCATGCGCGCCCCACAGGCGGCGGCGATCACGGCCGCTGCCGAGCTCACGTTGAACGTCTTCAGCGCGTCCATGCCCGTGCCCGAGTTCTCGACGAGGGGACCGGCGGCGCTGACGGTGGCCGGCACGGTGTCGAGCTCCACGATGGCCTGCCAGGCGCCGGCGATCTCCTCCGGCGTCTCGCCCTTGGCGACCAGCGCCGCGAGCAGCGCGCCTTGCTGCAGATCGGGCTGCTCGCCGAGCAGCACCTCGCGGAACAGTTCGTAGGTGCGCTCGCGGCTCAGGTCACGGCCGTCGATGAAGTGCTGGATCTCGGCGCCGAAGGCGCGAAGGCCGGTGTCGTCGGGGGTCACTGAGGGCTCCTCTCGGGGATCAGGGCAGGATCGGGATACAGATGGACCTTCATGCCCGTGCGCCGGGCGACGAGGTCGAGGCCGCGCTCGAGGTCGCGCAGCGGCAAGCGGTGGCTGATCATGTCGTCCACGCGGAGCCTGCCGCTGCCCAGCAGCTCGAGCGCGGCCTCCCCGTGACGGAACGCGCAGCCGTAGGCGCCGACCACGGTGTGCTCGTTGTAGTGCAGGCGGTTAAGGCTCACGTGCGGGGCGTCGTCGGCCGCGGGCAGCAGCCCCGAGAACACGACGAGTCGGCCGCGGGGAGCGAGTGCCGCGAGGGCCTCGAGGTACGCCTCCGAGGCGCCGACGGCGACGATCGCGACGTCGACCATGGCGGGCGGCGCCGCGTGGCCGCAGGCCAGCGCGCGGCGCCGCTCGTCGGGCTCGATCACGACCGTCTCGGCGCCGCGCAGCGAGCCGGCCCGGCCGAGGAGCGTGCCGGCCGGGCCGGCCCCCCAGATGCCGAGCGCGTCGCCCTCACTGACGCCGCCGAGCTCCAGGGCGTTGAGACAGCAGCTCAGCGGCTCGGCGAACACGGCCTCCTCGTCGCTGAGGCCGGCGGGCACGGGGATGAGGCTCTGCAGCGGCGCCACGACGTGCTCGGCGAAGCCGCCATCGCGGTGGAAACCCATGATGCGCATCTCGCGACAGAGGTTCTCGGCGCCGCGCCGGCAGCTCGGGCAGACGCCGCACCAGACCCCGGGATAGATATACACGCGGTCACCGACGGCGACCTGATGGGCCGGCGCGGCTGCGCCCTCCGGCCCCAGCGCCACCACCCGGCCCACGACCTCCTCGCCGGGTACGCGCGGCAGCGTGAGGTCGCGGTGCCCGTGCCTGATGACCTTAAGGTCGGTGCGGCAGAGGCCGGTGACGCTCACCCGGATGAGGGCTTCGGCCGGTCCGGGCTCGGGCACCGGCAGCTCGGCGAGCTCGTAGCCGCCCACCTCGCGGACGAGGACTGCCTGCATGACGCCTGGCTGCATGACGCCGCCTTTCGGTTGCGAAAACGACAAAGCCCGGGCCGACACTTCGTCGGGCCCGGGCCCCCCGTTTTCGAGGCCGCGGCACGCGCCGCCGCCGCTCCGTTCACCACGCAGAGCGTCGTCAGCGCGCTTGAAGACAGGTCTTCTGGCTTCCGGATCACCCTCGGGCCGCGCCTTCCCGTCAGCGAACTGACAGTGGCTGCGTGCGGCCTTCGTCCCCGGTCACAGCGGCGGGTCCACGCCGGTATCTCACCGGCTTCCCTCGAAGCCCTCGCGGGCATCTTCAAGCGGGGCGGATGCTAGATGAGACCCGCTGCGGCCGTCAAGCGGCCGTCGCCGTCCGAGAGGTCGATATTCATGCGTCGCCCACCTGCCTACGCCCTGTGCGCCATCGGCTGGGTGAACATGTAGACGTTGATCGCGACGAGCAGCGCGACGAGCAGAAGCTGCGGCACCAAGGCGCGCCACCCGGCCTTGCCGCGCGTCGACGTGGAGACGCGGTACGCAGCGTAGACGGTGGCCGCGATGCCGGCGCCCAGCGTCAGATACTGGAGCACTTCGATCGTGGCCGTGTTGAGCAGCGCGGTGCTGCCGCCCCACGTGCCGCCCAGCCAGAGGACCACGGAGCGCGGGACCGCGAGGCCCTCACCCAGCAGGTGGAAGAGATTGTGCGCCATGTGGGCGGCAAGGTCGAGAGGGATGAGCGCGTAGCCGAAGATCGTGAAGTCGCGCAGCATGTCGCCGCCGCTGAGCCGCGAAGAGGCGAAGCTCGCGGCCGCGAGCAGCGCGATCGGCGCGGCCATCGCCAGAAGGAACACGACGGTGAAGTTCACGTTGACGTTGTCGGTGCCGGTGAACGCTGCGACCTTGGCCAGGATCGTCGGGTAGATGCCGAGCATCGTGAGGTTCTGCACGATCACGACGCCGACCAGGACGATGGCCAGAAAGGCGACGTCGAGGCGCGGCTTGCGGACGTTCCAGAGCTCCGAGGTGGGCTTGCGCACCTCGAGCCGCAGCGAACCGTGTGGGCACGACTTCACGCAGTTGCCGCACATGTTGCAGTCGCGGTTGGAGTCCATGGTGCGCGGGACCTCGTACAGAGGGCACGCGGCCGCACGCGGTGAGCCGTTGGCACACCAGAGGTCCTTGCAGCCGACCTTCTTGCAGTTGTCGAGGTCGGCGCGAAACGCGAGTGGTGAAGTCATTGAGTAGTTGCCCGACAGCCCACCGAGAAAGCAAAGGTGGCTGCAGAAGGCGCGGCGCTCGAAGAAGAGGCTCATGACGATCGCGCCGCCGAGCATCGCCAGCAGCAGGTAGCCGGTGCCGCGCGGCGACTCGACGATGCCGAACACGTGGTCGGCCCAGGTGATCGCGAGGAACGTGAGGTCGATGATCCAGATGCCGTAGCGACGCAGGAAGCGGGGCGCCTTCAAGCTCACGCCCGTGAGGCGCTGGAACCACTCGCCGACCACGGGGTACGGGCACACCGTGCACCAGAAGCGCGAGAACACGAAGTAGGAGAGCGGGAGCAGCGGCCACCAGAGGATCCAGACGATGGTGGAACCGACGTTGTCCTGGACCATCGTCGGGCCGAAGAGGGTCGCCAGCATCACCGCCGCGAACACGACGAGCCCGACGATCTGAAGGACGCCCGGGTACCAGCGGCTGTGGAACAGGCGGCCGATCCAGGAAATGTGGAGCAGGTTGGGCTCGGGGCCGGAGGGCGGCAGGACGTCGGGCACGCTGCCGGCCGCCGCGAGAGCCATCTCGAGATCGTCGACGTCGACCTGCGTGAGGTCGTCTTGCGTGACCTGAGCCAGAATGCGGCCGGCCTGCGTGCCCCGGGCCTGCGTGGCGTCGGCCACGGGCTCGGCCACACTCGATGAGCGCCTAGACATCCTGGATCCCGGCGCCGGCCAGCTCACCGGACCGCATGCGGCGACGCAGGTGGCGCTTGGTCGCCGCGGCCGCGATCGTGGCGCCGGCGATCAGAGCCACGAAGCCGCCCACCACGAACCAATTGGCCGAGCCGCCGCCGCCCATGTCCATGTTCGGGTCCATCGCCGCGCCCGTGGCCTGGCCGACGGCGCTCGGCGCCGGAGCGGGAGTGGCCATGTTCTGCATCTCTTCGGCCGTCATGGGCTCCATGGTGGCGCTCGGCGCCGGGGCGGGCGTGGTCATGTTCTGCATCTCTTCAGCCGTCATGCCGGGCATGCTCGACATGCCGCCATCGGCGGCCCGAGCCTCGGCGGCGCCAAACGCAAGCGCGAGCGCCGCCGCCGCTACTACCGCGATCACCAGCGGGGCCAGAGCCTGGAGCCTCTTTCGTGGGGTCTTCATAGTCGATCCTCCGTGTCCGCCTTTGAGAGAGAGCGCCTCACGATAGGGGGCCGGCATGAAGATTCTGTGGAGATTCCGGGTGAGCCGCTGACGCCGAGCACCGCCGGGTTCCGCTCATCGAGACAATCGAAAGACTGAGGAGTACCATGGCCAGGCAGGTCCGGCTACTGGCAGAGGTGAACCCACGGCTATGGAGCCACTCAAGCGGTCGCAGTTCCTCAAGCTCGTCGCGCTCGGCGGCGCCGGCCTCGCGATCCTGGGAGGACCCGAGCGCGCGCTCGCAGCGCTCGCGCGCGCCGACAACGACCTCGACACCGCTGCGCTGGACGGCGACCCGGCGGCGGCCGTCGCCGCCGGCACGATCCTCGCCGTCGCCCGCGGCACGTCCGCGGGGACGAACGCCAGGAAGGCCATCGCCGCCATCGGGGGAATGCGTAAGTTCGTGAGCGCCGGTGACGTCGTCGTGATCAAACCCAACATCGGGCACCCGCGGGCGCCCAAGTACGCCGTCACCACCAACCCGTCGGTGGTCGCCACCCTGGTCAGGCTGGCACGTCAGGCGGGGGCAAAGCACGTCGTCGTCATGGACAACCCGGTGAGCAGCGACCCCGCCAACTGCTACGGCGCCAGCGGGATCGCCGCCGCGGTCAAGTCGGCCGGCGGCTCCATGCACGTCATGGGCAGCAGTGGCTACAAGAGCTACGCGATCCCCGGGCACCTGCTGAAGACGCACCCGCTGTACGCCGCCATCGTCAACGCCGACGTGCTGATCAACGTGCCCATCGCCAAGCAGCACGGCTCCACCGGTCTGACCTTGGCGGGCAAGAACATGATGGGCACCACCAGCGACCGCGGGCGCATGCACACGCTAGGGCTCAGCCAGAGCATCGCCGAGATCAACGCCAAACTGCGTCCCGAGCTCACGGTGATCGACGCCACGCGTATCCTGGTTCGCAACGGCCCGTCGGGCGGCAGCCTCGACGATGTCAGGGTGAAGAACACGCTGATCGCCTGCAGAGACTGGGTGGCCGCCGACACCTACGCGACGCGGCTTTTCGGCATGAAGCCGGCCGCCGTGCCCTCCATCAAGGCCGCGGCCAGGATGGACCTGGGGACCATGGACCTCTCGTCGCTCACCATCCGCACCGTGTGAGGCGTCGTTGAGCGACGAGGCGCAGGTGGAGGAGGCGCCGCGGGAGGGCGGCGCGCCCGTTGCGCGGCGGCGGGAGGCGGGCGGCTGGAAAGCCGCCCGCTGGGTCCGCCGCGCCGTCCAGATCGTCGCCCTTGTCTTCTTCATCTACCTGCTGTTCGCGGCGCTGCAGCGCCGCGCCGCCTTCCCCTACGCCGACTTCTTCTTCCGCCTCGACCCTCTGGCGGCGCTCGGCACGATGCTGGCCGCCCGGCAATGGCTGCCGCATCTGGCCCTCGCCGTCGTCACCGCGGGCGCGGCGCTCGTGGCGGGCCGCGTGTGGTGCGGCTGGATCTGCCCGCTGGGCACGCTGCTCGGCTGGTTTCGCTTTCGCGCGGCGCTGCAGGCGGCAACGCGCGTGCCGCCGCGCCTGCGCAGCGTCAAGTACGTCCTGCTCGTCGTGATTGTCGTGATGGCGGCGCTGGGCAGTATGACGCTGCTCGTCCTCGACCCGATCGCGCTGCTCACGCGCGGGTTCACCACGTCGCTGATCCCGGGCTTCGACTACGTGGTCGGCGCGGTCGAATCCACGCTCGTCGGGTGGGGTCCGGGCAGCGGCGTCGTCACCTGGGTCGAAGCGCACTTCCGCGGCACAGTGCTGCCCGTGTACCAACCGCACTATGCCCAGGGCGCCGCCATCTTCCTCGCCTGCCTCTTCATCGTGCTGCTCAACGTGCTCGCCGAGCGCTTCTGGTGCCGGTACCTGTGCCCGCTGGGCGCCCTGCTCGGCCTGATCGCCAAGGTGCAGGCGCTGCGCCCGCTCGTCGGCGACGGCTGCAGCGGCTGCAATGCGTGCGTACGCGCCTGCCGCGCGGGAGCCATCGAGGGGATCCCGCCGGGCGCGGGAGGCGGCGGCGAAGCCGCCGGCGCCCGCGTCGTCACCTCCGAGTGCACGATGTGCCTGGACTGCCTGGTCGCCTGCCCGGAGCGGGAGGCGCTGAGCTTCGGCCTGGCCCTGAAGCCCGGACCCTGGGCCGCCTACGACCCCGGCCGGCGGCAGTTCCTGGCGGCGGCCGCCATCGGCGTCGGGACGGTCGCCCTTCTGGGCACGAGCGTGGCGCGCGCCGTCAAGGCCCCCGGCCTCATCCGCCCGCCGGGCGCCCGGGACGAGGGCGCCTTCCTCTCGCGCTGCCTGCGCTGCAGCGAGTGCATGAAGGTCTGCCCGACTTCCGGCCTGCAGCCGTCGCTCGGGCAGGGCGGCCTCGAAGCGATCTGGACGCCCGTGCTCGCCTCGCGCCTGGGCTACTGTGACTACTCGTGCACGGCGTGCGGTCACGTGTGCCCCTCGGGCGCCATCCCCAAGCTCGACCTCGATACGAAGCGCAAGCAGGTGCTCGGGGTCGCCGTGATCGACCGCAACCGCTGCCTGCCCTGGGCTTCGAGCACGCCCTGCATCGTCTGTCAGGAGATGTGCCCCATCTCGAACAAGGCGATCGTGCTCAGCGACCGGCACCTCATCACGCGCCCCGACGGTACGAAGGACTACCTGGCGCGCCCCGAGGTCGTCCCCAAACGCTGCATCGGCTGCGGCATCTGCGAGTACAAGTGCCCGCTCGAGGGCACCTCTGCCATCGTCGTGCTGCCGACGAACCCGTCGCTGGCCGTGGGCGGCGCGCCGGGCAACTCCACCTCACCGGAGGGCTGACGCCCGGCGATATACTTTGGGCCATGACCGACCGCCGCGCCCAGACGTTGCTCGACTTGCGCGCCGCGCGGCTCTTCGACCGGCTTGACGACCAGCAGCTCGCCGGGATCGCAGCCATCGCCCGGCTCGTGCTGCTGCCGGCCGAACGCACCCTGTTCCTGCAGGGTGACCCCGCTGCGGCCTTCTACCTTCTGGCCGAAGGCCGGCTCAAGGTCTTCAAGCTCCTCCGCGACGGGCGCACGGCCACGATCCGGCACGTCGAGGCGGGGCAGACGTTCGCCGAAGCCGCACTCTTTCACGAGGAATACCCTTCGAGCACCGAGACGATGAGCGACTGCCGCCTCTATCGTTTCGACACGCAGGAGGTGCTCCGCCTGTTGCTCGCCGAGCCTCAGGTGGCGGTGAACCTGCTCGCCGCGATGGCTCACCTGCTGGGGCTTCTCAACCGCCGCGTTGAGGAACTGCTGCTGCCGGTGCCGGCGCGGCTGGCGCGCTACCTGCTCACGCTCGCCGACGCGCAGCTGGAGCCGCCGGCCGGGCGACCGGCGGCCGGCGGCGGGCCCGCCTCACCGCGCGTCGTCAAGCTGCCCACGAGCAAGCGCGAGCTCGCCGCGCGCCTCGGTACCGTACCCGAGACGCTCAGCCGCACGTTCGACCGTCTCAAACGGGCGCAGGTGATCCGCATGAGCGGCGACCACCAGCTCATCGAGATCCTCAGCTTCGAGAAGCTGCACCGCCTGGCGCAAGAGTGACGGCGGCGGGAAGGGCGGCTTTTCCGACCCTCCCAAGCGGCCCCTGCGTCAGCCCCTGAACCGCTCGTGCCGCGCCGGCAAGGTCGCGTCGGCCACGAGCAGGCCCACGACCAGGCCCGCGGCGATCACCAGCACCGCCGCCAGGATCTCGAGGCTGCCGGTGGCGCTGCGCAGAAACGCCGAGATGCCGCGGAAGCCGAGGGCGCCGGGCACCAGCGCCGCCAGTCCCGGCACCAAGGGCACCGCCACCGGCCGGCTCGTGAGCCGCGCGTAGAGGTTGCTGCCCAGCCCCAAGAGCAGGCTGGCGACGACCACGCCGACGGTGGGACCGAGCAGCCAGGCGCCGAAACGCGCGCCGTAGACCGCCACGACGACGGCGCTGAGGACCACCCAGATGTCGCGCGGTCGCGAGTTGGTGACGATGAGAAGAGCGCAGGCGCTGGCGACGACGGCCAGCACCGTCAGCCACTGGCCGGGGATCTCGCGCCCGGGGCCGACCGGCGGCACCCAGTCGAGCTTGGTGAAGATCGCGTAGCCCATGGCTACCCCCAGCCCCAGGCTGACCAGCGAGACCGTCGCGCCGGCGAGCCGCGCCGAGCCCGAGACGAGGTGTCTCGCTGCCAGCTCTGAGACGCCCAGGGTGATGCTGAGGCCGGGCAGCAGCAAGATGAGCCCGGCAAGCACGACCGTCGCGAGGTGGAAGTGCGGCAGCACGTGGCCGAGAGCGAGCGTGAGCACCGCCGCCAGGAAGCCGGCCAGCAATTCGACCAGGCTAGTGAGGCGCTGCACGCGGCGGGCGAGCACCGAGAGCGCGCCCACGGCGAGGCCAACGGGGATAGCGGCGCTGAGCTCGCGCACGCCGCCGCCGAGAAAGACGCTGATCGCCGCGGCGCCCATGCCCGAGGCCAGCACGCGCATGTACCAGGGAAAGCGGAGCGGGCTGGCCGTGATGAGCCTGACCTCGGCCAGCCCCTGGGCGGCGGAACGGCGCCCCCGCGTGACGTCGAGCAGCGTTTCGTCGAGCAGGCTCAAGGCCTGCAAGTCGATGGCGCTGTCGCGGGTGTGCAGAAGCACCGTGTGCATGGCGGCGCCGTGGCCGTAGGCGACAAACACGGCCGTCGGCACCGTGAAGAAGGCCACCTCCACGCCCAGTGTGCGGGCGCACGCCTGCAGCCCGCTCTCAAGGCTGTCGGCGGTCTCGCCGTAGCGCGACAGGGCCGCGGCCATCGCGCCGAGGAACTCCCGGCGCGGATCTTCGGGCGTCATCTGCTCATCGTTGTGCACGTCGGCGATTCCCTATCCTACCTTTCTCGGTACTGCCGGCGCCTGCGGGTTTCTGGGCGGCGCGGGCCGCAGCGGAAGCAGGCCGATTGCGCGATTGCGGTGCGACGCGAAGCCGCGGAGGCAGGCGTACCCCAGCGCTTCGCTCGGTATACTACGCGTGCACGGGCGATTAGCTCAGGGGTAGAGCACCTGCCTTACAAGCAGGGAGTCGCTGGTTCAAATCCAGCATCGCCCACCATCCATCCCGGTGTCCCGGTGACGCGTGGGCGTCGCGCCGGGGCGGGGCGACCCGGAGCAGCTCGTCGGCGACATTCTCAAAGGCTTCGGAGCGGGAGACGCGGCATTCCACGCGCGCGAAAGGGAATCATCATGAAGCCACGCCTGACCGCCATGCTCGTGACCCTGGCCCTCTCACTGGCGCTGCTCACCGGTGCCGGATGCGGGGGCTCGGGCACCACGAAGCCCGCGCTCGGCGGCACCGTCTGGCGCCTCAGCGAATGGACGCTGAGCTCGCTCGACCCCAGCGACTTCACGATCACCGCGCGGTTCGCGGACGGCGGTATCTCCGGCAAGTCCGCGGTCAACACCTATGGCGGCTCGTACACCGCGGGCCCCGGCGACGCCTTCGCGGTGGGCGATCTCGCCAGCACCAACATGGCCGGCGCGGAGCCCGACATGCGCGCTGAGGCGGCCTATCTGAAGCTGCTCGCGGGGGCGAGGTCGTACAAGCAGGTCGGCGGCGGGCTCACGCTCTTCGACCAGAACGGCAACGAGTCGCTGATCTTCGCGGCCGAGAAGCCCTGAACTGCCGAGGCGTCGGAGCGGCGCGCCGTGTCCACTCGCCCTTCGCATGGCGCCGGCGCAGGCGGAATGCGTGGTAAAGTGGGGCATCCTAGGCAGCGGGAGGGCGACCTGGCAGGGAGCACGTCAGCCGAGCGCGCGCCACGCACGCTCTTCGTCACCAACGACTTCCCCCCACGCATCGGCGGGGCTCAGTCGTACTATTGGGGCGTTATCCGCACGCTCGATCCTTCCGAGGTCACCGTCCTCGCGCCGGCGCACGTCGACGCGGCGGCGTTCGACGCCACGCACCCATACACCGTGGTGCGTGCCTCCACGTCGGTGCTCTGGCCCACGGCGGCCATGTTTCGCACTGTGGCGGGGCTCGCCGTCAAGGTGGGCGCCGAGCTCGTCCAGCTCGGCCACCCGCTCCCGGCAGGCCTGCTCGGCCCGCAGCTCAAAGACCGCTGCGGGCTTCCCTACGTCGTGTTTCTCGGCGGCGCCGAGGTCACGCTGCCCGGTGCCGTCCCCGGCGTCAACAACCTTCTTCGGCATGTGCTCGGCAACGCGGCGATGCTCCTGACCGTCAGCGAGTACACGGCCCGCGCCGCTTCCCAGCAGGTCCGCGGCAAGGTGCCCGCCGAAGTGCTGCGGCCACCGCTCAACGTCGACGGGTTCACGCCGGCCACGGCCGACGAGGCGCAGCAGCTCCGCCGGCGCCTCGGCATCGACGGCGAGCTCGTCGTCTGCCTCGGACGCCTGGTGCCGCGCAAGGGCCAGGACAAGCTCATCGACGCCCTGGCGCTGCTGCGCCACGATTTTCCGCGACTACATCTGGCGCTCATCGGCCAGGGGCGCCTCGCCACGCGCCTCTACGATCGCGCCCAGCGGCGCGGCGTCGGCGAGCGCGTGCATCTCACCGGAGCGCTCGTCGATTCAGCCGTCACCGATTGGCTGCGCGCCGCCGACCTCTTCGCTTCGCCGTGCCGTACGCGCTGGGGCGGCTTCGAGGTGGAAGGCTTCGGTATCGTTTTCGCCGAGGCTGCGCTCACCGGACTGCCGGTGATCGCCGGCCGCTCGGGCGGCGCCCCCGAAGCCGTGATCGAAGGCGAGACGGGCATGGTAGTGGACGGCGACTCCGCCCGGCAGGTGGCCGCGGCGCTCGCCGCGCTGCTGCGCATGTCACCCGAGCGCCGCCGCGAGATGGGCGCCCGCGGCCGCGCGCTGACGCTGGCCCGGCACACGCCCGGCGTGGTGGGCGAGCGCTACCACGAGCTTCTGCGCCGGGCGGCCGGCAGATGAGCGAGAGCCTCGACGTGGCCGTGGAGCCCGCGCCGCAGCCCACGAACGACATGGACGCGATCGAAGTAGCCGAGACGATGCCGCTCGACGGCATGCCGCCGATCCCCGGCATCGCGCCGCAGGGCGCGAGCGCCCCGGGCCGGCTCCTCGTGCCCAGCCTCTGGAGGATGCTGCTGGGCATGGCCGCCGGGCTCGGCGTCGGCATCGCCGTGATCCTCATCGTCAATCCGAACATCGTCACCGACGTGCACAACGCGCAGCGCGCCTCCGTGCAGCCCGTCTACCTGCTGCTGGCCCTGCTCAGCGTCGCGGTCGCCATCGTCACCGATGCCTGGTCGCTGCTCATCCTGGCGCGCGTCTTTGAGCCGCAGATCGAGCGCCGGCCCGTGATCTCCACGGCGCTCGAGTCGCACCTCATCGGCGGCGCCACCTCCTTCGGCGGCTTCGAGATCCCCTATCAGATCGTGATGCTTCGCCGCGGGGGGCTCACGGGCTCGCAAGCCATGTCGGTGGTCATCTTCAAGGGCCTGGTGCACACGCTCATACTGGCCGGCGTCGCGCTCGTCTCGCTGCTGCCGTGGACCGACTCGCCGATCACCTCGTTGCAGCGCTGGCTGCTGCTCGGTGCCACGGGCGCGCTGCTCCTCGTGTGGGTCGCCATCTGGCTCTGGGTGCAGCGCCCCATGGGACGCGCCTTCGTGCCCAAGAAGCTGCACGGCAAGCTGGACGAGCTCGTCCAGGCGGCGAGGGCCTTCGGCGGCGTCAGCCGCCGCACCATCGCCGGGCTCGTGGGCCTCCAGCTTCTCTTCTGGGTCGCCATGTTCGCGATCCTCATCTTCGTGCTTCACGCCCTCGGCTGGCGCGGTTCCATCGTGCCGATCATCACGGGCCAAGCGGTGATGCAGGTGCTCATGCCGCTCTCTCCGCTGCCCGGCGGCGCCGGTGTTGCCGAGCTCAGCTACCTGGCGCTCATCGGACCTGCAACGCCCGACAGCATCCACATCTCCAGCCTCGTGCTGTGGAGGTTGTTCACCTGGGTCCTCCCGGTCGCCGCCGGGGCGGTCTCTCTCGGCCTGCGGGGAGCGCGTCGTGCCACGTGAGCGTCGCCGCTGGGGCGCGGCCCGCACGCTGCTGTGGATGGGCGGCGCCTTCGCCGCCGGCTGCATCCCCAGCGGCCGACTGCTCACCAGGGCGCTCACCGGCGAGTCCCTGGAAGAGATCGGCGACGGCAAGCCCGGCTCATCCAACGTCGCCCGCAGTGTGGGCTGGAAATCCGGCGCCGCCGTGCTGGTCCTGGACGCCGGCAAGGCGTACGTGCCGGCTACGGCGGCGCGCCTGACCGGCGCCGGCAACGGCGCCGTGGCCGCCATCGGCATCAGCACCATGCTGGGCCATATCGCGGTCGTCAAGGGGCGCGGCGCCGCCGCCGCCCTGGGCGCCATGTACGCCATGGATCCGGGGACCATGGCGATCGGCAGCGCCGAGCTCCTGGGGGGGTTCGCCCTTCACCGCAACCCGCAGACCGTGGCGATCACCGCCGTGTCGCTGCCCCTGCTCAGCCTGGCTCTGCACCGGCGGCCGGCGCGGGCGCTCGGGCCCCTGGTGCTCATCGGGGTCCTGCTGGCCGCGCGCATCAAAGGCTCGCCGGGCGCAGGCTGGCCGTCCTCCCCAGCCGTGCTATGGCGGCGCTTCTGGCTGGACCGGGACGACTGAAAGGCGGCGGGTGCATGCGCGTCGGGCTCGTGACGCCTTACTCGTGGACCGTGCCGGGCGGCGTCAACCACCACATCGAGCATCTGGCTGCCGAGCTCGAGTCGCGCGGTCACGAGGCGTGGATCATCGCCCCTGTGGGCGTCATCTCGCCGACCCGTCGTGCGGTGGACAGCCGACGGCAACGCGCGGCCGAACGGTTCATTCCTATGGGCGCGGCCATCCCGCTGCCGTCCAACGGCTCGCGCGCCTACATCAGCGTCAACCCCCGCGTGATCCTGCGCATGGACCGCGCCGTGCGGCAGGGGCGCTTCGACGTGCTGCACGTGCACGAACCATGCACGCCCATCGTCGCCCTGGCGGGCGTGCTGCTGGCGGCCTCGCCGGTGGTGGCGACGTTTCACGCGGCCCTGGAGTCGTCGCTCGCGTACGAGCAAGCCGCCTGGCTGGCGCGCGCGGTCATGAAGCGCATCGCCGTGCGCATCGCCGTTTCGGAGGCCGCGCGCGCGTTTCCGGCGCGCCTGTTTCCCGGCGACTACCGCATCATCCCGAACGGGGTGTCGGTCGAGAAGTACGCGTCGGCGGTGGGCGCGGCCAAGGTCAAGGGACGCGTGTTCTTCGTCGGGCGCGCCGAGAGGCGCAAAGGGATCGGCGTGCTCCTGCACGCCTTCGCGCGGCTGCGCAGGCGGCTCCCGCACGCAACGCTCGTCATCGCCGGCGCGACGCGCGCGCAGGCGCTGGAGGCATCGCGGCTCGGCTACGGGCCGCCGCTCGACCTCGCGGGCGTCGAGGCCCTGGGCTGGGTGGTCGACGAGGAGAAGGTCGCTCAGCTTGCACAGGCCGAGGTGGCGTGCGCGCCGTCGCTGGCCGCCGAGAGCTTCGGCATCGTGCTGGCCGAGGCCATGGCCGCCGGCGTGCCGGTGGTGGCCTCCGACCTGCCCGGCTATCGCTCAGTGCTCCGCGACGGCGAGGCCGGCCGGCTCGTGCCTCCGGGAGAGCCGGCCCTGCTCGCCGACGCGCTCTACGACCTGCTCTGTGACGAGGACCAGCGGCGGCGGCTTGCGACCGCGGGCCTGGCCGTCGCCGAGACGCTCTCGTGGGGTCGCGTCACGAACGAGATCCTCGCGGCCTATGAGGACGCACTGGCCGTGGGCGCGCCGCCCGGCCTGCCCGGCAGGCAGTGGTTCGATCGGGCCTGGCCCGACTACATGCTCGGCGGGGAGCGCGCGAGGGCCAGGTAGCCGTTTTGCCGCGCTCTTCGGCGTGTGCTAGACTGCCGGTTCGTTGCACCGCGGCCGGCCCACAAGTTCGCCGGCCGTCATCGTCCTTTCGCGGGGGCGTAGCTCAGTTGGTTTAGAGCGCCGGCCTGTCACGCCGGAGGTCGCGGGTTCGAGCCCCGTCGCTCCCGCCACCCTTCCTCATCAAGCTCCGTTCCCACGGCCGACGGCGGCTGCCTGCGTCGCCGCGCGCGTCAGGCGGGGCGTGGACCCGGTCCGCGGCGAAGGAGGGCTTGCTACCCGTGGGTGTGCGGACCGGCGGCTGCCACCTCGGGCGGCACGCGGTCGACGAAGCGCGCGAAGTTGGCGGTGAAGAGCTTCGCCAGCGCCTCCGCCCGCGCATCGTACTCGGCCGGGTCGGACCACGTGGAGCGCGGGTCGAGCAGGCGCTCGGGCACGTTCGGGCAATGGGTCGGCACGAGAACCTTGAAGACAGGATGCGGCGTCGCCGGCACGTCGTCCAGCGATCCCTCTAGCGCGGCCTTGAGCAGGCTGCGCGTCAGAGCGATCGGCATGCGCTCGCCGCGACCGTACGGGCCGCCCGACCAGCCGGTGTTCACCAGCCAGCACTGCGTCGGGCTGGTCCGCAGGCGCTCGGCCAGCATGTCCGCGTACACCACCGGGTCGCGGGGCATGAACGGGGCGCCGAAGCACGCCGAGAACGTCGGCACCGGCTCCACGATGCCGGTCTCGGTACCGGCGACCAGGGCGGTGAAGCCCGAGAGGAAGTGGTAGCTCGCCATCTCCGGCGTCAGGCGCGAGATCGGCGGCAGCACGCCGTAGGCGTCGCAGGCCAGGAGGAAGATGTTGCGCGGCGTGCCGCCCAGCCCGGTCTCGATCGCCTCGGGGATGTGGAACACGGGGTAGGTGGCGCGCGTGTTCTCGGTGATCGAGTCGTCGTCCCAGTCGATGGCGCGCGTGACGGGGTCGATGATCACGTTCTCCAGGATCGACCCGAAGCGGATGGCGTCGAAGATCTGCGGCTCGTGGACAGGCGAGAGGCGGATCACCTTGGCGTAGCAGCCGCCCTCGAAGTTGAAGACGCCGTGGTCGCTCCAGCCGTGTTCGTCGTCGCCGATCAGGCGGCGGGAGGGATCGGCGGACAGCGTCGTCTTGCCCGTGCCTGAGAGTCCGAAGTAGAGAGCGACGTCCCCCTTGCGGCCGGCCGTGGCCGAGCAGTGCATCGGCAGGACGCCGCGCTCGGGCAGGAGGTAGTTCATCGCCGAAAAGAGAGCCTTCTTCATCTCGCCGCCGTACATCGTGCCGAGGATGATGACGAGACGCCGGCTGAGGCAGATGCCCACGAAGACCGGCGACGGCCGGTCGCCGGGGCCGGTCTCAGCGCCATCCGGCTCCGCCGGTCGTGCGTCCACCGGCAGCTCTCCGCACTCGATGACCGTGAAGGCCGGCTCGAAATCCTCGAGGTCGATGGGTTCGGGCCGCACGAACAGGGTATGCGCGAACAGGCCGTGCCACGAGGCCCGGGCGACGACGCGGATCGGCGTGCGGTAGGTGGGCTCCGCGCCGATGAAGCCGTCGAACACGTAAACCTCGCGGCGGCGCAGGTAGTCGCTCACGCGCCGTACCTGGCGGTCGAAGAACTCCGGTGTGCAGGGCTGGTTCGCGCCGCCCCACGCCACGCCGGCGGCCTCCGGCTCATCGACGATGTACCGGTCGGCCGGCGAGCGGCCCGTGCGTTCACCGGTGGTCACGACCAGGGCGCCGTTGGCCGCGAAGATGCCCTCGCCACGCGCCAGCGAGCGGGCGATGAGCTCCGGAGCCGGCAGGTTTCTGTGCACCGGGCCGACAGTGATGTCGGCCTCGGCGAGTTGCGCGCGCACTGCGGGTTCGTCCATGGGTCCTCCGTTAGCCGGCGCGTAGTCTATCGCGCCGGCGGGCGGCAGTCAGGACGAAAACGGCCGGGCGCCTGTCTTCGCCCGGCCGCCTCGTCCTGCAGGAGGGCCGCCGCCCTCGCGCTGCCGCACAAACATCAGCCCAGCGGGCCGACCGCGTTCTCGACCGCCTCCAGGATCTCGCCCGCGGCGACGAGGGCCGCCATGGCGTTGTGATCGGGGTAAAGAGGGCGGTCGACGTCGAGGTGCTCGACGTGGCGGCGGATGACCTCGTGCGCCGCGTTCACGCCCGCGCCGGGCGTGAACTCGCGGAAATCGAGGGCCTGCGCCGCCGCCATGAATTCGATGCCGAGCACGCCGTAGGCGTTCTCGAGGATCTGGCGGTTCTTGAGGGCCGTGTTCATGCCCATCGAGACGAAGTCCTCCTGGTCGGCCGCCGCCGGGATGCTCATCGTGGAGGCCGGAGCCGCAAGGATGCGCTGCTCGGTGATGAGCGTGTCCGCGGCATACTGGCTGAGCATGAGGCCGCTGTAGAAACCCGGGTTCGGCGTGAGGAAGTCCGGCAGGCCCTGGCTGAGCGCCGGGTTCTCGAGGCGGTTGAGCCGGCGCTCGCTGAGCACGCTCACCATGGTGATGGCCTGCCCGACGAGCTCCATCGGCAGGCTGACCGGCGTGCCCTGGAAGTTGGCGCCGGTCAGCGTGAGCTTGTCCTCGGGCACGAAGATCGGGTTGTCTCCGACGCCGTTGAGCTCGATCTCGACCTGCGACCTGGCCCAGGCGAGCGCGTCGTGAGCGGCGCCGATGACCTGCGGCGAGGAGCGCATGGAGTAGGCGTCCTGCACTTTGGTCTTGATCTTGCCGGTCGCCAGGTCGCTGCCCTCGATGCACTTCTTGATCGCCGCCGCGCTGCGGATGGCGCCGGCGAAGCCGCGCAGCTCGTGGAGCTTGGCGTTGTAGGGCTTGAGGTTGGCGAGCAGCGCCTCGAGGCTCATGGCACAGGCGATCTCGGCCTGGCGCAGCCAGCGGTCGGTGTCGTAGCAGAGCAACGCGCTCATCGCCGTGAGCACATTGGAGCCGTTGATCGTGGCAAGGCCGTCGCGCGCCTGCAGCCCCGGGACGGGGATGCCGGCACGCTCCATGGCCACTGCACCCGGCAGGCGTTCGCCTTCGTAAAACGCCTCGCCCTCGCCCATCAGCAGGAGGGCGAGCTGGGCCATGGGGGCGAGGTCGCCGGAGGCGCCCACCGAGCCTTTCTCGCAGATCACCGGAGTGACGCCCCTGTTCAGCAGCTCGACCAGCGTGAGCGTGATCTCGGGGCGGTTGCCCGAGTTGCCGTGGGCGTGCACGTTGATGCGGCCCGCCATGGCGGCGCGCACGACCTCGAGCGGCGCCGGCTTGCCGATGCCGGCTGAGTGGTTGTACACGAGGTAGCGCTGAAACTGCTGCACCTGGTCGTCGTCGAGCACCATCTCGGAGAACTCGCCGATGCCGGTGTTGGTGCCGTACATGATCTCGCGCGCCTTGATCTTGTCTTCGAGCATGGCGCGGCATACCCGGATGCGTTTCACGGCCGCCGGGTCGAGCTCGACCCTCTCGCCCTCGCGGGCAACGCGCACGAGCTTCTCGACGGTCAGCGACCCGCCGTCCAGGATGATCGTCACGAGCGTCTCCTTCCTCAGTGGACCGGGCGCCGGCGGGGACGGGCGGGCGCGGGCGGCCGAAACGACGCGTCTCGCAGGCAGGACTCTAGGCGAACCCCCACTGGTTTCACAGCGGGCGTGCCGGGTTTCCGGGATTACGGACGCAAATGACCGACGTGGAGCTACGCGCGCAGGCGTAGGGCGATCTCGCGCGAGACCGCCTCGACCATCTGCTCGGTCCGTGGCACGCCGAACTCCTCGATGCGCCAGCTCGGCGCCGTGATACCGACCGCCGCATCGTAGTCCGGGATGTCGATGGTGCAGGCGATGGCCGTGACCCCGTTCTCGACGGCGTCGGCCATCGTGTGCGCCGTGCCGGGGTCTTCGAAGGCGGCACCGGTGGCCGTGCCGGCGAGCGGCACGCGGCGCCCCACCCAGCCGCTGTGACGCAGGGCGTAGGGACTCTCTACCTGGTCGACGTAGATGGCGTGGTCGCCGTCGAGGACGATGAGGTTGGCCGTCTCCTGAGTGGCGTCCCGGAGGCGCATCAGGTGAGCGCGCGCGGCGATGCGCAGCCTGTCTACCCAGCCGACTCTGGAGGCCAGGCTCACGAGCTCGAGTCCCAGGGAGTACGTGCCGTCCGCATCCGCGTGCAGGAGGTCGCTCTCCACGAGGTAGGGAAGGATCCGCGCGACGCCCGCCTGTGACATCCCCGCCGCGCTCGCGATCTGCCGCGGCGTCAGGCGGCGAGACACCGTGGCGAACGCCCGGAGCACGGCGAGCCCGTGCGCGAACAGCGGGGCCTCGGAGCTCAGCTCGGAGGCCGCGCTGCCCAGCGTCCAGGCGCGCTCGCCCGCGCGATAGGCGACGAAGCGCCGCGACTTCAGCAGGTTGAGCAGTCCGTAGGTGCTCGATCTGGGGATGCCGCACGACGCGGCGATGATGCTGGCCGGGGCCGGGCTGTTTCTGCGCCCCAGGAACTCGAGCACGTCGAGGACTCGGGCGGCCCCCCACGTGGTGCCTTCCACTTCCGGACGGCTCTGCGGCACGCTTCCCACTCTCCTCTTCGCTGGGCCTCAATCCATCCTAGCGGCCATGCCCGAGCACCACAACGAATACAAGTGCGGCTCGCTGGACAGCCGGACAAGACCCTTGATGCGGCCGCGGCCGACCGTCAGGCTTGTTGCACACGTCGCAACGTCACCACCGGAAGGAGCCCTTCGGTGCCCGATCACGATCCGCAGCCGCGGCCGCGCGCAGGCCGGCTGACCTATCTCAGCGAGAGCGACAGGGCGGCCATCTACGGCGCTGCCCTCGAGATCATGGAGAGCGTGGGCCAGCGCGTGCACCACCCCGAGGCCCTCGAACTGCTGCGCGCCGCCGGCTGCACGATCACCGAGCCCGACCTCGCGCGCATCCCGCGCCGGCTCGTGGAGCAGGCGCGGGCCACGGCGCCTCACATGATCGAGGTCTTCGACCGCGCCGGCGCGCCGGCGATGTCGCTGGGAGGCTACAACGCCTACTTCGGCAACGGCTCGGCCGTGACCAGCGTCTACGACCTGGGCACCGGTGAGCATCGCCCCACGGCGCTCTCCGACGGCGTCGAGGCCGCCCGCCTCTGCGACGCGCTGCCCATGATCGACTTCGTGATGGCCTACGCGCACCCCGGCGGCGGAGACCCGCACGTCGCCCTTCTCGAGAGCTTCCGTGCGCTGGTGGCAAACACGACCAAGCCGCTCGTGGTGGTCGCCGAGAACGCCGCCGACCTCGAGGTGATGTGGCGCATCGCCGGCGAGCTGCGCGGCGGCGCCGACGCGCTGCGCGCCAAGCCGTACTTCACCTTGTACGCCGAGCCCACGAGCCCGCTACGGCACCCGGTCGAGAGCGTCGACAAGCTGCTGCTGTGCGCCGATTGGGGCATCCCGGCGGTGTACTCCACGTCCCCGCTCGCCGGCGGCACGGCGCCGCTCACGGTCGCCGGGCACATCGCTCAGGGCACGGCCGAGTCACTCCTCGGCCTCGTCGTCCACCAGCTCCGCAAGCCGGGCGCGCCCTTCCTCTTCGGGATCGGCCCGGCCGTGCTCGACATGGGCACAATGCAGTCCGCCTACAACGCGCCGGAGTACCTCATGGGCTACCTCTGCGCGATCGAGATGGCGCGCTGGCTGGACCTGCCGAACTGGGGGTACGCCGGCACCAGCGACGCGCAGGTGATCGACGCGCAGGCGGGCATGGAGGCGGCCGAGCTCACGTTCTTGAGCCTTGCCGCCGGCTCCAACCTCAACCACGACATCGGCTACATCGACTACGGCATGACCGCGTCGCTCGAACTGATCGTCATTATGGATGAGTATCTGTCGCTCAACCGCCGCATCTTCGCGGGCGTCGAGGTCAGCCCGGAGACCCTGGCAGTGGATGCTATCCGCCAGGTCGGCCCCGGCGGCGACTTCCTCAGCAGCAAGCACACGGCCAAACACGTGCGCACGGCCCAGTGGCGACCGACGATCATCAACCGCCAAGGCCACGTGCGCTGGCAAGAAGAGGGCGGGCTCGACCTTCGTGAGAAAGCCCGCCGCAAGGCCCTCAAGCTCCTCGAGACTCATCGGCCGGAGCCGCTGGCCGCGGGCGTGGCGGCGCGCATCGACGCGCTCGTGGCCGGATTCGTGCCGCGCGCGTAGACCCGGGTCCTCGCGGGCGGCGGCCCACGGCGAAAACGAGTTCAGCTATCTGGACAGAGCCGCGGGCCTCTTGAAGCGTTCGCCGGCTCGCGTCAAAGTTGAAAGTGACGATCATCGCAGGCGACGGCCGGACACGAACAACCACGCGCGAAACGAGGCGGCACGTGAACACCACAGGATCCACAAAACCGTCGGGCCCGCGCCCGGTGCGCGCCCCTCGCGGCACGGAGATCAGCTGCAAGGGCTGGCAGCAGGAAGCTGCCATGCGCATGCTCATGAACAACCTCGATCCCGAAGTGGCTGAGGCGCCGGACGAGCTCGTGGTCTACGGCGGCGCCGGCAAGGCGGCGCGCGACTGGGCGAGCTTCGACGCCATCGTCGCCACCCTGCGCCGCCTCAAGGACGACGAGACGCTGCTCGTGCAGAGCGGCAAGCCCGTGGGCGTCTTCGAGACCCACGAGATGGCCCCACGCGTGCTCATCGCCAATGCCAACCTGGTGCCCGACTGGGCGAACTGGGACGAGTTTCGCCGTCTGGACGCGCTCGGTCTCACCATGTACGGGCAGATGACCGCCGGGAGCTGGATCTACATCGGCACGCAGGGCATCCTCCAGGGCACCTACCAGACCTTCGCGGCCGCCGGCCAGAAGCACTACGGCGCCGACCTCGGCGGCCGGCTCGTCCTGACGGCCGGCCTCGGCGGCATGGGCGGCGCCCAGCCGCTGGCCGTCACCATGGCCGGCGGGGTCGCGCTCTGCGTCGAGATCGACCCTCACCGCATCGCGCGCCGCCTCGAGACGGCCTACGTCGACGTCTCCACCGAGTCGCTTGACGAGGCTCTGCGCCTCGCCGACGAGGCCGTGAAGGCGAAGAAGCCCCTGTCCATCGCTTTGCTCGGCAATGCCGCCGACGTCTATCCCGAGCTCGTGCGCCGCGGCTTCACTCCCGACCTCGTCACCGACCAGACTTCGGCACACGACACCCTGAACGGCTACGTGCCGAACGGCATGAGCCTCGAGGAGGCCGTCGCGCTGCGGCGCGCCGACCCGCCCGAGTACGTGCGCCGCGCCGTCGCCAGCATCGTCGTCCACGTCGAGGCGATGGTCGCTCTGCAGAAGGCCGGCGCCCACGTGTTCGACTACGGCAACAACATCCGCGGGGTGGCGAAGGAGGCCGGCTGCGCCGAGGCCTTCGCCTTCGAGGGCTTCGTGCCCCTGTACCTGCGGCCGCTCTTCTGCCGCGGCAACGGCCCGTTCCGCTGGGCGGCGCTGAGCGGCGACCCCGCCGACATCGCCGCCACCGACGCCGCCCTGCTCGAGGCCTTCCCCGACAACGAGATGGTCACGCGCTGGCTCAAGATGGCCGCCGAGAGGGTCCACTTCCAGGGTCTTCCCTGCCGCATCTGTTGGCTGGAGTACGGCGAACGCGCCAAAGCGGGGCAGATCTTCAACGAGCTGGTGCGCAGCGGCAAGGTCAAGGCGCCGCTCGTCATCGGCCGCGACCACCTGGACTCGGGGTCTGTTGCCAGCCCCTATCGCGAGACCGAGAGCATGCGCGACGGCAGCGACGCGATCGCCGACTGGCCCATTCTCAATGCTCTCGTGAACACGGCGGCCGGAGCCAGCTGGGTGAGCTTCCACCACGGCGGCGGCGTGGGCATCGGCAAGAGCCTGCACGCCGGCATGGTGGTGGTAGCCGACGGCACCGACATGATGGCTGCGCGCCTGCAGCGCGTGCTCACGAGCGACCCCGGCACCGGCGTGATGCGCCACGCCGACGCCGGCTACCCGGAGGCCATCGACAAGGCCCGCGAAAGCGGCATCGACCTGCCGATGGTCGAGGGGTGACGATGATGATCGTGGCCGCGCAAGAGAAGACCGCGACCGGCGAAGCGCCCGCTCCCCAGATCGCGCTGGACCTCGCGCTCTGCAAGGCCTGCGGCATCTGCATCGAGCTGTGCCCGGAAGACGTGTACGACCGCGACAAGCTGGGCTATCCCACTATCGCGCGCGCCGACGAGTGCACTTCCTGCCTCCTCTGCGAGATCCATTGCCCGGACTTCGCGATCGAAGTCGAGCGGCGCGCCCGGAAGAAGCCGGCGAAGGGCGCCGCGGCGACACCGGAGGCGATCGCCGAGGCCCAGCGCGGCCGGGTCAAGGCGGCACTCGCCGGCAGTCCCGACAACGACGAGCGGCCCGTGACGGGCAGCGAGTGCGGCGTCCACGGCGGAGGGGACGACTGACATGCCCGCCTCCCCGATCCTCATGCAGGGCAACGAGGCCGTCGCCGAAGGCGCCATCGCCGCGGGCGCGCGCTTCTTCGCGGGCTACCCCATCACGCCGTCCACGGAGATCGCCGAGACGCTTTCCCGCCGCATGCCCGAGGTGGGCGGCTCGTTCCTCCAGATGGAGGACGAGATCGCCAGCATCGCCGCGGTCTGCGGCGCCTCGCTCGCCGGGCAGAAGGCGTTCACCGCGACCTCCGGTCCCGGCTTCAGCCTCATGCAGGAGATGATCGGCTTCGCCGAGATGGCGCAGATCCCCTGCGTGATCGTCGACGTGATGCGCGGCGGGCCGTCGACCGGCCTGCCGACCGAGCCCAGCCAGGGCGACGTGATGCAGGCCCGGTGGGGCACGCACGGCGAGCACTCGGTGATCGCCCTCGTGCCGAGCAGCGTCTACGAGTGCTACACGCTCACCGTCGCAGCCTTCAACCTCGCCGAACAGTACCGCACCCCGGTGATCGTGCTCAGCGACGCGCTGATCGGCCACATGCGCGAGGCCGTCACCCTGCCCGAGCCGGGGAGCCTGCGCATCGCAGAGCGCGGCATTCCCGACTGCGAGCCCGGCGAATACGACACGGTCATGAGCGATCTCGACAACATCCTCCCGCGACCGCCCCTGGGATCGGCCTTCCGCGTACATGTCACGGGTCTCGTGTATAACCGCAGGACCGACGCGCCCGAGACCGGCGACCCGGAGGTCGCCGGCGACCTGGGGCGCTACCTGCGCGAGAAGATCTACCATCACCGCGACGCCATCGCGCGCGTCGAGGAGTACGAGATGAAGGATGCCGAGGTGGCCATTTTTGCCTACGGCTCCGTGGCGCGCTCGGCCAAGGCCGTGGTCAAGTGGGCGCGCGCCAGGGATGTGCCCGTGGGCCTCGTGCGGCCCATCACCCTGTGGCCATTCCCGACGCTGGCCGTCGACCGCATGGCCGAGCAGGTGCGCACCGTCATCGTGCCCGAGATGAACCTCAAGCAGATGAGCTGGGAAGTGCAGGCCGCGGTGTCAGGGCGCGCCAAGGTCGTCGACTTCGGCCGCGTGGACGGCAAACTGATCACGCCGACGCAGATCGAGGAGCTGGTCAGGGCCGAGTTCTACTACCACGACTGGTCGAAGTCGTGAGCGCCCTCATCGACGAACAGCGGATCGAGAGCCCGCCCGAAAGCGACTACAAGCTGCCGCGGATCAATCCGCACAAGACCAGCGAGATCGTGCCCTGGCTGCGCACGCCCAAGACGATCTGGTGCCCGGGCTGCTCCAACGGGACCATCACGCGCGCCCTCATCGACGCGATTCTCGGCCTCGAGCTCGACGCCGAGAAGGTCGTGATCGTGGCCGGCATCGGCTGCAGTGGCCGCATCGCCCAGTACCTCGAGTACAGCACGGTGCACGCCGCCCACGGCCGCGCCTTGGCCGTGGCGACGGGCGTCAAGGTCGCCGACCCGTCGCTCCGCGTCGTCGTCGCCATGGGCGACGGCGATTGCTCGGCGATCGGCGGCAACCACTTCATCCACGCGGCGCGGCGCAATATCGATCTCACCGCGCTGATCTTCAACAACTCGATCTACGGCATGACCGGCGGGCAGATGAGCCCCACCACGCACACCGGCGACAAGTCCACCACCAGTGTGCACGGCAACGTGGAGGCCGCCTTCGACCTCTCCGAGCTGGCTCACGCCGCGGGGGCGACCTTCGTCGCCCGCGGCACCGCCTGGGCCTACCGGCAGCTCGTCTCCGTCATCGCCGGCGGCATCGCGCACAAGGGCTTCGCCGCGGTCGAGGCCATGGCCGCCTGCCCCGTGTACTACGGACGCTTCAACCTGACCGCCGACCCGGCGGAGTTTCTCAAGGGCCAGAAGGAGCACGCCGTGCCGGCCAGCAAGTTCGAGGAGGGCGAGTCACGCCTGCACGAGCAGTACCCCGTGGGCCTGCTGCATCACGGCGAGCGCGCCGAGTTCGTGACCTCGCTCGCCCGCGTGAGAGAAGAGGCACAGGAGGCCCTCCGTGGCTGAAACCGACGAGCACGAGGCGCGCCTCGAGATCCGCTTCTCCGGCTCAGGCGGCCAGGGCATCCTGCTGGCGGCGGCGATCGTCGCCGAGGCCGCCACCGCCCTGGGCAAGCACGTCGTGCAGACGCAGAGCTATGGGCCGGCGGCGCGCGGCGGCGCTTCAAAGGCCGAGGCCATCATCGCCGACGAAGAGATCGACTACCCGGAGGTCGATACGCCCGACGTAAGCCTCTGTCTTTCGCAGGAGGCCTACGAGAAGTACGCCGCAGACACGCGCCCGGGCGGCCTGCTCGTGTACGACTCCGGGCTCGTCGAGCCCGACGACAACCTGCGCGGCCGCAATCTGCGCGGCATTCCGTTCACGCAGGCCGCTGCCGAGCACCTCAAGAAGACCGTGGTCGCCAACATCGTCGCCGTCGGCGCGCTGGTGGAGATCACCGGTATGGTGCCGGCCGAGGCGGCCGAGGCGGCCGTCGTCAGCCGCGTGCCGGAGCGCTTCCGCGACCTGAACGTCGAGGCCTTCCGGCTCGGCCGCAGACTCGCCGCCGAGGCGTGAGCCGATGGACCTACTCGAGCACACGGGCAAGAGCCTGTTCGCGTCCGCCGGCCTGCCCGTCCTGCCGTCCCGCGTGGCGCGGTCGCCGGCGGAGGCGCAGGTCGCAGCCGCCGAGCTCAGGCTGCCGGTAGTCGTCAAAGCGCAAGTGAAGACCGGCGGCCGTGGCAAGGCCGGCGGCGTTCGCGTCTGCGCCACCGACGGCGAGGCCGCGGCCGCGGCCGCGGACATCCTGGGCATGACCATCCGCGGGCACGCCGTCTCCTGCGTGCTCGTGGAACAGGCGGTCGAGATCGCCCGCGAGCTCTACCTCGCGATCTCTTCAGCGCGCACGCACCGTGTTCCCATGCTGATCTTCTCGGCCGAGGGTGGCGTGGACGTCGAGGAGGTCGCGCGCCGCAACCCCGGCGCCCTGGTGCGCACCCCGGTCGACCCCTTGCTCGGCCTCTGTGACTACCAGGTCCGCGACGTCGTGGCCGCGGCGGGTCTGGGGCCCGAGCTCGCCGGCCCGGACGGCACGCCGGCGAAGCAGGCCCTTGCCGGCGCCGTGCGCGCCCTGTGGCGGCTCTATCGCGACAGCGACGCGACGCTCTGCGAGGTCAACCCGCTGGTGGTCACCGCCACCGGCGAGCTCGTGTGCCTCGACAGCAAAGTGACCATCGACGACAACGCGCTGTTTCGGCACGCCGACCTGAAGGCCGAAGCCCATGCCGCCAAGGAGGACCGCGAGGCGAGGGCACACGAGGCCGGCCTCTCGTTCGTGGCGCTGGACGGAGACATCGGCGTGCTCGGCAACGGCGCCGGGCTGGTGATGAGCACCATCGACCAGATCGCCGCGGCAGGCGGAGCCGCCGCCGACTTCTGCGACATCGGCGGCGGTGCGCGCGCCGAGGTCGTGGCGGCGGCGCTCGACGTGATCCTCTCCATGGAGGCCGTCTCCGTGCTGCTGGTCAGCATCTTCGGGGGGATCACGCGCTGCGACGAGGTCGCGCGCGGCCTCGTGCAGGTGCTGGGTCACGCGGGCGTGGACGTGCCCGTGGTCGTGAGGCTGGACGGCAACGCTGCCGCCGAGGGCCGCGCCTTGCTCGCGGACGCCGGGATCCCCGGTCTCACTGTGGCCCCGAGCGCCGGCGAAGCGGTGCGACTTGCCGTCGCCGGCGCGGCCGCGCCGGCCGGCCCCGACGCCCGCCGGGAGGGCTGATGGCAATCCTCATCGACGAACGCAGCCGCGTGCTGGTGCAAGGCATCACCGGGCGCGAGGGAGCCTTTCACGCGGCGCGCATGCGCGCCGCGGGCACGAACCTCGTGGCCGGCGTCTCGCCGGGCAAGGGCGGCCAGACCGTCGAGGGCACGCCCGTGTTCGACGCCGTCGCGCCCGCGGTGGCCGCGACCGGCGCCGACGTAGCCGTGCTCTTCGTCCCGGCGCGCTTCGCACGCGACGCGATGATCGAAGCCGCCGACGCCGGCATACGGCTCGTGGTATGCGTCACCGAGGGCATCCCCGTGCGCGACATGGCGGAGGTCACGGCGCATCTTCCGCGCCGCGGCGCCCTGCTCGTCGGCCCGAACGGGCCGGGGCTGATCACGCCGCGGCGCTGCAGCGCCGGCATCATGCCGGCCGACGTGTTCACCCCAGGGGCCGTGGGCCTTGTCTCCCGCTCGGGGACGCTCACCTACGAGGTCGTCCACGAGCTCACCATGGCCGGCATCGGCCAGTCGACGGTGGTCGGCATGGGCGGCGACCCCATCCACGGCGTCGGCTTTCTCGAGTGCCTCGAGCTCTTCGAGGCCGACGACGAGACCGCGGCGATCGTCCTCATCGGCGAGATCGGCGGCCAAGGCGAGGAGCGCGCCGCGGCGTTCGTGCGCGAACACGTCTCGAAGCCCGTGGTCGCCTACATCGCGGGCTTCGGCGCGCCGCCCGGCAAGCGCATGGGCCATGCCGGCGCCATCGTCGAGGGCTCGTCGGGCACAGCCGCCGAGAAGAAGGCCGCGCTCGAGGCCGCCGGCATCCCGGTGGCGCCCGCTCCGGCGGACGTTGTCCCACTCCTCCAGGCGCAGCTCGAAAGGAGGCGATCACCATGACGCAGGTTGTGATCGGTGACGCCCCGCTTTGCATCGAAGACGTCCTCGCGGTGGCGCGCGGCGGAGCCGTGGTCTCCCTCGGCCGGGCCGCGCGCGAGCGTATCGACGCGGCCCACGACGTCATCGCGCGCGTCGTCGCCGAGGAGCGCGTGGCCTACGGAGTCACCACGGGCTTCGGCCTGCTGGCCACCACGCACATCCCGGCGGGCAAGGTAGAGGAGCTGCAGCAGAACCTCGTGCGCAGCCACGCGGTCGGAGTCGGCGTGCCGCTCTCCCGCGAGGTCGTGCGCGCCGCGATGACGATCCGCCTCAACACGATGGCGCGCGGCCACTCGGGGGTGCGCGCCTCGGTCGCCGAGTTTGTGGGCGCGATGCTCAACGCCGACCTCGTGCCGTGGGTGCCGTCCAGGGGCTCGCTGGGCGCCTCCGGCGACCTCGCCCCCTCGGCTCATCTCGTCCTCGCGATGATGGGCGAGGGCGAGGTGCTCGGCCCGAAGGGCGAGCGCGAGCCGGCCGGGCCCGTTCTGCGGGCCGCGGGGCTCGCGCCTCTTACGCTCGAAGCCAAAGAAGGCCTCAGCCTGCTCAACGGCACGCAGTTCATGGCCGCCATCGGCTGCCTCGCGGTGGCCGACGGCGAGGCGCTGCTCGACTCCGCCGATCTTGTCGGCGCCATGAGCCTCGAGGGCCTGCGCGCCTCCGTCGGCCCCTTCGAGGAGCGCATCCAGCTCCTGCGTCCCATCCCCGGCCAGCTCCGCACGGCCGCCAATGTGCGGGCCGCCACCGCGGGCAGCGGGATCATGCTGAGCCACCTCAACTGCGACAAGGTCCAGGACGCCTACTCGCTGCGCTGCATCCCGCAGGTGCACGGCGCCTGCCGCGACGCCCTGCGCTGGCTGCGCGAGGTGATCAGCGTCGAGGTGGACGCCGTCACCGACAACCCGCTCGTCTTCCCGGACAGCGGCGAGATCATCTCGGCGGGCAACTTCCACGGCGAGCCGCTCGCGTTGGCTCTCGACCTCGCGGCGATGGCCGTGAGCGAGATCGCCAGCATCAGCGAGCGCCGGATCTTCCGTATGCTGACCAGCTCGCTTTCTGAGCTGCCGCCGTTCCTGACCACCGACAGCGGCCTCAACAACGGCTACATGATCGTCCAGTACACGGCCGCCGCGCTGGTCGCCGAGAACAAGATCCTGTGCCATCCCGCGAGCGTCGACTCCATCCCCAGCTCGGGCGACCAGGAGGACCACGTGAGCATGGGGATGACGGCGGCGCTCAAGCTCGAGGACGTGATGCGCAACGCCCAGACTGTGCTGGGAATCGAGGCGCTGTGCGCGGCGCAGGCCATCGACCTGCTGGCGCCGCTCGAGGCGGGCGTGGGCACCAAGGCCGGTCGCGACCTCGTGAGGCGCTTCGCGCCGACGCTCGGTCGCGACCGTTACCTCGCCCCCGAGATCGAGGCGGCGGCGCAGGCCGTCGCGGGCGGCGAGCTCGCCGCCGTGGTTCGTCGCCTGGCACCGTGAAGATCGCCCGCGTCAAGACCACGCCGATGGCCCTGGCCTTCAGGGAGCCCTACCACTGGGCCGGCCGCGTGGACCACGCGGCGGCCGTGGTCCTCGTCGAGGTCGAGACCGACGACGGCCTCGTCGGCATCGGCGAATCCGTGGCCGCCTTCCCGGCGGAGGGCACCGTCGCCGCATTGCAGGGCGTCGCACCTCTCTTTGTCGGCGAACCCGTCTTCGACATCGAGCGCCTCATCACCGGGGCGCGACATCTGGGGAGCTTCAATCACACCCCGTGGCACGCCAACTTCGTCCTCTCCGGTCTGGAGATGGCACTCTGGGACATCCTCGGGAAGGCCGCCGGCTGGCCGGTGCACCGGCTCCTCGGCGGCGCCGTGCGCGACGAGGTCGACTACTTCGGCTTCGTCCAGGGAGACACGACCGACGAGCTCGCCGAAGACGCCCGCGACCTTGCAGCGGCGGGCTACGGCGTTATCTACCTGAAGGTCGGGCGCGGCGAAGACGCCGACCTGCGCACTACGGCGGCCGTGCGCGAAGCGATCGGCGGCCGCCGGCTGCGCCTGGACGCGAACTGCGCCTGGAGCGTCCCCGAGGCGATCCACATGATCGGCCGGCTGGCGCAGTTCGAGCCCGAGTGGATCGAGCAGCCGACGCCGCTGCAGAGCATCGCCGCCCTGCGCCAGGTCAAGGAGTCGGTGAGCGTGCCCATCGCCGCCGACCAGGCGGTGTTCACACCGGCCGACGTCTACGAGATCTGCCGGCAGCGCGCCGCCGACGTCGTCGTCCTGTCGCCGCACGAAGCCGGCGGCCTGCTCGCCTTCGGCAAGGCCGCCGCGATCGCCGAGGCCGCCGGCGTGCCGGTCTGCCTGCACGGCCAAGGCGTCTCAGGCATCACCGACGCCGCCCAGCACCACCTCGGTCTGCGCACCGCCAATCTCACCGACGGCAACCAGATCATGCACCAGCTGCTCGTCGAGGACCTCGTCACGGCGCCCGATCTTACGCCCGCCCAGGGCAAGATCGGGCTCTTCGAGACACCCGGTCTGGGCATCGAGCTCGACTGGGACGCGGTGCGCCGCGCGGCCGAGCGCTACGAGCGGGACGACGGATGCCATCACTCTTGAGCTCGCCGGACCGCGCAGGCGGCGGCGGCTCACGGCGACTCGACTGAAGGAGGCCGGCCCATGAATGCGCCGATCGCGGAACAGAGGCTAGTCAGCGAGCTTCTCCCTATGGACGAGGCCATCGTGGTGATGCGACGGGCTCTGACCATGCCGGCCGAGGGCGGCGGCGTCATGCCGCTGCGCCGGGTGCGCGTGTTCAGCCTGCCGGTCGCCACCGCCGACACAGCCGTGACCGGCGCCCGGCATTTCGGCAGCGCTGTGGAGGACTGAGGCAATGGCCGTCTCCGCCTACCCCGAGTTCTTCAACGACGTCTTCGGCCCGGTGATGCAGCCGGGCTCGAGCTCCCACTTCGCCGGGCCGTGCCGTCTCGGCAATCTGGCGGGGAACCTGCTCGGCGAGCCGCCATCGCGGATCCGGATCCTGTTGGATGAGCGCGGCTCGTTCGCCGGGACGTTCGGGATCATGGCCGAGGACCGCGCCATGGTCGGCGGCGTCCTCGGTTTCCGGCCCGACGACGAACGGCTGTTCCGTGCCTTCGAGCTCGCCGAAGAAGTCGGCGCCGAGGTCTCGTTTGAGTTCACCGAGCTCGCCGAGAGTCGGCATCCGAACGCCGTCAAGTTCGTCATGACCGGTCGCAGCGGTCGCGAGGCGGCGCTTGTCGGCAACTCCACCGGGGGCGGCATGGTGGAGACAGTCTCGGTCAACGGCTTCCCACTGCACGCCATCGGCGACGGCTATGTGCTTCTGGTCTTCGACGCGCAGAGGCGGATCGGCGAGGAGCAGCTCGCGGCGCTGGTGCCCGGGCTGGCCGGGTTTGTGGAGAGCCACGAGGTCGCCGTCGACGGACGCGGCGTGCTGCACGCCTACATGCTGGTCGCCGAGCCGGACCTCGCGGCCCTGGGCGGTCTGCCGACGGCCGCCCTCCCCGGGGTGGCCGTGGCCGTGCTCGAGCCGCTTCTGCCGGTCGTCTCACAGCGCGATCGCAGACCACAGCTGTTCGACACGATGACCGCCTGGCGCGAGATAGGGAAGCGTGAGGGTCTGCCGCTGTGGGAGGTCGCCGTGCGCTACGAGATGGACGCCTCGGGCTGGCCACGCGAGCGCATCCTCGAGCGCATGCGCATGCTGGCCCGTCTCATGCGCCGGCAGACGCGCGCCGTGTACGAGGAGGACGTGATCGTCCCCCTCAGCCCGTTCAAGCCCGACTTCGCCGGCCGCTGGGCGAAACACGCCGCGTCGGGCGGGGCCGTGACGGACGGAGTCACTGCGCAGACGATCAAGTGGGCCTACGGGGCCGGCTCGGGCATCCCCGGCGTCGTCGTGGTACCGGGCCCGATGGGCGGCGGCGGCGGCTACATCTACGCCGCCATGAGCGCCGTGCAGGACGCCCGTGGTCTCGGCGAGGACGACCTGCTGCACGGGCTCTTCGTCGCGGCCGCGATCGGCGCCATCGCCTACTCGCGCTCGGCGCCGACCGGTGAGGTGACAGGCTGCACCGGCGAGGCCGGGACCTGCGGAGCCATGGCGGCCGCCGCAATCGCCGAGATGGCCGGCGGCTCACCGGAGCAGGTCGAGAACGCGGCGTCGCTGGCGCTCCAGGCCTTCACCGGCATGCCGTGCGACCCGATGCCGGGGGGCCTCTGCCAGCCCTGCCGCAGCCGCATTCTTGCGGCCACCTGCACGGCGCACGTGTTCGCCGACCTGGCGCTGGCCGGTCACGAAGCCGTGCTGCCGCTACACGAAGCCATCGACGTCGCCGACGGCATCGGCCGCGGCCTGCCGCCGGAGCTGCTCTGCACCTCGGCCGGCGGCGCGTGTACCGCGCCGGCGGCGCGGCGCTGCCGTACCGACTTCGAGCAATGGTTCGCCGCGAGCAAGCCTGAGGAGCGCCCTCCAGCGAGCCTGATCTGAACGCCGCCCGGCCGCGGTTGGCAACGACGGCCTGCGCCTGACACACTCACGTAGGCGTTGCACTCCGCCCCGCAAGAGAAGAGCCGAGGAGAGAGATTGACGAAGGACCTGCTGTACGTGGGCCTGACGTACCCCGTGCACGACGCGTGGCAGAAGGTCACCGGGGAGCTCGTGTACGGCAGCGACATCCAGCTGCCCGGCATGCTCTACGCCAAGCTTCTGCTCAGCCCCATCCCCCACGGCATGGTCACGAGCATCGACTCCAGCGCTGCCGAGGCGCTGCCGGGGGTCGTCAAGGTCTTCTCGCATCTGAACAGCCCGGCAGACGTGTACTGTCGCGCCCGGCTCACGCCGGAGCAGGAGCTCTGCCCGCGAGACGAGACGCTCTTCAGCGAACACGTACGATTCGTCGGCGACCGAGTCGCGGCGGTCGTGGCCACCAGCCAGGCGATCGCCGAGGCGGCCATGACCCTCATCGACGTCGAGTACGAGGAGCTGCCGGCGCTCTTCACCCCGGAGGAGGCACAGCGGCGCGACGACCTGCCGCTCCACCCGGGCGGCAACGTGTTCTTCGAGCACGAGGAGGAGTGCGGTCGCAGCGCCGAGTCGCGGGACGCGGTGGTGGTGAGCAGCACGACGACGACCCCGCGGATCCACCACGCGGCACTCGAGCCGCACGTCTGCGTCGTGCAGCCCCACAGCACGGGGGGGCTGACCATCTGGAGCACGAGCCAGGGCGTGTACGGCGCGCGGACGGTCGTCGCCGACCTTCTGGGGCTGGACTACCACCGCGTCAGGGTGATCAAAGCCCCCATGGGCGGCTCCTTCGGCGGCAAGACCGAGTACATCCTAGAGCCGGTGACGGCCTTCATGGCGCAGAAGACTCGGCGGCCCGTGAAGCTCTTGCTCGACCGTGAGGAGTGCATGATCGCCACCATGGTCAGGCCGGCGACGGCATCGACGATCCGCACCGCCTGCAGTCCGCAGGGCCAGTTGGAGGACATGGAGGTCGCAACCGTGCTGGACGCCGGGGCCTACGCGTCGAGCACCTCCGACTACGCGGTCCACATGTGCCAGAAGATCACCAAGCTCTACCGCGTGCCTCACTACCATCACCGGTCGCGGGCGGTGTACACGAACACGCCGGTGGCCGGGGCGGCGCGAGGCTGGGGAGCGCCGGAGATCGTGACCGCCCTCGAGATCCACATGGACAATGTAGCCGGCGAGCTGGGCATCGACCCGGTCGACCTGCGCCTGATGAACCTCAGACACCCCTTCGAGGTGGACCAGGTCACCGGGATGTCGCTGGGCGATGCCCGCGTGCGCGAATGCCTCGAGCGCGGCGCCGCCGCCTTCGACTGGAGTACCAGGCGCGGGCGGGCACCCGGGAGCGGGCGCTTCCGCCGCGGCGTCGGCGTGGCCTGCGGCGCCCACAAGAACGGCATGTTCGGCAAGTTCGCCGAGGCCAGCAACATGACGCTCAAGATGAACGAAGACGGCACGTTCGAGCTCGGCGCCAGCCTCCACGACCCGGGCTGCGGCATCGTCACCGTCATGAAAGTGATCGTCGCCGAAGTGCTCGGCGTCAGCCCCGACCTCGTGGCCGCGGGCGAGGCTGACACGTCCAGCACGCCGTTCGACTACGGCACCTTCGGGAGCCGCGTGACCTACGTGGTCGGCGCGTGCGCCAAGGCCACGGCCGAGAAGCTCAAAGAGGAGATCGTCACGGCAGCCGCCGACCTGCTGCACGAACCCAGAGAGAGGCTCACGGTGGAGCGCGGCGAGGTTCACGTCCAGGACGACGGGCAGCGCGGCGTCGCCTTCAGAGACATCGCCCGCTTGAGCCAAATGCGGCACTCGCCGGCGATCACGGCGTCGGTCACGTACTACGCGACCTCCAATCCGGCGTCTTACTCGGTGCAGTTCGCCGAGGTCGAGGTGGACTGCGCCACCGGGCTGACCGCGGTGACCGACTTCCTCGCCGTCGGCGACGTCGGCCAAGCGATCAACAGGGGCATGGTCCACGCGCAGTTCCAGGGCGCCGTGCAGATGGGCATCGGCTACGCGCTCTACGAGCACATGGACGTCGACGAGGCCGGACGCAGCGGCGTCGACGGGTTCAAGAACTACCATGTGGTCAACGCTCCCGACATGCCGGATATCCACGTGCTGCTCGTCGAGCACTCGGGCGACGACGGACCGTTCGGGGCCAAGAGCGTGGGCGAGATCGCCACGGTGCCGACTGCGGCGGCCGTGATCAACGCGGTCAACCATGCCCTGGGGACGTCGCTCTCGGATCTGCCGGCCACCCCCGAGAGGGTTCTGGCCGCCCTCCATCTGGAGGAGGTGGAGGGCGGATGAGACTCTCGCTCATCGTCAACGGTATGGAGCACGAGCTCGACGTGCGGCCCACGGCGCGCCTCATCGACGTGTTGCGTCTGGACCTCGGCCTCACGGGCGTCAAGGAGGGCTGCTCGGAGGGCGAATGCGGCGCCTGCACGGTCATCGTGGACGACAAGGCCGTGAACTCCTGCCTGGTCCTCGCCGGTCAGATGCGAGGCAAGAAGGTCCTCACGGTCGAAGGGCTGGCCGACGACGACGGTCTCGACACGCTGCAGCGCATGTTCATCGAGCACGGCGCGGTGCAGTGCGGCTTCTGCACGCCCGGCATGCTCATGTCGGCGAAGGCGCTCTTGCTGGCCGATCCGCACCCTTCAGAGGAGGCCATCCGCCTGGCCCTGGCCGGCAATCTGTGTCGCTGCACCGGCTACGCGACGATCGTCGCCGCAGTGCGGGCGGCGAGCGAGCAGCCGGCGGAGGCCGCACCGCCGCCGCCGGCCACGGGTCGCGACGGGAAGGCCGTCTGATGCCGAGGGCGGAACTTCTGACGCCGAGCGGCCTCGGAGAACTGACGGCCGCTCTGCAGCGTACGACCTCGAGCAGCCGGCTGCTGGCCGGCGGCACCGACCTCGTGCGGAGCATGCGTCACGACCACTGGGAGCCGGACCTGCTCATCGACCTCTCGGGCTTGCGGGAGCTGGTCTACGTGCGCCTCGAAGGCGACAGGCTGCGCGTCGGCGCGCTGACGACGTTCGCCGAGCTGCAGACCGACCCGCTTGTTCGTCGTCACGCGCGCTGTCTGGCGGAGGCCGCCGCGCGCGTGGGCTCGGCCCAGATCCGCAACGTCGCCACGGTGGGCGGCAACATCGCCAACGCTTCGCCTTGCGCCGACGGCGTCACGGCTCTTGTCGCCCTCGGCGCCGATGTGCGGACGATCGACGGGGGCGGCCGGAGCACGGTGCGGCCGCTCGAGCAAGTTCTCGTAGGCTCGGGCCGCACGAGCCTCGCCCCTGACGAAGCCATCACCGAGGTCAGCTTCGCGGCGCTCGGCTCCGACCGCCGAACGACGTTCGTCAAGATCGGCTCGCGCGCGACCGTCACTGTCGCGAGGCTGAGCATGGCGCTCATCGTCAAGTACGACGGCGTTTCCGGCACGGTGTCGGAGGTCAGAGTCGCGCTGGGGGCGGTCGGCGAGACCGCCTTTCGCGATGCTCGCCTTGAAGAGCTCCTGGAGGGCCGAGCGGCACATGAGGAGTCGGCTCACCTGTTCGCCGACGGTTGCACGGACGCGGTGCGGCGCGCGATCCCCGGCCGCTCCTCGCTGCCCTACAAGCAGCGCGCCGCGGTTGGGCTCGCCTACGACGCCTGGAACGCGCTCGGGCTCTGCGACCGCTGCCAGCCAGCCTGGGGCTGACGGCTCCGGGTGCACGCTCCGGCGGCCTCCAGAGCGTGCAGGGCTGAGCCCTCCTGTCAGGCCGCGGTCACGTCCCGGATGAGCTCCTCGTAAAACGCCAGATACCGGTCGATGTCGTCGTCAGCGTGCTGGATGGAGAGCGTCCACTCGGCCTCACGGTTGCCGGCGATGAGCACGCCGCGGTTGAACGCGTAGGCCCAGGCGAGCCTGCAAAGCTCGTGGTCCTGGTGCTCGATGTACGACTCGTAGTCCGTGATCTTCGTTCTCGAGAATGTCACGCAACCCTTGGAGCGGATGCCGACGGTGTAGTACGGCAGCCCGTGCGCGGCGTTGACGGCGTCGATGCCGGACATGAGGCGACCGTTGAGGTGGTCGAGCCACGCGTACGCCTCGGGAGTCATGACCTTCTCGAGGCTGGCCCGGGCGGCCGCCATGCACAGCGGGTTCCCGTTGTAGGTGCCGACCTGGTAGACCTTGCCGGGGGCGATCACCGACATGATCTCGTCGGTGCCGCCCACGGCGCCCGCTGGCAGGCCGCCGGAGATCGCCTTGGCCAGCGTGACCATGTCGGGCACCACGCCGAACCGCTCCACGGCGCCGCCGGCGGCCGTGGTGATGCCGCTCTTGACCTCGTCGAAGATCAGCACGATGCCGTGCTTTTTCGTCAGCGTGCGCACGGCCTCCAGGAAGCCGGGCTCGGGCAGCACGACGCCGAGGTTCATCATGACCGGTTCCATGATGAGGCAGGCCGGCGTGCGGCCCTCATCGATGAGGCGCTCGATGCGCGCCTCCATCATGGCGATGTCGTTGTACGGCACGGGGACGGTCATCGCGACGGCGCACGCCGGCAGGCCGGTGCCGTACGGCAGCGAGACGTAGCCGTCGCGTGGGCCGAGGTCCTCGTCGTACATCATCACCGAGACCATCACATAGTCGTGGTGCCCGTGGTAGGAGCCCATGATCTTGAGCACCGTGTCGCGGCCGGTAAAGCCGCGGGCGATGCGGATGGCGTCCATCGTAGCCTCGGAGCCGGAGTTCACGAAGCGCCACTTCGGGAGCTTGAAGTCCCGCGCCAGGTGTTCGGCGACGATGATGGAATCCTCGCACGGCAGCGCGAACTGGGAGCCCAGCTTCATGCGCTCGTGCACCGCCTCGACGATCACCGGGTGGGCGTGACCCTGGACCATGCAGCCGAAGGCGTTGTGGAAGTCGACCATCTCCTTGCCGTCCACGGTGACGATCTTCGAGCCGGCGCCTTCGCGCGCGTAGATGGGGTACGGGTCGCGCGCCTGATAGCTGGAGGCGACGCCCATCGGCAGCGACTCGAGGCCCCGCCGGTAGAGCTCACGGCACGCGGGCGTGTTGTCTGCGACGATCTTCAGCTCTCTCTCCAGGAGCTCGGCGATGCGCCTGCGGTCCGGTCTGCGTTCCTTCGTCGTCACGTCACTCCCATCGGGTCGCTGGGCTCATCGGGCGCGAGACCGCTGTCGGCCTCAGTCGGTTCGGTAGGTCTCGTGAAGGATCGCCAGGTAGTCGGCTGCGGCGATCTCGCGAGGGTTCATCTGCGAGACGGAGAAGCCCGCGGACACGCGGGCCAGCTCGTCGAAGTCGGCGGGGTCGACGCCCGGCAGGTCCGCGAGGCGCGGGATGTCCACGTCGGCCATGAGCCGCTCGATGGCGGCGGCGCCGAGCTCGGCGAGCGCGGCCGGGTCGCCGGCCGCCGCGTCCACGCCCATGGCCTTTGCTACGTCGGCGTGCCTGGCCAAGTCGGCTGCGCTGTTGAAGCGGAAGACCGCCGGCAGGAATACGGCGATGGCGACGCCGTGCGGCGTGTCGTAGAGGCCGCCGAGGGCTTCCCCGACGCAGTGGACGGCGCCGACGGTACTGTTGCCGAACGCCATGCCGGCCATGGTGGAACCGAGCAGCGTGGCCGAGCGGGCCTCGAGGTCGGCGCCGTGGTGCACGGCCGTGCTGAGGTTCGCGGCGATCAGTGCCACGGCCTTCAGGGCCAGCGCGTCGGTGATCGGGTTGGCCTTCTTGCAGGTGTACGCCTCGATCGCGTGCGCGAGCGCGTCCATGCCGGTCGCCGCCGTGAGCGCCGGCGGCAGGCTCAGCGTGAGCTCCGGGTCGACGATGGCCACCCGAGGAGCGAGGCCTGTGCCCCGCAGCGCCATCTTGTAGTGGCCGACCTCGTCGGTGATCACGGCGACGAAGGTCACCTCGCTGCCGGTGCCGGCTGTGGTGGGGATGCAGACCAGAGGCAGCGGCTCCCGCTCGAGCTGCCGCGGGTCCTCCCAGTCCTTGACGGTGCCGCCGTTTGTCACCAGAGCGGCGGCGGCCTTGGCGGCGTCCATGGCGCTGCCGCCGCCGAGCCCGATAATGACGTCGGCGCCGAGACCGTGCGATGCCGCCGAGGCCGCGGCGCAGCACTCGGCGTCGCGCGGGTTCTCGGAGAGCGCGTCGAAGCGCCACGACTCCACGCCGCCGGTGGCGAGCGCCTCGGCGACGCGGTCCGCCAGCCCGAGGCGGGTGATGCCGGGATCGCACACCACCAGCGCCCGGCTCGCACCCAGCGCCCGTACTTCGTCCGGCAACGAGGCGAGCGCTCCGGGCCCGAACACGATGCGGGTGTGGTGTCGGAACAGCAGGTCGCCAATGCCGTCCATGCGCAATACCTCCGAAGGAGACGTTTCTCTAGATGCGTGCCGCGTGGTCGTCGAGGGCCTCGCGCACGAGACCCTCGAGCGCCGCGTCCTGCTCCGGCGTGAGCGCGAAGAGGCGCGGCGAGCCGCGCAGCTCCGCCACACGCTGACGCACGCGGTCGAGCAGCGTCAAGCCGCCCTCGGCCGCCCAGCGGTCGTGCATGCCGTGATCGAAGAGGTCGGCCGACCAGAACTCGCGGTGGTGCCTGCGCGTGTACCGGGAAGACAGGTGGTTGCCGCCCGGCCCCGCGGCTTTGATCTCGTCGAGTGCCAGGGAGTAGTCGTCCACGGGGACGTCGCGCATGAACTGGCGGGCGTAGCCCACGAGCTCGTTGCCGAGCACGATGGACTCGTAGGAGGTCAGCAGGCCGGTCTCCAGGTAGCCCACATCGTGCAGCAGCGTGGCGCGGGACAGCGAGCCGTAGGCGGTGGTGAAGGCCGCCTCGGCGCCCCATTGCTGGTCGAGCGTCTTGGCGTCCGCGTCGCCCGCGTAGGAGAAGCTCGGCAGGCCGTAGAAGCGCGCCATCTCGCAGCAGCCGTGGAGGGCGAGCCGGCTGTCCGGGGGCGTGTAGGGGGCGGTCATGGAACGCATGTCCATCACGTCGCCGCCGGCGCCGTAGACGAACGGCGCGCCGGCGTGCACGTGCTGGTGCAACACGAGCCCGCTGAGCGTTTCGGCGTTGCCGACGAGCACCACGGCGGCGATGCTGCGCGGCGCGCTCGCGCCCATGTTGGGCGCCGGCGCGTAGATGAGCGGGATCTGCAGCTCGGCGCAGCCGATGACCTTGGTCAGCGCGTCGGGGTCGTGCATCAGCGGCGGTGACGGCATGGCGTAGATGGAGACGCTCTCCTTCTCACCGCACAGCTCGGCCATCTCCTGGATGCGACGCAGCACGCTGCCGTCGCGCGGCGCGATCATCAGCGGCTTGCGCGTGCCGCGCAGCATGGCGACGACCTGGACGAGGTCGTCGACCTCGCGCGGCGCGTCTTCCGGCAGGCCCATGCTCATGACGAAGTCGATGTGGGGCAGCTTCTCGCAAAGTGCGGCCTGCCCCTCGATGTCGGCCTGACGTACGCGGCGACGTTCTCCGGAGTCCGGATCGATGATGTACAGCACGTCCGACCCGGTGCCGTAGTACACGTCGCCGTCGCGCAGCGCGAGCGGCGCGGTGTCGCCGCCGCGCGGCTTGAGCAGCCACTCGCGCGGGGCGCTCGCCAGCGCCTTCTCGACCGCGCGCGCCGGAACGCGCACCCGGCGCCCGTCCACCGCGCACCCGGCGGCCTGGAACAGCGCCAGCGCCGGCTCGTACCTGACCTCGACCCCGACGTCGGCGAGCAGGTCGAGTGTGGCTTCGTGCAGACGCCGGCAGTCGGCCTCGCCCCAGAGTGTCAGTCGTGCCGTGGGCATGTGCGGGCTCCTCTCCGCGTCGCCGCGAGAACGCGGCAAGGAAACGATCAAGTGAGTCTAGTCTACGTTCGGATATCCATGTCAAGCACGTATCGATGATATCCAGTGTCGACAAGTGAACGCGCGCCTGCGTACAATGAGCCAAGTAGCCGATCGCGGAGGACGACCGAGATGCCAAGGACCGACGATGCGCGCGCGGGCGCCGCTGCGTTCGAGCCGTTCGGCGACGAGGCGAACTGCCTGGAGTGGCTGTGGACGAACCTGTACGCGCCGGACGGCGTGAGCGCCGTCTGCAGGCAGTGCCGCACGGTGCGGCGGTTCCACCGCGTCACTGGGCGGCGCGCCTACGCGTGCGACTCATGCGGCCGCCACGTTTACCCCTGTGCCGGCACGTTCATGGAGCACTCGCGCCTGAGCATCGCCACCTGGTTCACAGGAGCGCTGCTCGTCCGTGAGGGGGACGCGCCGCCGACGGCGGAGGCGCTGGCCCGCCGGCTGGGAGTGAACTACAAGTCCGCCCTGCGCATCAAGAACACCATCCTGGCAGCGACGAGCGGCGGCGGGCCCGACGCAGCTCTGCTCGAGCGGCTGTGGAAGGACGCGGGCGCGGCGCGCGGCGCCGGCGAACGCAGCGACGAGGAGCGGGCGGTCACGCGCTCGTCCAGAGCGCGCGACACCATCAGGGCGGCCGCGTGTCGCGCGTTCGCAGCTCACGGCCTCCCCGCGACGCGTGTCTCGGACGTCGCCCGCGAGGCCGGCGTCTCCAGCACGATGGTGCGCTACTACTATCGCTCCAAAGACGACATCCTGCTCGCGGCCCTGCAGTGGGCCATGGAACAGACGTATGCGCGCATCGAGGAGCTGCGTGAGGAGACGACGGACTGCGCGCAGCGCCTCAGGGGGATCCTCGAGCTGGCCCTGCCGGCCGAGGGGCGCCTGCACGACGAGGTGTTGCTGTGGCTCGAGATCTGGGTGCGCATCCGCTTCCACCCGGAGCTGCTCACGGCCTGCGTCACCATGTCCGACTACTGGCTCTCGTTCATCCGCGAGGCGATCGAGGACGGCGAGCGAGCGGGCGTGTTCCATCCTGTGGCGCCGCCCGACGAGCTCGCGCACTGGTTCGTCGCGGTCGCCGACGGACTGAGCTTCCGCTCCGCCGTCGGCTACACCGACATGCACGTGGGGCGGGCCGGCGAGCTCCTGCTCGGCTTCGCCGCCCGCCAGCTCGGCGTGCCTGTGGAGGAGCTCGCGGGCTGACGCGCGTCGCGTGCGGTATCCGCCGGCGCGCTTCCGTCACGCGCCGACCGGCCCCGTCACTCCCGACGCCTTGCCACCTCGTCGATGATCCGCTCGAACTCGGCGCGCGTGGCCGCCGGGATCTCGTGATCCGGCGTTCTTGCCAGGAGCTCCGCGGTCTTGCGTGCCACGCGCTCTCGCAGCGTCGAGGCACCGTCCGCGTGCCAGCGCTCGAAGACGGTGTGGTCGAAGAGCCCGGTCTGCCAGAAGTCGCGGTGGTGTCTGCGCGTGTAGGGCCGGCCCAGGTGGTTGCCCCCGGGCCCGACGGCGATGATCTCGTCCAGCTGCAGAGCCTCTTCATCGAGGGGCAGCTCCCTCATGAACCGGCGCGCGAAGCTCGCCAGCTCGGCGCCGAGGACGATGGACTCCGGCGCCCCGGCCATCCCCGACTCCATGTAGCCGAGGTCGTGGAGCAGCGTGGCCCGGGACACGGCGCCGAGCACGGTCGTGATCGCCACGTCGGCCGACCACTGCTCGTCGAGAGACTTGGCGTCGGAGGGGCCGGCGTAGGACCAGCTGGGCAGACCATAATGCCGGGCGAGGTCGCAGCCCGCCTGGTTGCCGAGAAAGTGGTCGGGGCCGACGTACGGGTCCAGAGCCGTGCGCATGTCGAGGGCCGAGGCGCCCACGCCGTACACGAACGGGGCGCCGGGGCAGGCCAGTTGGTGGATGCAGAGGCCCGCCAGCACCTCCGCGTCGCCGACGACGACCGCGGCGCTCGTGGACGCCGGGGCGGTCGCCCCGGCCGACGGCGCCGGCGCGAGCACCGCGGGCACGCCGAGGCGAGCGCACGCGACGAGCTTGTCGGCAGCGGCGGGGTCGAAACGCAGCGGCGGCGACGACATGATGAGGCAGGCGAAGCTGCCGCGCTCGCCGCAGAGGCCGGCCATCTCGCACATGGCCTCGAGACCGTCGCCGCCGTGGCTCGTCGACATGACGAGAGGCTTCGTCGTGCCCTCGAGCATCGCCGCGAACTGCAGAAGGTCGTCCGCCGTAATGGGCGCGTCCTCCGGAAGAGCCATGGACATGATGAAATCGACCTCGTCGAGCTGGTCGCACAGGGCCGCGCTCACCCTCACGTCGTCGAGCACCGCGCGCCGCCGCTCGCCGCTCAGGGGATCGTGCAGGTAGAGGCAGTCGGGGCCGGTGCCGAAGTAGGTGCGGCCCTCCTCGAGGACCATGCCGCCTTTGCCTCTGCCCGGCACCTCGAAGCTTGCAGGAGCCGTGGCCAGCGCCCGGTTCACCACGGCCGCGGGGATGTGCACGCGGGAGCCCTCCACGCGTGCTCCGCCGGCGGCCAGCAGGTCCCGGGCCTCGGCGTGCGGCACCTCAACGCCGGCCTCTTCGAGGATCCGGTCACTCGCCGCACGCGCTCTCGCGCAGTCGGCCTCGCCCCAGACCACGGTGGTCACTCGCGACATCTCACGTCCTCTCTGCTGACGACGGGCTGGAGAGCGAACACTACGACGTCGCTTCGAACCCAGTCAAGCAAGTAAGAGGTTGAACCAGTGAAAGCAAGTAACTCGAGCAACGCCGGTCGCGGCAAGCAGCCGGGGCGCCGGCGCCGCGGGGACGCGGCGGCGCTCACATTGGACATTCTGGCGCGCATCACGGCCATTCTGCGGCAGATTATTCGTCATTCGTCTTGACTGAGTGAACTATTCGCTGAATACTGGAGCGGTCTGGCCTCGTCGGTGGAAGGAAGCCATGGACTCCCTCGATCGTGACGTCCTCCTGGCCCTGCAG
>Ga0114951_10000289_pt1 | contig 73254 bp, 66 predicted proteins | sample AM7aDNAmetaG_FD_88677 | JGI IMG/M metagenome (GOLD analysis project Ga0114951, IMG submission 88677) | Freshwater microbial communities from Finland to study Microbial Dark Matter (Phase II) - AM7a DNA metaG | ecosystem: Environmental > Aquatic > Freshwater > Lake | place: Finland: Lake Alinen...
GCACGCGCAAGATCGCGAGCAGACTCCCAAAGAGGTTGTTGCGGTTGAGTCCATCGAGCCGCAGTTGCTTGAGCGACAATCCAACGAGGAATCGCAGGCGCAAGATCGCGAGCAGACTCCCAAGGAGGTTGTTGCGGTCGAGTCCGCCGAGCCGCAGTTGCTTGAACGGCAATCCAGCGAGGGATCGCAGGCGCAAGATCGCGATGAGACTCCCAAAGAAGATGTTGCAGTCGAGTCAACGCAGCCGCAACTGCTTGAACGGCAATCCAACGAAGGGTCGCAGGCGCAGGACCACCGGGAGACTCCCAAGGAAGATGTTGCGGTCGAGTCAACGCAGCCGCAACTGCTTGAGCGGCAATCCAGCGCAGGACCGCAAGCGCAGGACCGTCAGGACACTCCCAAGGGAATTATTGCGTTCGAACAAACGGGCAAGAAGTTCGATCGTTCACTTATCATGAGCAGACTGACCGAAATCAGGCTGGAACTGACTGATCCACATTTGCCGGAACAGAAATACAAAGAATTGATAAGTCAGTATGATGATCTCAAATCTTACGTGGACATGTGACCCGCTTCCCAAACGAGACCGCAACACAATCAGGAAAACAGCATCTTTGGATTTCAACAAGAAGTCCGGATGGCAAAACAGCGACATCCAGCAGGGCAGGTCTCCATGTTTCATTTCCCTGCCGGCCTTGCGGAGAGGCAAACGACAGCGGCGTGGGCAAGCCGTGTCTCTGCCGTGACTGACAAAATGAAAAGGAGTTGATTTATGCGAAAGAAAGATGACAATCCGACAAACCTTATGAGCAACTTCTTTAGAGGCCACAACCCGAACAACGCCGTCGCCCACTACAATCTGGGCGTGGTACTGGACAAACAAGGGCGCAAGGAAGACGCGGAGAAGGAATATCGCGAGGCGATCCGCTCCAACCCGGACCACCCCAAGGCCCATTACAATCTGGGCGTGGCGCTGGACAAGCAGGGGCGCACGGAGGACGCGGAAAAGGAATATCGCGAGGCGATTCGCTGCAGCCCGGACCTCGCCCATGCCCACTACAATCTGGGCGTGGTGCTGGACAAGCAGGGGCGCACGGAGGACGCGGAAAAGGAATATCGCGAAGCGATTCGCTGCAACCCGGACGATGCCGAGGCGCACAACAATCTGGGCGTGGCGCTGGACAAACAAGGACGTCTGGAGGATGCGGAAAAGGAATATCGCGAAACGATTCGCTGTAACCCCGACCTCGCCCATGCCCACAATAATCTGGGCGCTGTCCTGGACAAGCAAGGACGCGCGGAGGACGCGGAAAAGGAATATCGCGAAGCGATTCGCTGCAACCCGAACTACTCCAAGGCGCACTACAATCTGGGCGTGGCGCTGGGCAGGCAAGAGCGCGCGACGAAAGCCGAAAAGGCCTATCGCGAAGCGATTCGCTGCAACCCGAACGACGCCGAGTCCCACTACAATCTGGGCGTGATACTGGGCAAGCAAGACCGCGCGGCGGAAGCGGAAGCGGAATACCGCGAAGCGATTCGCTGCAACCCCAACCTCGCCAACGCCCACTACAATCTGGGTGTTTTGCTGGACAAGCAGGGGCGCCACGAGGACGCGGAAGCGGAATATCGCGAAGCGCTTCGCTGTAATCCGAACGACGCCGAGGTCCACAACCATCTGGGCGTGGCGCTGGACAAACAAGGTCGCATGGAGGATGCGGAAAAGGAGTTCCGCGAAGTGATTCGTTGTAATTCGGAACTCGCTTCGGCCTGAAGCGCGACGCCGGATTCATCGGATCATCACCGCGCCGACTTCCCACAGAACTGTTCGCCTTGTCGCGGATGGCGCACGTCCCTCAAGCGCTGGATTTCTCCATCCGCGGCGGAGGCGTTCAGCGGTTTCTTTTTGCACCGGCGACGGATTTCGGGTTTCATCGCGCCATGAACAAGACATTCACTTTCTGCCTCGTCCCGTTCCTCTCGGCTCTTATCGCCGGTTCACCGGCGTTCAGCGCGAACGCCCCCGAATCCATTCCGCTCTGGCCCAAAGGCGCACCATGCGAGAAAGGCGACGTCGGCGAGGAACATGACACGACGAAACCCGACGGCAGGTCGGTGGCGGGCAATCGCGTCGTCCGCCTCGGCAACGTCTCCGTGCCGACAATCACCCTGTTCCAGCCGGCGAAATCCAAGAACACCGGCGCGGCGGTGGTCGTGTGTCCCGGCGGCGGCTACAGCATCCTCGCGCTGGACCTCGAAGGAACCGAGGTTTGCCAATGGCTCAACTCCATCGGCGTCACCGGCGTGCTGCTCAAGTATCGCGTCCCGAAGCGCGCCGGAGACGACAAGCACCTCCTGCCGTTGCAGGACGCGCAACGCGCGCTCGGCCTCGTCCGGTTCCACGCGAAGGAATGGAACATAGATCCGGCGCGCATCGGCGTGCTCGGCTTTTCGGCGGGCGGCCATCTCACGGCGAACCTAAGCAACAACTTCGACAAGCGCGCCTACGAGCCGGTGGACGACGCCGACGCCGTCAGTTGCCGGCCGGACTTCGCGCTGCCGATCTACCCGGCCTACCTGGCGCTCAAGGACAAGAACAACGAACTTGCTCCGGAGTTGAAGGTGACCGCGAACACGCCGCCGACGTTCCTGGTGCAGACCGAGGACGACGGCATTCGCGTCGAGAACAGCCTCTTCTATTTCCTCGCCTTGAAAAACGCCAAGGTGCCCGCGGAGATGCACCTCTACGGCAGCGGCGGCCACGGCTACGGCCTGCGCCCGTCGGATAAGACCGTCACCACCTGGCCCAAACGCGCCGAGGAATGGATGCGCAGCCTCGGTTTGCTCGAACGGAAAAAACCGTGAAGTCATCGCGTGGTCATCTCGCGGCGCTGAAGAAGAAGCTGCGCACGGAGATTCCGGCGACGCGACGTCTGGGAATCGAGCCCGTCCAGTGCGCCGATGGCGCGCTCGTTCTCAAAGCGCCGCTCGCACCCAATCGCAATGACAAGGGCACGGCGTTCGCCGGCAGCCTCAGCGCCGCCGCCACGCTCGCCGGTTGGTCAGCGATCTGGCTCGCGCTCCGCGACGCCGGTCTCGAAGGCATCATTGTCATCCAGGATTGCGCGATCCGATTCCTTCGTCCGGTCACACGCGACTTCGAAGCCCGCTGCCCCAAGCCGGCTTCCGCACAGCTCGCGCGCTTTCTCGCTACCCTGCGGAAGCACGGCAAAGCGCGGCTCAAACTGCGAATCACCATCCGACAGGGCGGCGCCGACGCCGTGACGTTCGCCGGTCGTTACGTCGTCCGGCTTTCAAGATAACCGCTCAGCTTTATGAACCTGCCGTCAATGGTTGTCGCCGTTCTCGCGGCGCAGGCGTTTGTCCACGTCCCCGGGCCGAACCCGATCCTCATGTGCGGTACGCCGGGAGCCTGGGACGAGTCGGTGATCGAAGCCTGCGACGCGACCAAGGACGGCAACACCTATTACCTTTTTTATCATGGCGTGCCGAAGGACAAGGCGCGATGGGGATCGGGCAGTTATCGGGTGGGATTGGCCACGGCGCCGCATCCGTTGGGGCCGTGGAAGAAATCCGGCGACCGGCCCGTGCTCGATGTCGGCCCGGCGGGGAGTTGGGACGACCACGATGTGGCGTGCGCGGTGATCCTGAAGGGAACGCGCGGCAAATACTTCATGTGGTATTCGGGAAAAAGCCGCGCGGAGACGGAGCGGCCCAAGCCGCCGGGCTACCTGGCGAAATGGGACATCGGTCTGGCGACCGCGTCGAAGCTCGAAGGCCCGTGGACGAAATGCGGGAAGAATCCGGTCCTGAGCGACTTCGGTTACGTGGGCAGCGTGATCCAACACGCCGGCAAATACTGGCTCTACGCCGAACATCCAATCAACGCCACCGCGCCCGACTACGGGCCGATTTCGCTGGCCACGGCGGATTCGCCCGAAGGCCCGTGGACGGTCTGCAAAGACAACCCCGTGCTGCCGCCCAGCGAGCGCGGCGCGTGGGATGACGGCGGCTGCTCCGAGGCGCGGGTGTTTTGGCGCGACGGACTGTTTCATCTCTTCTACGGCGGCGCGAAGGAATACCAGCCGCGCATCAAGACGCGCGAAAGCATCGGCTACGCCTCCAGCCGCGACGGGTTGCATTTCACGCGGCACGTGTCGAACCCCGTCGCGCCGCGCGAAGCCCAGCCGAACGCGGCGGCGTTTGCGGAGGTGCACGCGCTGGTCGAGCCGCCGTTCATCTACGCGTTTCACACGCTGCGCTACATTGACCCGGCCACCGTGCCGCGCGCCAGGGGCCGCACCTCGGTGCTCGAAGACCTCGGTGTGCAGGTGCTCGCCATGCGCCGGCCGTTCACGCTCCCGATGCCGGTGATGACGCTGGACTTGCTTGCCGCCGGCGCGGCGACGGATCTTGGCGATTGCCCGCCGGTCTGCCTCGGCAACATCACGCGCGTCACGCTGGGCATCGAGTGCAGGTTTGCATCCGGCGCCCGCAAAGGGCTGACGCTCCACGTGCGCGGCAGCAACGACGGCCTGGCTTACGACGCCGCGGATATTCTCACGTGCGACCTCGATTGCCGCACCGACAGCGTCAGTCGAAGAAACGTCGAGTTGAAGACAAAGCCGCCGTTCATCAAGGTGTTTGTGGAAAACCGGGACGAGAGCGAGCCGGCCCGCCAGATCAAGGTGACGGCAACGCTGGAAGGTTGATGGCAGGAAGCGCCGCTGTCGCTTGACCGGCTGGCGCGTGAGAAAAGCCCCTGCCAACCCCGCCCGGCTGCGGACAAACCCTGGCTCCGTATCGCCGCGCTGCTACTGTTTCACTTCCCGGCCGGTTTCTTCGCGGGGCCGGTCATGGTCGGATGTATCCCTGCCGTGGTCTGTTGCGGACCGGGGAAACCACCGGCGGACGTTTCGGCGCGGGAGCATGAACGGGCGTTTCTTGCGCCAACCGGAGTTTCGGCGGTGGTTCAAGAGTGTGCGGCTCGACGATCCTGACGTCCTTCGCGGACCAACCGGTCGCCGACTCCGGCTCGCCAATCCTGGCATCAGCCGATTTCTTCCCGTCGGCGTCGGACTCGGGTGATGCGAACGCAGTCTGCATCGTCGGGTTTTGCGCGTGGATGGCCTCGGCGAACTGCGCGGCGGCCGCGTCCAGCATTTGGTAGCCGTTGACCAGCCACTCCAACCGGCCCGATTGGATGTCCACCATCAATCCATGCACCGGAATCTTCGGCCCGATGATCAGGCTGTGGCGGATGAAATCCACGGCTTTCAGCACGTTCTGGCGCTCGCTGGCGAAGACGCCGAAGAACTCGACGAGGTTGTCCGGCAGCTTCGACCGGTTCACGCCGAGCGCGGCGAAGCGTTCGGTGAGTTGCAGCACGGTGGTCTGCCCGGCGCGGCAATCGGTGTGGCCGATGACGGCGATTTCCTTGCCGCCTTTCACCACGCAAGCCAGCGCCAGCGAGCGGATCGTGCTGCTCATCGAGCTGGTGATGATGTTGCCCGCGTTGCGCAGCCAGATGAATTGCTCGTCCGGCAACCCAAGCACTCCGGGCATCAGCGGATTCAGCCGCGGGTCAATGCACGTCAACGCCACCACCGGCAGCGCGTCCGCGAAGTCCACCACATGCACACCGGCGCTCTTGTCGCCCGCCGCGGCGCGGTGGTTGGCGTCCAGGATGGCTTCGAAGAGGCGCATGATGTCGGCGCGGCCTCAGCGACGGCTCAACTCGCTTTCTTCTCGTCCTCGTCTTTCCCCATGGCTTTCCTCAGCGCCGGCACCTGCTCCAGCAGTTTCTCGAACTTGACGCCGGTGAGGCTCTCGATCACGGGTGGCAACTGGCTGATGATGGTGGTGATGTCGCCAGTGAGTTTGCTGGCGCCGCCGCCGGGGCCGTTGCCAGCGTTGATGATGACCATCTTCTCGGTCTTGGCCAGCGGCTCGCTGATCTTGCCGGCCACGGCCGGGAGGATTTCGACGATCATCTGGATGACGGCGGCTTCGTTGTATTGCTTGAACGACTCCGCCTTGAAGCGCATCGCCTCGGCGGTCGCCTTGCCCTGTGCCTCGATGACGTCGGCCTGGGCGAGACCGCGCGCCTTGTTCGCGTCGGCCTCGGCAATGCCGGTGGCCTTGACGACATCGGCGCCGGCGAAACCGGTCGCTTTCGTCGCGGAGGCGGCGCCGGCGGCTTCGGTTTCGAGTTGGAATTTCCTCGCGTTGGCGAGCGTCTCGACCTTGTAGCGCTCGGCGTCGGCGGGCTTTTGCACCGTCGCTTCAAGTTCCTTCTGCTTGCGCTGGATTTCCTGCTGCTGCAGTTCGATCTGTTTCTGTTTCTCGACGATGCTGACCTGCACTTCTTCGGCCTTCACCAACTGGCCGGTCTTGAACTTCTGCAAATCGTAGGCGAGGTCGGCTTCGGCTTTCTTCTGATTCACCACGGCCTGATACATGGCGACGTTGGACTGGTAGTCGCGTTGCGCCTCGGCGATCTTGCTGTCGGCGGCGAACTTCGCCTCCTGGCCCGCCTGTTGCGCCTGCGCGGAACGGATCATCGAGTCCCGGTCGGCTTCGGCCTGGGCGATGATGGCGTCGCGCTTGACCTGCGCGATGCGCGGCTTGCCGAGCGCGTCGAGGTAGCCCTGCGTGTCCCGGATGTCGCGGATGGTGAAGCTGACAATACCGAGGCCCATGTTGGCCATGTCGCCGGCGGCCACCTCCTGCACCTTCGACGCAAAGGCGTCGCGGTTCTGGTAAATCTCCTCCACCGTCATCGTGCCGAGAATGGCGCGGAGATGGCCCTCCAGCGTCTGCATCGCGATGTTCTTGATGTCCTCGGTGCCTTTGCTGAGGAATTGCTCCGCGGCGGTGGCGATGGAAACGTCGTCGCCCTTGACCTTGATCTGCGCCACGCCGTCCACCTTCACCGGCACGCCCTTGCTCGTGTAAACCTCCGGCGTCTGCACGTCGATGGTGAGCAACTCCAGCGAGAGAACGTCGGCCTTCTCGATAACCGGGATGATGAACGTGCCGCCGCCTTTGACGATGCGGAAGCCGCGGTGGCCGACCTTGCCATCCGGGTCCATCACGCGATACTTGCGGCCGGAGATGACCATCACCTCGTTCGGGCCGACCTTCGTGTAGCGGCTGGCCCAGACGGTGCCGAAGACAAAGATCATGACGACAATACCGACGGCGGCGACGGCGGCAAACGCCGCGCCTTCCGGCAACATAACGCTGAGTAATGGATTCATATTCTCGGTTTTTCCTGGGTGTGGAGTTGAGTCAATGAGTGGACGGATGCTGACAAAAACGGATCAAGAGGCGGCGACGTAAAATTGCGTGCCGACGATACGGGTAATCTTCACCGTTTGCCCGTTGCCGAACGCCGCGCCGCCGTCGCTGCGGGCCGGCGCGGTGTAGCGGCTGCCGCCATCAATGTAAGCGATTTCACCGACGCCGTTCGCAGCAATCGGCGTGATGACCGTGGCTGTCAAGCCGATCACCTGGGCGACCTTCGATTCGCTGGAGCTTTGCGTCCGGCGGAACACCGCGCGGAACAACCAGAACACGAGCGTCGCAATGCCAAACCCGCCCAACGCCGCTCCCGGCGCGCTGATATAAACGGAATGCGTCGCTTCGATCTTCGAGAGGATCATCCCGATGCCGCCGAACGCCGTGATGAATGAAGCGATCGTGGTGGGACTGATGGGCGAGAAACCGGGCATGTCGTGCGAGCCGAAGCCCGCCTCGGCGTGGCCTTCGGCTCCGATGCCCTCGTGCCCGCCCACCTCCACGTGCATCTCGTGTCCGCCAAACACGTCGGCCAGGAAGGCGCTGACGATGGTGAAAAGCAACCCAACCCCGAAGCAGATGAGATAGACCAGAAATACTTTGTCCATAGCGGCCTCCAACCTTGGCTTGGTCGGTAGTTAATGCTTCCCATCCCAAGCAATCAAGCCTGAAATGGTCCGTTTCCAGGAACGTCATCCCGTGCGGTCGAACTCCCACTCCCCTCGCCGCACTACAACTGTTTCAGCTCACGCTCGATTCCCTTCGCGTCCTTCGTCGGGCCGATCACGGCCAGGCGCAGGCGCGACGCGTGGAACAACTCGCGGGCGACGGCTTGCACCTCGGACGCCGTGACTTGATGGACGCGGGCCACCACCTCGTCCGGCTCGAAAATTTTTCCAAAGCCGAGCAGGTGTTCGCCGGCCCACATCATCTGGTTGCTGGTGCTCTCCAGTGCGAGCCGCATCTGACCGATGGCGTAGTCCTTGGCGCGGCGCAGCTCGCCGGCCGACGGCGGCTTGGCGGCGGCACGGGCCGCTTCGCGCATCGTCAGCCGCAGCGCCTTCGTGAGCCGCTTGTTATCGAGGCCCGCCGAGATGATCATCGCGCCGGCGTCGGCGAAATAGTTGAGCGAACTCTGGATTGAATACGCCATTCCGTGCCGCTCGCGCACCACCTGGAACAGCCGGCTGCTCATGTTCTCGCCAAAAATCACGTTGAGCAGCTTCAGCGCGTAGCGCCGGTCGTCGGCGCGAGAGAAGCTGTGCAGGCCGAGCGCCAGGTGGCTCTGCTCGGTCTCCTTGGTGATCAACCGCACAACCGGCCCGCGCCCGACCGTGCGCGCGGGCGTGAAGTGGTTGTTCCGGCCTTTGTGGACGCGCATGGCCAACGGCCGCACCGCGTCCAGCAGGCGCGCGTGATCCACCGGCCCGCCGGCGGCAATGATGGTGTTGCTGCCGACGTAGTGCCGCGCCTTGTAATCGAGCATGTCGCGGCGCGAGATGGCGTCCATGCTCTTGAGCGTGCCGGTCAGCGAGCGGCCGAGCGGTTGTTGCGGCCACATCGCCTCGTTGAGAATCTCATGCACATGCTGGTCGGGGCGGTCGAGATACATCTGGATTTCTTCCTTGATGACGCCGCGCTCCTTCTCCAGTTCGGCCGCGTTGAACTTCGGTTCCAGATAGATGTCCATCAGCACGTCCAGCAGCAGGTCGAGCTTGTCGGCGCTGGCCTTGGCGAAGTAGCACGTGTGCTCCTCGCTGGTGAAGGCGTTGAGGTAGCCGCCAATGCCCTCGACCTCCTCGCTGATCTGCTTGGCGCTGCGGCGGCGCGTGCCTTTGAAGAGCATGTGCTCGATGAAATGGCTGACGCCGCAGACCCGCTCCGGTTCATGGCGTCCGCCGACGGCGACCCAGACGCCGAGCGCCACGCTTTGCATGGAAGGCATCTCGGCGGTGGCGACCAACAGGGAGTTGTCGAGGCGCGTGACGTGGTAGCGGGCGATCATGTCAGTTTTTTCCGCTCCGCCGCCTCTTGTTGGGCGCGCCAATGCCGGATGTGCTCCACCGCCTCCTTCGGCTCGTCCACGCAAATGAAAATGTCGAGGTCTTCCGGCGAGATGCACTTCGCTTTCAACATCGTCTGCCGCATCCAGTCAAACATGCCGCGCCAATAATCACGCCCGATCATCACGACGGGAAACCGTTCAATCCGATGCGTCTGGATCAGGGTGATGGCCTCGAAGTATTCGTCCAGCGTGCCGAAACCGCCGGGGAACAACACGAACGCGCTGGCGTATTTCACGAAGCAAACCTTGCGCGTGAAAAAGTAGTGGAACTCCAGCGGGTGGTTGATGAAAGGATTCGGCTTCTGCTCCGTCGGCAGAAGGATATTCAGCCCGACGGAAACGCCGCCGGCCTCGCTTGCGCCTTTGTTAGCCGCCTCCATGATGCCCGGCCCGCCGCCGGTGATGACCGCGAAACCACTCTCCACCAGCAGCCGTGCCGTTTGCACGGCCTTGCGATACATCGCTTCGTTGCGCTTGGTGCGCGCCGAGCCGAACACCGTCACCGCCGGTCCGATCTTGCTCATGGACTCGAACGAATCCACGAACTCCGCCATGATGCGGAAAATCCGCCATGGATCCTCCCGCGTAAATTCTGGTATCGAAGCTCCAATCATAAGCGAGTCGGCGCAATGTATCGGCCCCGCCGCAGCATGTCAACGAAACCGGCGAAAAAGGTTTTTGGTGGAGGCGACCCGATGAAAATCAACCGGCCCGGCCGCGCGTCTCCACGCGCAGCAGCCACACGCTCGCCGCCAGCGTCGTCACTTCAACCATGAGCGTCATCGCGCCGAGCCGCCCGCTGAGCGGCCCGAAACAACCGCACTCCGGCGACAAGCCGCGCGCCAACGCCGTCACGCTCGCCGCCAGAAAAATCGCCGACATTCCCGCCATCAACGTCAGCGCGCCGGCCCGCCACCGCCCGGCGATGGCCAGCGCGCCCGCGGCGGCTTCCACCCATGGCAACAGCACCGCCGCCGCCGGCACGAGTGTTTCCGGCAGCAGGTCGTAGTCCATGATCGCGCGGGCAAACGCCAGCGGGTCGGCGATCTTGAGCGCGCCCGCGGTGATATAGACGCCGCCGAGCAGCCAGACCGCCGCGCGCGACGCGAGCGATTTTATTGTTCCGTCGGCCATCCGCGTTTCTTCCATTCCTCCCAGCCGTGATAAAAAATTTTCACGCTTCGGTAGCCCAACTGGCCAAGGCGGTCGGCCACCTGCCGGCTCAGCTCGCACCGTTTGCTGTCGCAGTAGATCACGATTCCCGTCTCGCGCGGCAGCATCGGGGCAAACTCCGGGAACCGCTTCGTGAATTCCTCCGCCGGGAGATTCAACGCGCCGGCGACGTGGCCGGCGGCGAACAGTCTGGCCCGGCGCACATCGAGAAAGATCGTCTGCCCCGCGCCGAAGCGCGCGCGCGCCTCGTCGGCGGTGAGATAGCGCGCGTCGAGTTCGCTCAGGGCCAGCGGCCGGGTGATGGCGACACCGCGCGGCGACAGTGCGTTGAACGCCAGACCGAGCGCGCCCGCGCACAGGAGAATCGCCGCCGCTTCCGCGCCCAACCGCCGTGCGATGCCAGTCTTCATTTCGCGCCGCTCTCCCCGCTTTTCCGCACGATGCCGCTGAGCGACACCTCCAGCGGTATGTCGGAGTCGCTCGTGAAAATGTGCAGCGTCCGCCGCATCCAGCCGGGCGGCAGCGCCTGTTGCGTCGTCAGTTCGATGACGAACTCGCGCCCCGGCGCGTTCGTCGTCACCGTCGCCCTCAACGCGGCGTCGCCGGGGTTCACCGATTGGATTTCCACCGGTTTCGGCCCGGTGTTCTGCACGGTCAGTTGTTTCGGCGGAAATTTTTCGCCCGGCCCGACCACCCCGAGGAACAGCGCCGTCGGCGACACGCGCACCGGCCCGACCACGGTGCCGATGACAAGCAGGATCGGCTTGCCGGAAATCTTGCGGTCCGTGGTCACTTCGATGTTTCCGACCATCGGTCCCGTGCGGCTCTGCGGAGGCAGCGAGACCTTGAGCCGATACGTCGAACCGTCGCGGCCAACCGGCGCGGCTTCGACCGTCAGGTTGGTCGGCGAACTGGTGATGCTCTTGATCGCGAACGGCCGGCCTTTCGCGTCGGCGAGCGTCACTTCACGCGTCACGGTCTGGCCGCGCTCGAACTGGCCGAGGTCAAGCACCGACGGCGTGAAGATGAACACCGGCTGCACGTCGGCGCGCAGTTCCAGCGTCGCCATCGGGCGGTCCGGATCGGTGGATTGCACCGACATCACTTTGTCGACCGGGCCGTTGAAATTGCCGCTGTAGAAAGTGACCAGCAACCGGGTGGCGCCGCCAGGCGGGATTTCGCTCGCGTCCAACTCCGTCGCCGCGCAACTGCACCCCGGAAACACTTGCAAGATGCGGAGCGCGCCCGCGCCGGTGTTGCGAATCGTGAAGATATGCGACGCCTCCGTCTGTTGGTCCATCACGCCGATATTGCATCCCTTTTCGTCGAACGCGATGCGGCCCGCCGGAGCCGCCGGTGGCGTGGCGGCCTGTGCGATGCCCGCCACGAACAGCAACCACGCGCCGATGATGAATGCGACGGAGCAACAATGCGCCGGGAGCGCCGTGGCGCGGCTTGGCTGGCGTTGGTTCATTGTCGTTTGGAACACCGCCGGCATCTTACGCCCGTTACCTTGTGGCGACAATCGCAACGGCGCAGGTCAGAACCCGCGTCCCGCCCCGCCGCCACCACTGCAACCGCCGCCGAAACTGAAACCGCCCCCGCCGCCGCTGAAACTGCCTCCGCCAAAACCTCCGCTGCCTCCGTAGGAGCTAGACGATGGGTCCTGAATGTATTGGGCTTCGTGATAACCGCATTTTGGGCAGGAGACGTCGCGCAGTCTTCGCCCGTTCGTGTATCGCGTCGAATTTGTCACAATGCGATCGCAAATGGTGAGCGGCCGATAACCGCATTTGGGACAACGGCCCAAGCGCCATTGCACCAGCGCGAAGACGCCAAGTAGCAGCAGCACGGTAAACACAGCGACCAGATTCGAAGCGAAGTCGCCGCGCGGTTCGGTTTGCCGGCGGCCTTGCGATGACGGCAGCTCTTTCGCCTTGCCGCCGCGAACCGCCTCGGCCAGCGCCTGCGAGGTCGCCACCAACCCCGCGCTCCAGTCGCCCCGGCGAAAATACGGCACGGCGTGCGTATCAAGAATGCGGCCGCAGCGTGCATCGGGCAGGATGCCTTCGAGACCGTGGCCGACCTCGATTTCGACGCGGCGGTTTTTAACCGCCAGCAACAGCATCACACCGTTGTCCCTGCCTTTCTGGCCGACGCCCCACTTTTTGAACAGCTCGACGGCGTAACTTTTCGAGTCGAGCGGCGCGGTGGTTTCGACGGTGACGACGGCCAGCTCCGCGCCGGTGGCCGCGCGAAGGTCATGGGAAATCGCCTCCAGGCGCCGCTGCGTGTCCGGCGTGAGGACGCCGGCAAAATCGTTCACCGGCCCGCGATAGCCCGGCAGCGACACGGCGGCAAGCAGCAACGAGAAGAAAATCGCCGTCACGATTTTTCGTGTCCCTTCCGCTTGCCGCCCTTCGTCTTCAGGTTCCGCAATCCTTCGAGCACGATGTCGGCCAGCAACTTCACGCCGAAGTGAAAGGCCTCTCCGTAGCTGCCTTCCTTCAGCAGCGGCACGACGACATGGTCGAGAACCTCGCCGGTGAGGCGGTCGCTGACGAACGGCTCCAGTCCGTAGCCAATTTCCGATTCGACACGGCGCTCGTCCAGCGCCAGCAGCAGCAGGAGGCCGCGGTTTTCGTCGGCGCGAAGGCCGCCGATGTTCCAGTGGTTGAACAACCAGAAAACATATTGCTGAGGCGTCAGCGGCGCGGTGGTCTTCTGCGTGACGATGACGATCTCGACTCCCGGCAGGACGCGCGCGGCGTCGGCCCGGAACGTTTCGAGCGCCGTCTGGAGTTTGTCGGTCCACGCCGGCTCGATGACGCCGGCGAAGTCGTTGAGCAACCCGCGGCGTTTCGGCGGCGGGACGGCGAGCGCGTCGAGCTCGGCGATGTGAAAACCGCAACCGGCGCAACGCGGCTCGTGGACCGTGATCTCGCGGGAGCAACGGGGGCATTTCATCGGTCGTCAGCGATCAGCGATTCGCCACCAGTAATCCGTATCCAGTCATCAAGGCGGGATGGTGAATGATGGGTAACTAAACCCCTCTCGTTTCCTCAGAATTTCACCGGCGGCGGTTTCTTCATGCCGGCCTTCGTGTCGGCCGGGGCTTCGTAGTAGGCCGCCTTGTCGAAACGGAACATGGCGGCGATGATGTTGCCGGGCAGGGCGCGGATGAGCGTGTTGTAGGTTTGCACCTGGTCGTTGTAACGCTTGCGGGCGACGGCGATGCGGTTCTCCGTGCCGGCCAGTTCGTCGGCGAGCGCCTGGAAGTTGCTGTTGCTCTTCAGTTCGGGGTAGCGCTCGGCCACGGCGATCAACCGCGCCAGCGCGGAACTGAGTTGATTGTTGGCGGCGATCTTGTCGGCGATGGAGGCGCTGCCCACCAGCGTCTGGCCAACCTTGCCGCGCGCCTCGGCGACGCCGAGGAAGATCGTTTGTTCCTGTTTGGCGAAACCCTTGACGGTCTCGACGTAGTTCGGGATCAGGTCGTAGCGGCGCTGAAGCTGGTTCTCCACTTCCTTCCACGCGCTGTTGACGGCTTCATTCTCGCGCACGATGTGATTGTAGCTGCCGATGCAGCCGATGATCGGCGCGAGCAGGACGACCGCCAACACCACCAAGGCGACGAAGCATCCGCGGTTTTGCATGGACGTTTCCTTTCGCGCGCAGCCTACCACAAACGCCGCGGTTGTGTCATCACCGCGCGGCGGCCTCCGGCAAAAAAGCCCTCTTATTCATGCCGATGTTTCTCCCGCCGCTCTCGCCTACGTAACGACATGTCCCTGGCGGATGAAGAACCGCTCCTGGCGGCCTTGGAGTAGAAGCGTCAAAATCACCTTGAGAATCACCGTCGCCGGGATCGCGAACACCAACCCCAGAAATCCCCCCAGTTCCACTCCTGCCAGAACCGAGAAGACCATGACGACTGGATGCAGGTGAACGGAGCGCCCCAACACAAAAGGAATCAGGACAAAATCATCCACGAGCCGGATGCTTATGAAGAGAATGGCCACGGCCAACAGCATGGATACGGACTGGAGTTGGAAGTAAACCATCAGCAGGGCAAGCCCCCCGCCGATGATGGGCGCCATGAAGGGAATGGGATTGACGAGCGCGGTGATCACACCGAGAAGCACCGCGTTGTCCACGCCCATGAAGTGAAGCCCGAGAATGGTGAGAAGCCCCACGCACAGCGATTCGATCATCACGCCTCGCAGATACGCTCCCAGGGTGGCGTTGAGCTCCGCAAGAAATCCCAACAGGCTTTCCACATGCTGGCTGGGCGTGAGATTGAACAACGCATCAATCCATTGCTTGCCGCGGCTCAGGCCGAAGAAACTGACAAACGGGATGATGATGATCCACATTCCCGCGTGGGCAACACTCGCGGCATTCTCGGGCAGTTTCATGAGAACGCCCGTCATCATCTCGTCGGCTCGGAAGGGGATCACGAGGGACCTGGCTCGCGCGCCAATCAAAGGCGCCGCCAGCCTCTGAATCTCCGAATTGAAGCGGAGAACGAGGTCATCCATCATCTTGGCGTATTTGGGCAAAGACGCCAGCGTCTCATTGACCTGGTGAATCAGGGGTGGAATAAGCCACATGCATAAAACCACGCCCACCGTCAGAAGCGACAAGTAGAGCACCACCACCACGCGATCCCGCTTCAAACCGAGGGCCGTAAACCGATCCACCAGCGGGTTTGCGAGATAGGCCAGCATCAAGCCAAACGCAAAGGGAAGGAGCACCGTGAACAGCTTGACCAGCACAAACAGGAAGACGCCCAACGCGAGAAGGGAGATGACGGCACGCCAGAAGCGAATTTCGTTCATGGTTCAGTCGCCCTTTTCCTTGTCGCGCTCCTCATTGGATTTGCGCAAGAGCGCGGAGAGCACCACGGCGATGTTCCTCATGATCTCGACGCCGACGGCTGGATCGCGGTGAAGCAGGGATTCGAACGTCGCCGTGTAGAGGAGATAAATCTCGCCGTCTTCCGTGACACGGGCCGTGGCGGTGCGCGGCTGGTGTTCCAAAAGCGCCATCTCGCCAAAAATCTGGCCGGGGCCGAGGCGGGCCAGCACCTTCACCTTGTCGTTGGAACCGCTGCGGCTTAACTCCACCCCTCCCGACCGGATCACAAACACTGCCTTCCCTTCCTGTCCCTGCTGAAAGACGATTTCGCCCGTGTAATACTTTCTCTTCTGCATCGCCTGCAGAATGCGGCCCAAGTGCCTTTTTTGAAGCCCGTGAAAGATGGAGATCTCCCGGAAAAACGCGAGGTCGTCAGAATTCTGGGCGTCACGGAACAGTTTCTTCACCAGCCCGTAGATTGACATCTTCACGATTCAGCTCCTTTTGTTGAGTTCGTGCCGGGTCCGTCACAGGCACGATCCTGCCTTGCTGCGAGGATGCGGCGGCGGCGGATTCAACGCAAGCCAAATGCCGGATGCCCGGCTGAATCGCAGGCTCCAAAGCCGGCACCCTCGCGCCAAGCCATTCCGGTGAAGAATGTCCGCAACTCGCCTTGCCGGCGAGTGTTTATGTTGTTGCCGGCTGCGACAACGCCAGGCGGGAAAGTCGGGTTTGAAAATTGACCAACGGCTTGCCGACGCTCTAGAGTGTGGACCGGATAATTCGGACGGACATGACCGATAACACGGAAACGCCAGATACCCCGCCGCCGCCCGCGGAAAGCACCGTCGCGCCTTCGTCCAAAGGGGCGCTCTGGCAACTCGGTCAGTTCCAACTCCTCGAAAAAATCGGCGAGGGCGGCATGGGGGCGGTGTATCGCGGCATCCAGGTCTCGCTGCACCGGCCGGTGGCGGTCAAGCTGCTGCCGGAGGCGCTGGCGAAAAACCAGTCGTTCGTCGAACGCTTCCACCGCGAGGCGCGCGCCGCGGCGGCGCTGAACCACCCGAACATCATCCAGGTCTATGACGCCGGCGAGCAGGACGGGACCCATTATTTCGCGATGGAACTGGTGGACGGCGAGACGCTCTCGAACAAGGTGGAGCGCGACGGGCCGATGCACGAGTCGGAGGCCATCGCCGTCGCCATGTGCGTGGCGGCGGCTCTGCAACACGCCTGGACCAAAGCCAAGCTCATTCACCGCGACATCAAGCCCGACAACCTCATCGTCACCTCCGACGGCATGGTGAAGGTGTGCGATCTCGGTCTGGCCAAATCCGTCGGGCAGGATTCCAATCTCACCGTGTCCGGCACGCTGATGGGCACGCCGCATTACATCGCGCCGGAGCAGGCGTGCGGCGAAACGGAGGTGGATACGCGGGCCGACATCTACAGCCTCGGCGCATCGCTTTTTTTCCTAGTCACCGGCAAGCCGCCGTTTCACGCGGACAGCTCGATGGCCGTGATGTATAAGCACGTCAACGAACCCCTGCCGGATCCGCGCCAGCTCAACCCCAAGCTCAGCGACGGCGTCGTGCGCATCCTGAAGAAGATGACCGCCAAGAACCCAGCAGAGCGTTATCAGGACATGCTGGAGCTGTACAACGACCTGGAGCGCGTTTACCAGGGCCTCGCGCCAATCGGTCTGGTCCGCACGCCGGAGTCGCCGGAGGCCAGGTTGCACAGGATGCAACGGCGGCTGCGCCTCTGGCGCGTGCTCGGCGTCACCGGTATCTGCGCGATGGCGGTGATCGGCGCAAGCATCTGGAAATCGCAGCAGCAACGCCGCACAGTGGCCAAACAGCGTCCGGCCCTGACAAAAACCAACACGGTGGCCAGGAGCGCGCCGGCGGCGGCCCCCACCAGCGCGCCAATCGCCGTCACACCGCCGGCGATGCCGCGCGTCCTGTTGGGAAAGCATCAGGCGGAAACGCGCGGGCGCGTTCAGGAGTTACTGAAGCAGCAACAACTCGACGCGGCCCGCCGCGCCGAGGAACAGCGCAAGGCGGACGAGGAAGCCGAGCGCCAGCACGCCGCCGCCCGCGCCGCCTCGGACGCGCGGCTCGCCGCGGAGCGGGCTTACCTCAGTTTTCTCGATCTCTGGAAACCGCTGATCGCCGCGCACAACTACGCCAAGGCTGGCGACGTGGCGCAGAACGCGATCAACAGCGCCGTCTATACGCCGATCAAGGGCCGGCTTGAACTGCACGCGGGGTTGGGCGACGCGCTGAAGGCGCTCGACGACAGATTCCAACAGGCGTTGCCGTCGCTGAAAGGCAAACCACTCACCCTCGGCGGCCTCAGCGGCACCGTGGGCCCAGTGGACGCCACCAGTATCACGATTGATACGCGGCCCGGCGTCGGCGGGAAGTTTGCGCTCGCGACGATGCGCCTCGAGGACCGGCTGATGTTGATGCAGACGGCACTGGGTCAGAACGACCCGAATACACTCGTTAGCGCCGGATTGCTATCGCTCACCGAAGGCCAGCCGGAGTGGACCCGCACGTATTTCGACAAAGCGCGGTTGCTCGACACCACCGGCGACGCGAAAGCCGTCGCCGACCGGTTTGAGCCGCTGCGCATGGCCATCGAGCGCGCGCCGGCGGAGGCCGCGGCCATCGCGACGCTGGACGAAGCGCAAAGCCTCATCACCGCCGCGAAGTGGCAGGAAGCGAGCACGAAAATCGCGGTGGCCCACAAACAATTTGCCGACACCGCGACGATGAAATACTCCACCGAGCGGCTCCAGGAAATGAAAGAGACGCTCATTGCCGCCGAGGCCGGGCCGCAGGAATTGCGGGCGCAGTTGACGCTGAACCAGTTGCAGCAGGACATCGAGGCCAAGAGCTGGAATCACGCCGTGAAGACGTTGCGCAAACTTGACCAGCAGTTTGCCAGGACCGAGGCGGTGAAGAACTCGCACGATCTTGCTGTCTGGCGCGGGCTGGTGGACACGCACTCGTCCTCCGGCGGAACGGGCACGCTGCCGGGGCCGACGCTGCGGCAACGGCTGGCCGCGCAACCCGGTGTCACCATTCATCAGATCTCCAACCGCGAGATCTCCAACCGCGGCAAGGGAAAGCAGAGCTTGCTGGGCGACACGCTCACCAAGGCCAGGAACGGCGACGGCGTCGAATTGGACGAAGGCTATTATTATTGGCGCGGCATTCCCGCCGCGTTGAAAAACATCAGCATCTTCGCCAAACCGGGCACCACGCCGATGGTCATCGTGGCCAGTTACCGCGGCGAGGGTTACGGTTTTCATCTCACGGAAACCAATGGCAGCTGGCGGTTCGAGGGCGTGGTCTTCGACGCGATCGGTGGTTACGTTCCCGGCATGGACAAAAACGCGGTCGTGGCCGCGCCCATCCTGCTCGACCGCGGAGCGAGCGCCGAGTTCAACCAATGCGCCATCGTCTGGCGGCGGGTGGAGCAAGTGCTCGCGCCCATGATTCATTGCGGTCCCGGCAGCGAGTTGACGTTGCACAACTGCGTGCTGGCCACCGGCCGCGGCATCGAACTCTCAGGAGCGCGGCGCATCCGGCTCGATCACTGCACCTGCGTCGGCGGCTCGCTCTTCTGGCTCGGCGCCCCGCGGCAGTCCCCGAAGCCGTGCGAAGTGCAACTGGTCAACTCGGCGGTGTTCGCCGACGCGGTGGCGGGCCTGGTCGGTGATGAGAATTCGACGCGGGCGTCCCATGCCGCGCTACCGGCGGATGTATCGAAGCGGCTCGATCTGGACACGGTCCATCACACCGTTGTCGTGCTGCATGCTCCCGGCATGGTGGAGGTTTGGAGCGAGGAATTGGAAAAATCACGGAAGGCCACGAACTTCGTCACTTCGGCGACCGACGAACCGCCGCTGGCCGCGCTGGCGGATCGCGCGCAGTTCAATTTCCATCTCAAATCCGACTGTCCCGCCGTTCATGTGGCTGACGACGGCTTCGCGGTGGGCATACGCTGGCCGGAAGCGTTTTCCAAACGCGTCGCCTCCCAATTGCTCTTTGTCCGGGATCAAAACCCGCCGCGCCCGCACAACGCGGCGCAGTGATTCACAAGGCTGCGGTGGGAATCACCGGCGGGGCTTGCCGTGCGGCGTCGGTTGATTGGATTTCGAGTCGGGAACTTGCTTGACGACCTCGCGGAGGATGGTCCGGAACCCCTTGCCCTTGTCCATCATTTCCTTTTCAACCTCGCGCATGATGGTCGAGGTGCCTTTGCGCGGCGGGTCTCCTTCGAGCGCAAACTGGAAGTGGCCGATGCGGACTTGATCGCCCGGCTTCAACTCGGCCTCCTGGACGCGCGCATCGTTGACAAACGTGCCGTTGCGGCTGCGAAGGTCTTTGACGAGGATTTTTTCGCCTTCCAGCCAGACGGCGCAGTGCGCGCGGCTGACTTCGTTGTCCTCGACGCGAATGTCGGTTTCGACACCGCGGCCCAGCACAATCGGTTTGAGAGTGATCGGAAGTTTGACCTCCTCGCCGTCCTCTTTGTGATGAATCAGAAATGGCATTGGGTATCCTTCGTTCGGCGCGCACTCTAGTGCAACGACCGCCGGCAGGTCAAGACTGGCGCGGCGGCGGGCCGGCGGCCTGGTAGCGCCGCGCCAGCCGGGCGTAATCCTCCGCGGCGGAACGCAGCTTGCGGCGCTCGGTCTCGCCCAGCGAGCTGACGACCTTCGCCGGCGCGCCATACACCAGCGAGCCGTCGGGCACGCGCAGGCCTTTCGTCAACAGCGCGTTGGCGCCGATGATGCATTGGTTGCCGATGACGCAGCCATCCATGACGACCGCGCCCATGCCAACGAGCGTCTCGTCACCAATCGTGCAGGCATGAAGCGTCACCTGGTGGCCGACGGTGCAATACGCGCCGACAATGCAGCCGAGGCCGCGCGCAACATGGCAGGTGGAGTTGTCCTGAATGTTCGTAAACGCGCCAATCACCACCGGCGCGATGTCGCCGCGCAAAACCGTGTTGAACCAGATGCTCGCCTCCTCGCCGATCGTCACGTCGCCGACCAGCCGCGCCCCCGCCGCCAGAAACGTCTGCAGGCCGAGCACGGGCCGTTTGTCGCCGAACGCGATGAGTTGATCGCTCATGATGGCGAGTCTAGCCGCGGTCGCCACAAAAGCAAATCCCGACCTCGGGCGCTACCGCCTGGGTTGGGACCTGCGACAAGCCGTTTGGATCGCACCTACCACCCGCGGGCCGGATACGAATAGGAGTAGGTCGGCGCTGGGTAATACGTCGGAGCCGGGTACGTCGGGGCAGAGTAGTAATAGCCGCTCGACGGATAACTATAGACTGGTGCCGCATAGACCGGCGCGGGGTAGGCGACCGGTGGCGCGTAGTAATACGCCGGCGCATACGAGTAGCAGGGGAACCCAATCCCAACGCCAACTCCCCAGCCATGATGTCCCCAGCCACAGTGTCCACCCCAACCGCGTCCAAAGCCAACACCCACCCACTGCGCCTGGCTTACGCTCGCCACGACCGTCAGCATCAGAACTCCGATCATCACTGCCAGTAGTTTTTTCATCTTCCCAGCCTCTTATTCTCAAAACTTTGACTCGGCCTGCATTCTGTTACGTCTGCTTCGACGGCCAACGAACCAATTTATTCAATTCCACCGCCGCCGCAAATCAGTATCATCCGGCCCCATGAAACTGATCCTCGCCAGTGCCAGCCCGCGCCGGGCCGAACTGCTGCGGTCGCTCGGCCTGGAGTTCGACGTTCTGCCGACGGGCGTGGACGAATGCGATGAACATCCCGTCAGTGTCCATGACATCGCCCTGCACAATGCACGGGTCAAGGCCCTCGATGTTGCCGCGCGGCATCGCGACGCGCTGGTCCTCGGCGCGGACACCATCGTGGTGCTCGGCAGCGAGGTGTTTGGAAAACCGCGCGACCTCGACGACGCGCGGCGGATGTTGCGGAGCCTCTCCGGCCATACTCACTCGGTCATCACCGGCGTCTGCCTCGTTTGCCGCGGCGAAAGTCGCGAGCGGACCTTCACGGTTGAAACGCGGGTCCAGTTCCGCCCGCTCTCGGACGCCGATATCGAACGGTACCTCGATGCCGTTCACGTCCTCGACAAGGCCGGCGCCTACGCGATCCAAGAAGGCCCGCCGCTCGTCGCAAACCTTGACGGCAGCTACTCCAACGTCGTCGGCCTGCCGTTGGAGCGGCTGGCGGCGGAACTGCGCGAGTGGGGCGTCCACGCCGGTCTGAGCAGCATTGACCCCGCGCAGCCGCAACGGTAGGTTGGTTGGGGCAGGAGACTGACGACAACGAGAAAGCTGATTGATACAACCACGCAGTTGCAGGAGCGCGTGCTCCTGGTGGAATTGGAACGCACCGGCCGGAACCACTGGCAGGCGTCCGACAGCCTCGACGAACTGGCGGAATTGGCGCGCTCGGCCGGCGCGGCGATCGTGGATCGCGCCACGCAGAAGCTCAAGGAGCCGACGCCCGCGCACTTCATCGGCCGCGGCAAGGCGGAGGAACTGGCCGCGCGATACGTCACCGGGGTTCCCGAAGCCGAACGCGTTACCTCGGTCATTTTCGATGACGATCTCACGCCGGCACAGGCGGGCAGCTTGCAGGAAATCTTCGGCTGCAAAGTCCTCGACCGCACCGAACTGATTCTCGACATCTTCGCCCAGCGCGCGCAAACCCGCGAAGGCAAGCTCCAGATCGAACTGGCCCAGCTTCAATACATGCTCCCGCGCCTGACGCGGCTCTGGACCCACCTGTCGCGCCAATACGGCGGCATCGGCTCGCGCGGCCCCGGCGAGACGCAGTTGGAGGTGGACCGCCGCCGCATCGAGGAGCGCATCCGGCGGCTTCGCGCCGAAATCGCCGAGGTGCGCAAACACCGCGCCGTCATGCGCAGCGGCCGGCGGCGCCACGAGTGGCCCATCGTTGCCATCATCGGCTACACCAACGCCGGCAAGAGCACGCTGCTGAACGCGCTCACCGACGCGCACGTCGTCGCCGAGAACAAACTGTTCGCCACGCTCGACCCGACCACGCGCCGGTTGCGGCTCGCCAACAATCGCAACGTGCTGCTGACCGACACGGTCGGTTTCCTGCGCCGGCTGCCGCACCATCTCGTGGACAGTTTCTACGCCACGCTCGAGGAAGTGGTCGAGGCCGACGTGCTCATCCACGTCGTGGACGCCAGCCATCCGCAAGTGCTCGACCAGATCGCCGCCGTCAACCAGGTGCTGCACGATCTGAAGGCCGCGCAGAAATCCACCGTGACGGCGCTGAACAAAGCCGATCGTGTCGAGAACCCCGCGCTGATCGAGCAGTTGGAGCGCGCGACGCCCAACGCCATCGCCATCAGCGCGCTGCGCAAGACCGGCTTTGAGGCGCTGCTGGCCGAACTCAGCGTCCAGCTCACACCCAAGCACGCGTTTGTGCGGCTCGCCATTCCGACCAGCCAGACCGCGCTGGTGGCGCGGATTCACCGCGACGGCCAGGTGTTGCAGAAAAAGTTTGTCGAGGGTTGCTGCGAACTCGACGCGAAGGTGCCGCCGAGCATGCTGGCCGAGTTGGAACCCTACCTGCGCGACAACGTCGCGGGCCGATAGCGTCTCAAGAAGATCCCTGTGTCGCGCGAGGTGGAAATGGCGGCGTTGGGTGAAGGAACGGCGATCTATCGCCCTTCCTTCCCGTTTCTGGCAATCCATTCCCTGGCGTAATCCACCGCGGCGAGACCCTTGTTACAGAGCGGCGTGCAGTGGAAGATCATTCCCTCGATTTGTCCCTCTTTGTAGAGCTTGAAGGCATAATCGAGCTGCCGGGCCATGAAGTCTTTGCTCAATTCCTTCTTGCCGCCAAAGTCCCACATGTAAATGCCCAGCAGCGTGGGTTTGTCCGGGACCAGGGAGCGGTATTTCTTGAAGTTGGCATCAATCTTTTCAATGTCGCTGCCGCTCCATATCCAGAGCGAAACAACGTCCGCGTGTTTCATGAACGGCTTGATCGAAGGACACAACTGGTGCGTGTACACCACCACCGCGAGGTCCAGACGCCGCTTGTAAGCGATCGTCTCTTCATGGAGTTGTTTCATCTCCTCCACGGACAGAGCGGCGGGCGCGGGCTCGGTTTCGGAATCCTTGTTGAATTTCGGCTTGTCGCCAAAACGGAAGAAGTCGTCGAGATAATAACCGGTGAGATTCGGCGTCGTATCCCGCAAGCCAAACACGTAATCCTTCAAGGCGCGATAGGACTCGTGGGAACCGCTGGAGAGGTTCCAGGCAATCCGTTTAACGTCCTTGAACTGTTTGCGATATTCTTCGTTCGGGGTTCCGCCGCGAATGACACAGACGTTCGGAATCCCCATGGACTGGATGCCTTCCGCCATGCTCATCGGAGCACTCAGCGGGATTTTATAAATCCCCTTCGGGCCGTCGTAAGCCCCCGGATCGTGGCCCCACATCCAGAGACGATCCCGCAGGTTGTTTTCGTAGGCGGGATACTTGACGTCTGCGGCGAAAGAAAACGAACTTGCTGATGGCAATGCGCTCAGTCCGGCCAGTGCCGATGTCTTTCGTAGAAACTCACGGCGATTCATGAGCCGCCTTTGAACCTCTCACCACTGGACGACGCAGGAGGCCCAGGTGAAGCCGGCGCCGAACGCCACCATCAACACCAGATCGCCCGGCTTGATGCGGCCGGCGCGGGCGGCTTCGTCGAGCGCGATCGGCACGCTCGCCGCCGAGGTGTTGCCGTAACGCTCGAGATTGACGTAGATGCGGTCGGACGGCACTTCGATGCGTCTGGCAAGCGCGTCAATGATGCGGAGGTTGGCCTGGTGCGGGATCACCAGCGCGATGTCGGCGCCGGTGAGCTGGCAGCGCGCCAACGCCTCGGTGGCGGCAGAGTTCATCGCGGTGACGGCTTGTTTGAAAACTTCCTTGCCCGCCATCTGGAGAAAGTGCAACCGCGCGTCCACCGTCTGGTGGGTCGCCGGGTGGCAGGAGCCGCCGCCGGGCATCTTGAGCAGGCCGGCCTGCGCGCCGTCGGCGCCCATGCAGGTGGTGAGAATGCCGTGGTTGCCGTCGCCGCGGCTGCGCAAAACCGCGGCGCCCGCGCCGTCGCCGAAGAGCACACAGGTGTTGCGGTCGGCCATGTCAACGACCGAGGAAAGTTTCTCCGCGCCGATGACGAGGACGGTGTTGTAGGTGTGGGCGGCGACGAACTGCTGGCCGACCTCCAGCGCGTAGAGGAAACCGGAGCAGGCGGCCTCCAGGTCAAAGCACGCGGCGCGCTTGGCGCCGATCTTGTGCTGCACGAGACAGGCCGTGGATGGGAACGGCATGTCCGGCGTGATTGTGGCCACGATGATGAGGTCAATCTCTTCAGCTTTCACCGCGGCCTGCGCCATGGCGCGGCGCGCGGCCTCGGCGGCCATGTCCGAGGTGAATTCTTGTTCGCCGGCGAAACGGCGTTCGCGGATGCCGGTGCGGGTGCGAATCCATTCGTCGGTGGTTTGAAGTTCCTTGCGCGCCTCGAACTCGGCGTTGGCAACGACCCGGGTGGGCACGTAGCTGCCCGTGCCGACGATCGAGACGCTCCTAGGCAACAGTTGCGGGCGCGGGCTGCGCGGGGTGTTCTTTTTCATGCGTCAAACGGATTTCTTCCACGATGAGGGTGTTGACCTGGCGCGTGATGGCGTCGGCGGCGATGCGGAGGGCGGAGCAGATGGCGTTGGCGCTGGCCTTGCCGTGAGCCTTGATGCAAATGCCGTTGACGCCGAGCAGGATGGCGCCGCCGTATTCGTCGGGGTTGGCTTTTTTCCTGAGGCTCTCGAAAGCGCCTTTCGCCAGCCAGGCGCCCAGCTTGCGCAACGGGTTTTGCGTCAGATCCTCCTTCATCCAGTTGTAAATGAGCCGCGACGTGGCCTCGCAACTCTTGAGCACGGCGTTGCCGGTGAAACCGTCGGTGACGATCACGTCCACCTTGTCGGCGAACATATCGTGGCCTTCGATGTTGCCGGTGAAATTCACCGGGCTGTCTTTCAGCAGCCGGTGCGCCTCCAGGGTCAGTTCGTTGCCCTTCATCTCCTCGGTGCCGATGGAGAAGAGGCCGACGCGCGGGTTGGGAACGCCGAGAATCTGCCGCGCATAAATCTCGCCCATGATGCCGTAGTCGCAAAGGTGCTGCGGCCGGGCGTCGGCGTTGGCGCCGAGGTCGAGGATCAGGAACCGGCCGTGCTGCGACGGCATGACGGTGGCCAGGCCGGGCCGATCGACGCCCGGCAGGGTGCGCAGTTTGATCAGCGCCGCGGCCATGAACGCGCCGGTGTTGCCGGGCGAAAGCACGGCGCTGGCTTGGCCGTCCTTCACCATGTCCACCGCGCGACTGAGCGAGGAATCCCGTTTGCGGCGGACGGCCTCGACGGCCTTGTCTTCCATCGTCACCACCTCGGAGGCATGGACGACGCTGAGGCGCTTGCGGTCCAGCGGCCGGCCCGCGAGCAGGGCGTTGAGTTCCTTCTCGATGCCGACCAAGAAGATGTGCTCGATCTGTGGATACAGCGCGAGCGCCGTCGCAGCAGCCTCCACGACGGGCTGCGGCCCGTGGTCTCCCCCCATGGCATCAACGGCAATCTTCAAGGTCGAAAACGGCGGGGCCGCTCACACCTCGCTCACGCGCTTAGGCACCCGCCTTGATCGTGACGACCTGGCGGCCCTTGTAGTAGCCGCAACTGGGACACACGCGGTGAGGCTGCGCACTGCTGCCGCACTGCGGGCACTTGCCCGTCTGCGGCGCGCGCCAACTGTTGGCCTTGCGCCGGCTGCGTTGCCGGCTTTTGGACATTTTACGTTTTGGAGTACCCATAATATTACTTCTTTGCGATTTTAATGCGATCGAGCGCGCTCCAAGGCGTTCCCGTGCCGCCGGCGCCGGCTCGTTTGGAGCCGGACACGGCCGCCCGTTTCGCGCACGAACAAGTTCTTTCGTTCAGGTCTTCTCCGCAGACGGGGCACAAGCCCCTGCAATCATTACTGCACAACGGGTTCTGCGGCAGAGCCAGCAAAATATCTTCCCGCAGATTCTCCGTCAAGTCCGCGAAATCCTCCATTTTTGTTATTTCCCGGTGCATCACGAAGTCGCGCACCTCCACCTCCCGCTGCGCATCCTTCAAACAACGCACGCAAGTGACTCCCACCCGCGTCCATACGCGGCCCGTCACCACCAGCGCGTTGCCCAACACCTGGCCGTGCAGCCGGTAGCCGATGGGCGATTCGAAGCGATATTCCGGGTCGGTGACGTCAAGAACCTCGACCGGATCCTCTCCCTCGAAATCGCGCCCTTCGTCGGGGAAATTCCTCAGGTTGATTTTCATCTTCGAGCTCCTTTCTTCAGACGGCGTTGCAGCGCCGTCTCGACGAACGGCGGCACGAACCCTTTCGCGCTGCCGCCCAGCCGGACGATTTCCTTGATCATCCTCGAACTCAAATACGCGTAACAGTCCTTTGGCATCAAAAACACCGTTTCCACCTTCGGCGCCAGGCTGCGGTTCATCAGCGCCATTTGAAACTCAAACTCAAAATCGCTCACCGCTCGCAACCCGCGCACCACGGCGGCGGCCTCTTTCTGGGTGGCGTAGTCCACCAACAACGTGTCGAAGCTGTCCACGGAAACGTTCGGCAGGTGCCTCACCGCGGGCAGGATCATCTCCCGGCGCTGCTTCGCGCTGAACAGCGGCTCCTTGCCGATGTTCATCGCAACAGCCACGATGACTTCGTCAAACAGCCTCGCCGCACGCTCAACCACGTCGAGGTGGCCGTTCGTGATGGGATCGAAGCTGCCCGGATAGATGGCACGCCTTTTCATTGCCAAGCCAGCATACCCGCGCTCCATCGCCTTCGCAAGAAAACATCCGGTGCGCGGTGGCGGCCTCCCCGCCGTCATTGGGTGGCGCGCGTTCGCGTGAAACGCGGCAAGCCTCTCCGGGCGCGCTGTCGCTGCTTGTCGGATTGCCGCTGGATCGGCGGCGAAATGAGCCCCTTTCATATGGCTTTGTTTCGCAAAAAAAGGTTTTGAATTCCCATGCCCCCCGGCATCGAAAGACCCCGATTCCAACAGGAAAACGAGGTTTTCCGGTTTTTGCAGCCACCGTCATATGGGTTTGTTTTGAAAAACAAACCCATATGACATCCGCCTCGCAGCGACCGCCTCAGCATGGCAGCGACACCTCCATCGCCAGCGGCGGCGGGACGGCTTCGCCCCGGCGCATCCGCTGCAACCGTTCCAACTGGCCCAGCAGCCGGAAGAACTGCCGGTCCAGCGCCGTTTCATACCTCCAAAGCTTCTTCAGCGTCTTCCCATCGGGCAGCACCGCCGCCGCCTGCAGCGCCGCTTCCTTCTTTTCGTCCTGCTCTCTCATCGGCCCCAGCACGGATAACAACCCCGCCATCTCATCCATGATATACTCCAGAACGGGCTGCGCGTGCTCCGCTCGCAACGCCTCCGCTTTCAAGCCTTTGCGGTTCCCGTCCCGCATCGCCCGAAACACCTTCAGCTTCACGGTCATAACATTCGGCTTTCCGCCAAAATGGTCGCCAAACCGCTTCAGCGCCTGGTCGGTCAGTCCGCCCTCTGTCTTCACGTCCTGGCGAAGCTCCTCCAGAAACGCGATCAGGCATTCGCAGCCCGCTGCCGACCGCTTGAACTTCGTCACCATGTCCCCAATGTCCGGCGACAGGCCCAGCGGATGCTCCTCCCGCCAGCGACAACCGCTATCCACGCTGTGGGCGATCTCGCCGCTTTCGGCGATCAAAATGCGGCGCGCCCGCCAGCGATTGGACGCGAGATGCTCCACCAACGTCTCCTCCAGCGGCCCCGCCGGCGCCAGATGTTGCCGGTAGCGCGCGAGGAACTCCTGGAACTCGCCAGGGGATTCCTTGTAATGCAGCCCCCGCACGACCACCTCACCCGACAGCAGGCCGTGTTTGCTCGCGTTCAGGCTGACCCTGGCCTTGCCCGCGGGCGTCCTCGGCCCGGTGGATTTCAATGCGTTGTGGCGGTTGGCCTTGATCTGTTTCGGCGTCATGGTTTTGGTGTATCCTGTCCTCATGGCTGTCTCCTTATATTCCGATTGCTCTCTGCCCCATCCATCTGCCATCTGCCAGCCTCTCTGCCGCCGCCCCGGAAGGTTCGCGTTGGCCCATCGCTGCATTGTCAACGTCGGGCGCAGAATATATAGGTAGTTTCTCTATTATGTCAAGAGAAATTTGCTTGTTTTTTGAGTGCTCTTTCCAAGGGGCCAAGAGTGGAGGGCGTGTTGCCCAAACACTTTGTTTGTTCACCACCCAGTTGGCTTTCGTTCTACGTCACGAAACCCACGGCTCGCGCCGTGGGCTACGATCCAGCGCCGCTCCGCGGCTAAAACGGTTTGGGCAACACGCCCTGCAGGACAGCCCCTTTGGACCATTTGCTCTGGCAACCGCAGCCCCAAAGCGTATGATTGGCCGCAGGTCAAGGAGCCGATATGCGAAACATCTGGGACAACAGGGCCAGAAAAAGAGGTGTGGTGTTCTTCGCCTTGGGGTTTCTGCTTATCGGCTTTGCACCCGCTTTTGCCGCTGATTCTCCCAGCCCGTCAACATCAACACCTCCAAAACGACGTGCGGAGGACGTGGACGACAAGCTCCGCGCCCAGTTGAGCCTTCGGTTTGAAGGACTGATTCGAGAAACAGAATACGGCTATTTTTCTTTTGCAAACCATTCCTCCGTGTCCATTTCGCTTCCAGGGCCGGATATGGAGCAGCCACGGGGAAGGAAGCTGTATCTGACCAGCCATGCACGATACTTCTGCCTGCGGAAAGACAGTTGGAAGCAGGTGGATGTAGCCAGTGATGGCGTTTGTCGTTTCTTTGATGTGCCTCCGATGACCCAAGTCACACTGCTGATTTCAGTCAGACAAGCGTTCGGCTACCTTTTTGACCAAGATTTCAAAGATAAAAGAGCCAAAGTCTGTTTGGGTAAAATCTGCTCCGAGCCGTTTGACTATGCTAATTATGTGCCGTCCGATGACGATCTCAAGGAAGTCCCAACTAAGATCAAGAAAAGGGATGAGAGGGATGTGGATGACAAGCTGCGACACCAACTGGACTTTCGATACGAGTTCTCGATACCACATGCCGACCTCGGCGTTTTCACTTTCGCAAATCACTCTTCCGAAATCATCACGCTGGTCGGACCTAGGTTCGACGACAATTTCAGGAATAAGAAGGTGTATTACATCACACACCCAGATCGTTTCTGGCAACGGGGTGACTCTTGGAAAGAGGACATCGTTTGGCATGATAGTGCAGCCTATGAATTCGATGTGAATCCCGGGGCGGAAATCTATTTGCTTGTTCCCCTGTACACAATGACTGAGCGTCGTTTTGATGGAAAAACGTGGAAGATCGGCTTGGATAAAATCCTCTCAGAACCGTTTTGCCTGAAACCCAAACCCCATCCTTCGGACGGCAAGGCCACTTCCAAATAGGCGGGCTGCGGGCGGGAGAAAAACGTCGCGTGCGGAAAACGGGAAACCCGACTCAAACACCCTGCTTTCGCTTCTCAACAGCTATCGCGCCCGGAGGTCGCGATCCACCTCGTTGCCCGACAGCATCGGGAGGTTCATGAACAGGGCGAAGCAACGGACTTGGAAGTCCGTTCTACTTCGTGAAGCTCGGAAGCGTAGAACGGACTTCCAAGTCCGTTGCTCAATCCGGTCAAAGACCGGGATGCGCGCGGCGGCCGCTCAGTGCGCCCGTTTCGGCGGGATGGTGAGGACGGTGCCGGGCAGCAGGCGGTCCTTGTCGGGGATCGCCGAGCGGTTGGCGCGGTAAATCTGCGTCCAGAGATTGCGGTCGCCGTAATATTTCTGCGCAATGCTGCCGAGCGTGTCGCCCGACTTGACCTTGTAGGTGGATGGTTTTTTCGGATTAACCGCCGGCGCCTGCGTGTCCGCGGGCGGCGGCTGGACCGGCGGCGTTGGATTGGCCTGCGTCACAGCAGTCCTGTTGTTCGGAGGCGGCTGCGGCGTCGGAGCCACGACCGGCGCGGACGCCACGACCGCCGTGTTCGACACGGCGCCGACATTCGGCTCCAAGGGCTGCGGCAGCGCGGAGGCGACCGCCTGCGGCTGGTTGGCCAGCCTCATCTGCGCCTCGGTCAGTTGCTGGCGCAGCTTGTCCACGTCCTCCAGGAGCGAACGGTTTTTCTGCAACATTTCGTTCATTTCCGACGCGTTCTCCATCGGCGTGTTGGGCATCGAGGCGAGCAGGCTGCGCTTGGCGCGTTCGATAAAAACCGTCGCGGTCTTCGTGCGCTCCGGCTCGGTGTTCAGCTTGATGAAACGCTGGTAGTGATAGATCGCGCTGGCGAGATCGTTGAGTTGTTGCTCGTCGAGCAGCGCGACCGCCCAGTGGATCGCCGCCGAATCCGGGTTGTATTTCAGCGCCTGCTCATACGACTCCGCCGCCTCGGCGTAACTGCGCCGCTGCTTCTGCTCCTCGGCCTTTTTCAGCCAGGGATTCTTGTCGTCGCTAATAAAACCGGTCGTGATCGGCTCGGTGCACGCCGTCAAGGCGAGCGCCAGCGCAGCCACCATCCAAACAATCCGTTGCATAACCGCGGCATGATAACAGCGGCGGCTGGAAACACAAGCGCACCGGAGTAAAGCGGGCGGAGTTTGCGCCTTCCTCCGCCGCATTGTGCTAGTATGTTTCCATGCGAGTGGTTCTCGAAATGGAAACCGGCGCGGAGGCCGGGTTCGCGCTGGCGGCGAAACTCAAGCTGCGTGGCGTGCTGCTGCCGCTGACGGCGCTTGCGGTGGAGCCGGACAACCTGACAGAGACGGCGTGCGCGCGGTGGCGGCAAGCGGCGGCGGCCCACGGCGCGACCATCACCGGCCTCACCGGGGTGCTGGCGGGCGCGGCGCGACACCTGGCCGGCGGCGAGACGACGCGCGCGGCCGCGCGGGCGCGGGTGCAGGCGGCAATCCGGCTTTGCACGGAGTTGGGCGCGCGGCTGGCCTGTTGCGAGCTGCCGGCGTGGGACACGCTTCGCGGCAAACTGCGGGCTGAGCAAGCCGAGACGCTCGCCGCCGAGGTGCTGCGCGCCTGCGGGCCGCTGGCGGAATCGCGGCGCGTGACGTTGTGCGTGAGCGGCGACGACGCCGGCGCGGCGGAACGGCTCGTGCAGAAGGTCAATCACCCGAACATCCGCCTCGCGTGCGACGGCGCGGTGTTGGAGCGGTTGGCGAAGCCGGTGGTTCACACGCGGCTGGTGAGAGCGCGGCCCGGCGACGATCCGGCGCGGCTGGGCAAACGGCTCGCCGCGCTCGGCTATGACAGCTGGCTGGCCCTGCGCCTCGGCGGCGAAAACGATCTGGCGGCGGCAAGGACGTGGTTGAAGGAATTTCGCGCGGTCAGCTCGGATCTCGAAAAACGAAGTTGACGGTAGCGCCGGCATCCTTGCCGGGTCAGCGCACAATCCACGCACGGACTGCCGTCGCTACTTCTTCCTCAACTGAAGCGTCATCCGTTTGCGGCCGGTTTCGTCGCCGGCTTCGCTGAGGATTTCAATCTCCTGATCGGTGGCATAGAACCGGTGAAGGACGCGCCGCTCGTAGGGACTCATCGGTTCCATTTGAACCGGGTCGCCCCAGCGCCGGACGCGGTCGGCCTCCTCCTGCGCGTGTTTGATGAGCAAGTCGTGCGCGCGCTCACGGTAGCGGCATACGTCCACGATGATGTGCGGCGCTTCCGCGTTCTGCTTGCGCAGCATCCGGTTCAACAGGAACTGGAGATGACTGAGGGTCTGGCCTTGTTTGCCGATGAGCCGTCCGCCGTCCGCGCATTCGATGTGCAGCAACAAACCGTCTTCGGTCGTGAACTGATCCACCTTGCCTTCGAAGCCCATCAGACGCAGCAGGTCACTCAACATCTGTTTCGGGTCGTTTGCCATGGTATCACCGTCGGGCCGGCGCGGCGGGCGCGCCGGTTTTGTGTTTGTCGCGCAGCGCCATCCATTGCTGGAGGATGCTGAGAAGGTTCTGCACGGTCCAGTAAAGCACCAGCCCGCTCGACATGCTGTAAAACATGTACACGAACATCAGCGGCATCAACATCATCATCTTCTGCTGCGTCGGGTCGGCCGACGTGCTCGGCGTCAGTTTCTGCTGCCAGAGCGTCGTGGCGCACATCACCAGCGGCAGCGGGTTCACCGGAACCGTGCCGGCGATCATGAAAATGGTGTCGGGCTGGCTGAGGTCTTGAATCCACAGGAATTTCGCGCCCCGCAACTCGACAACGCTCCGCAGCATGTTGTAGAGCGCGATGAACACCGGTATCTGCGCCAGCAACGGCAGGCAGCCGCTCATCGGGTTGACCTTGTGCTCCTTGTAGAGCTTCATCGTCTCCTGCTGCTGCTTCTGCGGATCGTCGGGATATTTCTCCTTGAGCTTGTCCATCAACGGCTTCAACTCCTGCATCTTCTTCATCGAGCGCGTGCTCATCGCCTGGATCGGCCAGAACAGGAGCTTGATGATGATGGTGATGATGATGATGGCGATGCCGTAGTTGGGGATGATCTTGTAAAGGGACGTGAGGCTCCAGAGCAGCACCTCGCCGATGCGGCCGAACATGCCGAACTCCATCACCTCTTCCTGTTTGTCGCAGAGCGCGGCGAGCCGTTTGTATTCCTTCGGCCCGGCGTAAAGGCTGAACTCGCGCGTCACCGACGCGCCGGCGTCCACTTTCACGCTGTCGAACAGCAGCCAGGCGCGCGCGCCGGCCGGCGGCGTGCTGGACGCCGGCGTGAGCGACCGCGGCAAATCCACTTTCTGGGCGTGGAAACCGCGGGCGGACTCCTTCGGCGTCAACACCAGCGCGAAGTAGCGGTTCTTCACCGCCGCCCAATGCGCGCCAGCCGTGGCCAGCAAGTCCTTCTTCACCAGCGAACTGGCGGGAGTGTAGGTGGCTTTGGCGCGGCCCGTCAGGCTGAGAGGACCGCCGTCCCAGAAATCGGCGTTCACGAACGTCGCGTCATCGTGCGCGTCCAACTGTCCCGCCGTGCCGACCGCCACGCCGAACGCCGGCGTTTCCACCGGCCGCGTGCCGGTGTTTTCAAACCGCAGCTTGCACGTCAACCCGTAGTCGCCGGCCAGCGCAATCTCCTTCACGATGCGCAAGCCGCCCGCCGTGTCGCTCGTGAACACCGCGCGATCCGGCGCGCTTTCAGTCAACGTGAAGACCGCATTACTGTCCGCGCCCAGCCACGCCAACGGCGCGATGAAGTCGTTGGTCCCTTTCACCGAGCCGCCCGTCAGCGCAAAAACCGGCTCCGTCGCAAAACGGTTGAGCGTCACCAATTCCGGACTCTTGAGGCTGACCTTCCACGCCTTCAGCAACACGTCGCGGATGCCGCCGCCGTAGGTGGTCAGTTCCGCGCGAAGCAGTTTGTTTTCCAGCGTGACGACCTTCTCCGGCGACCGCGGCGCAGCCAGCGCGGGCGGCGGCGTGGTGGAAACCGTCGCGGGCGGCGGAGCCGGAGCCGCTTTCATCTCCAACGGTGTCGCGGCGGTTGAAACGGCGTTGGTGGCCGTGCCGGCTTTTGCCGCGTGACCCTTGCCCGGCGGCGGCGGTGGCCAGAAATGATCCACCGCCATCTGCCAGCCAAAAAGGAGGGAGAAGCAAACGGCGACGATGATAAGAGTTTTCTTGTCCATTCAGCCTCGCGACGGACGGCGGTGGAGTTCGTGATGCGTGATTCGTGATGCGTCGAAAGCCGGCGCCGGGTCGTAACCGTGGCCGCCCCACGGATGGCAGCGCGCCAACCGCCTCGCCGCGAGCCACAGCCCGCGCGCAGCGCCGTGCGCGCGCAACGCGTCCATGGCGTATTGCGAACAGGTCGGCGTAAAGCGGCAGCCCGACGCCGCCGGCAACAACGTGTGCAACGCCGGTGACACGACGATCTGGTAAACCCGCAATAATTTGATCAGGACCCAACTCATTTTCAAACACGCACGACCTATGACGAGCTACCCATATACTAACCGCAAATCACGTTTTCTTCACTGCGTCCGCCACTTTCAACAACCGCAACAACTCCTCCTGCACGTCCTGCATCGCGCAGCCAGCCATGCCGTGCCGCACGACCACGACCACGTCGCAAGACTCCACAAGTTGTTCCTGCATCAACCGCCACGCCTCCCGCACAATGCGGCGGGCGCGGTTCCGCGCGACGGCGCCGCCAAACTTGCGGCTGGTGACCACGCCGAGCCGGCGGCCCGGCAGGTCCTGCGCCCGCAGCACGTTCAGCAGCATCAAGCGGCCTGTCAGCCTGCGCCCTTCGGCGCGCGCGCGACGGAAATCCGTGCCGTGCTGCAGCCGCTCCTGCTTGCGGAGCGTGCGTTTCACGCGGCTCAGACCGGTGTCAGGCGTTTGCGGCCCTTGCGGCGCCGGCGGTTCAAGGTCGCGCGACCGGCCTTGGTGCGCGTCTTGGCCAGGAAGCCGTGCTTGCGCACGCGCCGGAGGCGATGAGGCTGAAAGGTTCGTTTCATAGTTTGTTCCAACGTTTCCGATAAAAGCCCGCGCATCATACTGGCAGACCCGCCCTTGTCAAGGCCACCGGACGGCTTCGGCTTGCCTGCGCCCGGTGGCACCCCTAGAGTGCGGACGTGGAATATGTCGTGCGCGATTTTCATCTCGGCCACACCCTGGAGTGCGGCCAAGCGTTCCGCTGGCGGCCGGCCGGCCATGGCTACGAGGGCGTCGTCGACCGGGCGGTCGTTCGCGCCGCCCAGACGGGCGACAAACTGACGCTCGACGGCGCGCCAGCCGAAGCACTGGCGCATTATTTTCAACTTCACGAAGACCTCGCCTCCATCGTCCGCGCTTTCCCTGCCGACGAACACCTGCGGCGCGCCGTGGCGTTCGGCAGCGGCATGCGGCTGCTGCGGCAGGAACCCTGGGAATGTCTCGCCTCGTTCATCTGTTCGTCTGCCAAGCAGTTCGTCCAGATTTGCCAGGTCGTGGACAACCTCTGCCGCGTCCTCGGCGAGCCGTTCGAGGCGGGCGGACGCGCCGTGTTCGCGTTTCCATCGGCCCCGGCCGTGGCGCGGGCGACGCATGAACAACTTCGGTCGTGCAAGATGGGTTTCCGCGCCAAAAACCTGCTCGCCGCGGCGCGGCTGGTGGATTCGGGCCAGGTGCGGCTCGATGCGATTGCCGCAATGGATTATCCGCGCGCGGTCGAGGAGCTGACCAAACTGCCCGGCGTCGGCCCGAAGGTGGCCGATTGCGCGCTGCTGTTCGGCTGGGGCCGGCAGGAGGCGTTTCCGGTGGACGTCTGGATCGAGCGCGCGCTGCGGCGGTTGTATTTCGCCGGCCAGCGGCGCGTGACGCGGCGGTGTTTGATGGAGTTTCGGCAAAGTTATTTCGGCCGTTACGCCGGCTACGCGCAGCAATACCTGTTCCATTACGTTCGAAACAACCCGCAAGTTCTCGAAACCGGTGTCGTGCGCGGCCGGCGGCCTACCGGCTCCGCGTAGAAACCGGCGCCTGCGGTTGCTTTCGTTCGCCGCCGGGGCCGAAATCGAAACCGACGACCAGCCACGCCTCGATGCGCGGCGAATCCTCCGTCACGCCGAACAGCGGCACGAGGTCCACGTGGATGTTGTGCGTCGGCCGCCATTGCAGGCTCGGCCCGATGTCGGCTTCGATGGGCGCCGGGCTGCGGTTGCCGTCCACGGTTTCGCTTTCGAGCTTCATTTCAAAACCGACGCTGAACTTTCCGTCGATCACCGTGTAGCTGATGCCCTGGCTGACGCCATACTCGGTGGTGCGCGAGGCGCCAACCTCCTGTTCGTAAATCAGGTTCAGCCCCCAGTGCCAGCGCGGCGCGATCTCCTCGCCGAACAGCAATTTCAGTTCATACCGGTCTGCGCCGAGCGTGCGGTCGCGGAACGTCCACTCGGCGTAAATCGTCGGGTTGAGCGGGATTTTTCCCCAGTCGGCCAGCGCCCAGCGCAATTCGGTTGAGATGCTGTCGTGCTGCACCTTGCCGGTCGTGTCGCGGATCCAGTTTTCATACATGTCGAACTGGAACCGGTGCGGCAGGCCCAGTTCCACTTCTTCCTGAAAGAGATAGTTCGGCGCCTGGCCGCGCGGGAACTGCGATTTCACCCACTGCTCCACGCCAACGTCCCACGGCTGTTGCTGGAGGTAAACGCGGGTCGTCGGGAACCGCCGCTGCGTCGTCCACTCCGGCTGTTGATACGGCCCGACCGGCGCTTCTTCATTGAGCCGCTCCGATTCCTTTGCCACATGCACGGCTGACGGCTGGTCGGCATTCGCCGGCAACTCCGTCATGCTGCTCGGCTCCGCGCCCATGCCGCCGTCCGGTGCCATCAAAGCCAGCGCCGCCAACCCTGCAATCCACGGTTGCGATAAAACCAGTTTCTTCGTCAGAGTTTGCGCCATTTCCTTATTCCTGTTTTTTCCTTCGCCGTCGCGCGCCAACCGGCGACAACGCTTCTTACCCTCTTAGTGGCTGCAAACAGGAAAAAGTTACTCGGAAAAATGCGCGCGAGGCATTTCCCGCCGTCGGGGGCGCCACGTGAGACAGTGGCATCGCTCCGGCTAAGTTCGTTCCAACAGTTCTTTCACCACGGCGAGCAGACGGCCGCTGACGGCAGCGACGTCGCCCTCGCCATCCACTTCCGCCAGCAATCCGGCGCGCTGGTAATAGACGATGAGCGGCTCGGTTTGCTTGTGGAACGTCTTGAGCCGCGCGCGCACGGTGTCCGGCTTGTCGTCGTCGCGCTGGTAAAGTTCGCCGCCGCACTTGTCGCACACGCCGGCGCGGGCGGGCGGCTTGAAGAGCAGGTGATAGGGCGTCTGGCAGGCGCGGCAAATCCAGCGTCCCGACAGCCGCTCGACGAGCTTGGCGTCGGCAACACGAATGTAAAGCACGCGGGCGAGTGGCCGGTCCAGTTTGGCGAGCATTTCGGTGAGCCCCACCGCCTGCGGCAGGGTGCGCGGGAAGCCGTCGAGCAAAAACCCGCGTTCCTGCTCCACGCGCGCCAGCCGTTCCTCGACCATCGCCTCGGTGATGTCGTCGGGTACGAGTTCGCCCCAGTCCATGTAGGTCTTGGCCAGTTGGCCGAGGCGCGTTCCGGTTCTCAGGTTTTCGCGGAACAAGTCGCCGGAGGCCACGTGACAGAGATGGAACTCGCGTTCCAGGTTTTCGGCCTGCGTGCCTTTGCCGGAGCCGGGAGCGCCGAGCAAAACCAGATTCGGCGCGTGTTGGGGCTCGGGCGCGGACGGCGGCGCGGGATGGAGGCGCGCGACTTCCGTGCGCGTGGCGGCGCGGGCCTCGCGGCGGCGCGCGGCATCGAGGAGCGCGACAAGGGCGTCGTGGACTTTTTCGACGGAGCCGCTGGCGTCCGCCAAATGCAACCGACCGCCCGGTTGATAATACTCCAGCACCGAGCCGGTGCGGCGGCGGAACACCTTCAAACGCGCGAGCGCCCTTTCGGTGTGATCGTCGGGGCGCTGATGCAACTCGCCGCCGCAAACATCACACTCGCCGGCCCGGATGGGCGGCCTCGTTTGCGCGTGGTAGGGCGTGTGGCAGCGCCGGCAGATGAGCCGACCGCCGAGCCGTTTCAACACGTCCTTTTCGCCAAGTTTCAGGTAGATCACCGCATCCAGGCGGCGGCTGGACCGTTTGAACAAGTCGTCAAGGAACGCGGCTTGTTCCGGTGTGCGCGGGAAACCGTCCAGGAGAATCCCCTGGGCCTGCGGGATCGTTTGCAGCCGCTCCTCGATCATCGCGTCAACCACCTCGTCCGGCACCAACTCGCAACGGTCCATGTATTGGCGGGCGAGCAAGCCGGACGCGGTCCGCGCTTCGAGGTTGTTGCGAAGCAGGTCGCCGATGGAGAAATGCCGCAGGCCGAAACGCGAGCAGAGCTTCGCTGCCTGCGTTCCTTTGCCGGCGCCGGAAGGGCCGAGCAGAGCGATATTCATAAGCCTTCACCGAAAACCGAAGCGGACCGTAACGCCGGCCTTTTTGCCGGCGCCATTTCGATTCTCAGGTTCAGGATATGACAACGGAAACACGCCCGCCGTGCCAGCCAAAACGGCGTGGCAAGGCTGCGGTTTCGCCGCAGCCGGCCAAAGCCAATGAAGCCGGTGATTTTCCCGGCGTGCAATTGGCGGGTCGGTTGCGGTAAGGTGCGCGGCAACACGCCGCCACTGTGGCGCGTGATGGACTTGGAGAATCGCACGTGAACTTGCGTTTGGCTTTGTTGATTGTGACCGCGGCGTGGCTGTCGATCGGCCCGCTCCGCGGCGAGGAGATTCAGAACAGCCGCGTCGTGGTCCGGCTCGTCGGCCATGAGGGCATGTGGCTCGGCGCCGACGTGCTGGAGCGCGCCAGCGGCCGATTGATCGCGCCGCTGCGGTTGTCGTCGCGCGAGGCGATTTACGCCGACCACATGGAGACGGCGAAGCACGAGGAGGGCGGCGCCACGGTGCAAACGGTCCGGTTTGTGAACCTGCGCGGCAGACTCGGCACCGGACTGACGCTCGGACCGCACGATTTCATCAGCGTGGCGTTGCGCGGCGAGGACCCGTATCCGCAGATCGCGTTCGATCTGACGGTGGCCACGTTCACCCAGGCAGAATGGGAGCTGTTTTTCGGCAGGCCGTGTCCGTTTCATTTCCTGACGATCACGATGCCGGAGGCGGAGGTGTGGCACCAGCGCGGCTGGCTGATGGCGACGCCGAAGAGCGACCCGTTCGTGCTCCAAAAGGACGTGGCCTACGGCGGCTCGGTGGCGAGCGAGTTTTCGCGGAACTGGAGTTACGTCTGCGCCCTGGGCGGTTCGCCGATGCCGGCCATCGGGCTGTGGGCACCGGCGGCGAAGCATTACGCCGGCCTCGTGTTTCAGGGCGCGCGCGTGACGGACAATTCGGAGCGCGAGGTGAGCACGGCGTATTGCTGGCCGCAGGCCGATGCGGGGCAATTCGTCACGCTGTGTTATCCGTATAATACAAAGAGTTACCGCAAGCTGACGTATCCGGAGCGCAGCAGCCATGCGGCGTCGCGCGCCGATTTGTTCTGGAGCCTCGATCTGCCGGACACGTCGGACCCGAACCGCTCCCTGCACGAGTTTTTCCAGCACCGCTACGCGGACCACGCGCCGCGCGTGCCGCACACGCCCAACGTCGGCTACATGCCGGGCGCGACACGGCTGAGCGATTGGCCGCACCAGCCGCCGCCGCGGCTGCTCGTCCGCCACCCGAAAGACGACACGTTTGAAGTCGCCGGCACGGTAGAGGTTGGCGGCTGGAACTGGTATGCCGAATCGCCGGTGGAGGCGGCCTACGCGCACTACGACGCCAAGGCCTTCGCGGCGTTGAAGGAAGACCTGAGCTACCTGATGGAGCACGCGAAGACGTTCGAGGCCGGCGGCGACAAGTGTGTCTTCTGGGAAAAACCGATCGAAGGCCGCTGGAACGACAAGTGGGGCGGCGAGCCGGTGCGCACGCTGCACAACGCCAACGGGTTCGCCGTCGGCGAGGCGATGGTGGACGTGTGGCGGCATGAGCACGAGACGAATCCCGCCGAGGCCGCGAAACTGCTGCCGTTCATTGACGGCGTCTTCAACTGGGCGAAGCATTTCGTCTGGTCGCGCAACGAATTTGCCGACGTGCCGGCCAGCCCGTTCGCCATCGGCGCAACGCTGCCGGCGGTGTTCCTGCTCGACTATCACTTCACGTTCCGCCACACGCCGGAGCGCGCCGAGCGCGCCCGCGCCGCGCTCGATCTCGCCGTGTCCATATCCTACCGCTACCTCGCCGCGTGGGCCGCCGACAACGACGTGACCGACAACGACGACCCGACGTTCCTGATGGAGCCCAACAGCGGCCAGAGCTGGGCCGGCGCGCCGTGCTCCAACGAGGTTGCGTGGTTTCTCGACGTGCTGGCGCAGGTCTATGTCCACACCGGCGACGCGCGGCTCGGCTATATGTTACGCGGCGCGCTCGACCGTTGGAACCTGCTCTACCGCGACGCCGCGAAGCCGTCGCTGGCCGACTACGACCGCAAGGCGTTCACCGAAGGCTGGGGTGTGTACGCCGGCTGCGGTCCCGGTGACAACAACCGCTACGAATTCGGCTGGGCCAACGACCTGATCTACGCCTGGCCGATCAGCAACGCCGTGGCGCGCGTCGTCTGCGGCGACCGGGCGGCGCTGGCGTGCGTGAAGGCGGCGGAGCGGTTTGACGTGACGGAGTATCGCAGCGGCGGAGCGGGCGGCGACAGCGCCGGCGATTTTTCATTCCGCGTCGCGAGCGAGCGGCAGGCGCCGTTCGACATCGCGTTGAGCTATCCGCAGGTGAACCTCGCCGGGAAGAAAGTCGTCGTGCAGCGCGGCGGCGAGCGGCTCGAGGGCGACGTGCGCCGTCCGCCGCAGGCGCCCGCGTCGCTTTACATCCGCGGCCTGCGCGACGGCGACACAGTTCTTGTCGGCGAGCCGAAGGCCGGCGCGCCGCCGCTGGCCATCCAGCGGTTGCTGGAATCGGACACCGCCGCGGAAGGCGGCCACGCCCAGCATGAAGAGCGCGTGTTGAAACTCGGCCCGGCGGCCGGCGACACCGGCGACTTCGAGTTGCTGCCGCTGGAGTGTGACACGAAGCTCGACGCGGATTGGACGAAGCTCGACTCGTGGCCCGGCCTGCCGGCCGCCATCCGCTGGGCGTTCGGCGCGCCGTTCTGGATGACACCGTGGGGCGCGGCCGGCGGCACGGTCGCCCGCCGGGCGCCGGTCCATTTCCAGCACAACATTGCGGGACCGGCGACGCTGTTCCTGGCGTATGCCCCGACGCAGAAGGACGCGTGGTTCACCCTCGCGATGGATGACGGCACCACCACCATCGTCAATGCCGAGCCGTCGCTCGTCTGGCGCCCGTGGCCGCCGATCTTCAAGCAGCGTCTCCTGCTCGCCTCCATGAACATTCCGCCGCTGCGCGCGGTCGAGACCCTCTCCGCGCGCAACGCGCTGCTCTTTGCCATGACGCTGCACCGCGGCGATCCGAAAAAAACGCTGACCGTCGCATCCGCCGCGGTGGCCACCGGCATCGAAACCTGGCGCGCTGAACTGAAGACGCAAGCCGAGATGGACGCGCTCCGGGCGGAACTGGCCAAGGTGCCGGCGGGCCGGATCGCGTTGCTGCCGACGGATCCGCGCGGGCCGGCGAATCGGTTCGCGTCGCGCTGCGGTTTGCTGGACAAAGCCGATGCGCTCACGCCGCAACAGATGGTGGAGCCGGGCCGGCTCGATGCCAGCCGCTACCCGGTGGCACTGAATCTCGGCGGCGAGAGCTATCCGTTCAGCGTCCGCGCCGACGGCGACGGCCGCGCCGCGCTGGTCAGCTACCTGAAGAGCGGAGGGCTGATCGTTTGCCTCTGCTGCGAACCGTTCCCGTTTTTCTACGGCGAAGACCTCCGCGATCCGAAACATGAGCAGGCGCATTCGCCGCAGCCGTTGCTGCCGAAACTGGGCGTGGCGCTGAAAAATATTTTCGAGCAGCCGCCGAAGGGGCAAACGATCCGTCTCGATTACATCGTTTCGCAGCGCGTGCTGCCCGGCGCGCCGTGGCAACTGATTTTCCCCACCACCGGCGACCTGCGGCTGCGCACGATCACCGATGCGGAAATGGACCGCCACGCCGTGCGCTACCAGTCGCTCTACAACGTGATCGGCGAGCGCGGTGCCGACCTGGGCGCCGCCGCCGCCCACATCGAGTGGCTCAACGGCGAATGCGCCGGCGGCAAACTGCTCTACGTCTGGAACGGCCTTCTGCAAGACCCCGACAATTCCCCGCTGCTGCTCCATTCCGTTTTCCGCTTCGTCATCAAGCAGGCGCAATAGGCGGCGCACCCTGAAACCTACGCAGCCGGCAGGCGTCGTTCGACATGATCCCGGCATTTTTTATTCTCCGGCGCTCTTGACCGTTCCCGCCCCGGTCCCTACACTGCGCGCCGTTGAAGATCGCCGATTTGAACCGCCGTCTTTCAATTGGGTTGCTCGCGGTTGTGCTCGTCGCGCCATGCGCCGTCCGCGCGTCCGGCCCTGCCAGCCCGCCGCCGGGCGTGGACAGTTTTTCCGGCGGACCGATGGCGCTCGATCTCGCCCACGACCGGATTTTTCTTTGCGACTCCGCCAACAACCGCGTGCTCGTCTATGACTTCCGCGGCGGCGCACCCGGACCCGCCCCGATCGCGGTTCTCGGCCAGCCTGACACGCAGTCCGTCGCCATGAACGCCACCGGCGAGCCAACGCCAAACGGCTGCGGCCTCGCCTTTCCCAACGGCATCGCCTACGACACGGAGCGCGACGGCCTTTGGGTCAGCGATTTTCTCAACAACCGCGTCCTGTTCTTCGACACGCATGTCCTGAAGAGTTTCATGCCGGCGGATTTCGTCATCGGCCAGAGCGGTTTCGGCCAGGCCGAGGCGCGCTGCGGCTCGCGCGGTCTCTCCGGGCCGGCCGGGCTGGCGCTCAGCGCCGACGGCAACCGCCTCTTCGTCGCCGACTCGCTCAATCACCGCGTGCTGGTCTTTGCCGCGGACAAACTCGTGCATCTTCCCGCCGCCGTCGCCGTGCTCGGCCAGGAGGATTTCCTGGGCTGCGAGCCGGGCACGACTGCGGCGACGTTGCGCGCGCCGTCGGGCGTGGCGGTGGACGGCAGCAACCAGATTTACGTCGCCGACACCGGCAACAACCGGGTCGTCGTTTTCGACGGCAACGCCGAGCTGATCGACGCCAGCGCCTACCTCGTGTTTGGCCAGGAGGATTTCCATAGCGCCGCCGCCGCCAGCGGCAGCGAAGGTCTGCGCGCGCCCACCGACATCGCGCTGGACGAACTCGACTCGTGGATTTTTGTCACCGACGCCGGCAATCACCGCGTCGTCGGTTTCAACGGACGTTCTGCCAAGCCGCTGTGCGCCGCCGCGGTCATCGGCCAGCCCGACATCGAGTCGTGCGCGCCGCAGGCGTCGAACGCCGGTCTCGACGCTCCCACCGGCGCCGTCTTCGACCTTGTCGAGCAGAAGCTCTGGGTCGCCGAGAGCGGCAACTCGCGGCTGGGATTCTACAAGCTCGGCGGCAACTGACCGCCGGCCTTCATGTCGCCGCGCCGGTGTAAACGCGCGGTACGCGTTTCGTGATCGAAGTCATCGCCTCCCACGGAATCGTGCCGGCGCGCGCCGCCAGTTCCACCGCCGTGATGCAATCGCCGCCCTGCCTGCCGACGAGCACCACTTCCTCGCCGGCGCGCAGGTCGCGGAACCGCGCGTCGCTCGTGTCCACGATCGTCTGGTCCATCGTCACGCGGCCCAGCACCGGACAGCGGTGGCCGCGGATGAGCACCTCGCCGCGGTTGGAGAGGTCGCGCGAGTAGCCGTCGCCGTAGCCCGCGCCGACGATGGCCACGCGCATCGGCTGCTGCGCGACAAACGTCCGGCCGTAGCTGACGCTGCGGCCCGCCGCGATGCGCTTCACCAGGATGACACGGCTTTTGAAACTCAGCGTCGGTTGCAGCGCCGGCGCCGGCGGCAGGCCCGGCGGCACGATGCCATACATCATCAAGCCGGGCCGCACGACGTTGAAGAGCGAACCCCGCCGCTCATGGCCCGCGCGGACGTTCAGCAGGCCCGCGGAGTTGTCCGCGTGCCGCAGCGGAATCCGCACGCCGGCCCGCCGCACGACGGAGCGGAATTGTTCCACCTGCTCCAACGAAAACGCCACGTCGTCCTCCGCCGACGGGAAGTGCGTGTAGATGCCTTGCAACCGCAGGTTCGGCATCGCCGCGACCCGCTGGATCGGCCCGGCCGCCTCCTCGTGCCAGAACCCGAGCCGTCCCATGCCGGTGTCCACCTTCACGTGGACCGCGAGCGTCCTGTGTTGCCGCGCCGCCTCGCGCTGAAACCGGCGCGCCTCGTCGAGCGAACTGATGGTCGGCATGATGTTATGCCGCACCGCCGTCTCCACCTCGGCCGGCAGGCTGGCGCCCAGCATCAGGACCGGCCAGCCGGCACCGACGGCGCGCACGCTGAGCGCTTCGTTCACCGTCGCCACGCCGAAGATGTCCGCGCCGCCGTGCATCAACGCGCCGGCGATCTGCGGCAGCCCGTGCCCGTAGGCATCGGCCTTCACCACCGCCAGAATTTTCACGCGCGGCCCGACCCGGTGGCGGATCCACGCCAGGTTGTTCCGCAGCGCGTCGAAACTGACCTCGACCCAGGTGCGATAGATTTCAGATGGGTTCATGAAAAAAGTTAGGAGTGGAGAATTAAGAATGAAGGAAGGCAATCTTCCAACTCTTAACTCATCACTTGCTTAAAACTCGTCTCTCTCAAATAGATCGGCTCCACTTTCTCATCGCCGCCGCCTTGCGCGGCAAATCGCCGCTCCGCCAGTTCGCCGACGAACGCCGCTCGCGGATGGATGTTGTCCTGCGGAAACTTCGCGAGCGGGCCGAGCCGCCGCGCGATCTCCGGTTCGTAGCGTTTGATCTCCGGCCCGACAAAAAGTGCCGACTCCGTCACCAGGCCGGCCAGCGCATCGAGCGAAACGATTTGCAGAGGCACCACCGGTTTGCCGGCCGCCGCCATCGCAAAATAAATCTCCTCGCGTCGCGCGTCCACGACGGCGGCGGCCGCCCCGTTCCGGTCGTGTTCCAGCAGCAGGGCGTCCACGCTGCCCGCACCGATCATCGGCCGGCCGTGCGCCAGCGCGAAACCTTTCGCCGCGGCGATGCCGACGCGGATGCCGGTGTAGCTGCCCGGTCCCAGCCCAACCGCCCACAATTCCACGTCGCGCGGCGCCAGCCCGTGCGCCCGCAGCAACTCGTCGGTCGTCGGCAGCAGCAGCGACGAGTGATGTTCTTGCGTGTTGAGCGTGCGCTCGCCGAGCAAACGCCCTTCGCGCCGCAGAGCGACCGAACCGACGGGACCGGAAGTGTCGAGGGCCAGTGTAATCATGGTTCCTGATTCCGCGCTTCGCGCTCCGCACTCCGCGTTCCCCGCACCGTGATCCGCCGCTCGTTCTCGCCAACGATCTCTATCTCAATGTGCGCCGCGTTCGCCGGCAGCACGTCGCCGAGTTTCTCCGCCCACTCGATGATCGTCCAGCCATCGGGAGCGAGTTCCTCCTCGATGCCAATCTCGACGGCTTGCTGGGGCTGGTCTAGCCGGTAGAGGTCCACGTGATACAATCGCCGTCCGTCACGGGCAGCGTGTTCGTTGACGAGTGTGAACGTCGGGCTGGTGATCGTGTCGGTCACGCCGAGGCCGCGCGCGATGCCCTTGGTGAGCGCCGTCTTGCCCGCGCCGAGATCGCCTTTGAGCGCAACCACCGTTCCCGCCGGCCAACCGGCGGCGAGCCGCTCACCAAGCGCGATGGTTTCCTCGACGTTGCAGGTGAGATGAGTGGCGGAAGTCGCGCTCATCGGGAGTGACGGAAATGATCGTAACCAGCCTCGCCAATCGGCCGTATCCCGCCTCGTTCATCGGCGAGCACAACGCCCCGGCCGCGCACGACAAAGCCGATTTGCGTCAACGGCAGGCGCGGGAACTTGCGGCGCCACGCGGCTCGCAACCGTTGCGCCGCGGCGGCAGGCGCGGTGAAGAGCAGTTCGTAGTCTTCGCCGTCGCCGAGCGCGCGCGGCAGCGAGCCGGCGGCAGGCGCGATCGGAATCGCCGCCGCCGTCAACCGCGCGCCGACGCCGCTATCGCGGCAGATGTGGCCAAGGTCGCGCGCCAGGCCGTCGCTGATGTCAATCATGGCGTTGACCTGTAGCGGCGGTCTTTGACCGCCGTTTTTTTTCTTCGCGCCGATTCGGCGGTCAGAGACCGCTGCCACAGAAAATTTCGCCAGCCATTGCGCCTCGGCGATGCGCGGCGTGAAGACCAGATGCTTGCCGGCGATGGAGCCGCCGAGCGCGCCGGTGACGAAAATCGCATCGCCGACGCGCGCGCCGGAGCGCCGCCGCATCGCGGCCGGCTCCACTTCGCCGGCCAGCGCGATGCTCAGCCAGAACCGGTCCGGCGTCCGCACTGTTTCACCGCCGACGATGGCGACGCCGAACTTGCCTGCCGCCGCCGCCAGCCCGCGATAAACCTCCCGGACGAATCGCACCGGCATTCCCCCGCGCAATGCCGCGGTGACGAGCGCCCAGCGTGGTTGGCCAGCCATCGCCGCGAAGTCGCTCAGGGGGCGCGCCATCGCCTTCCAGCCGATCTGAAACGGCGAGGCGCGTTGGTCGAAATGAACGCCCTCGACGACGGCGTCGGTTTTCAGCAGCAACAGCCGGCCGCCGGCGGCGCGACCGATGCGCACGGCGGCGCAGTCGTCGCCAATGCCGACGCACACGCCGCGTCCGCGCGGAAGCCGCCGTTTCAACAGCGCGATCAAGCCGTGCTCACCGAGTTGGCGGAGCGTCGTCTTCACGGTTTCGGCGCGAACAACAGGACCACGAGGTTGGCGGTGTTGAACAGCGCGTGGACGGTGATCGGCACGAGGATGGTGCCGGTGACTTCGTAAGCGAGGCCCAGCATCGCGCCGAGCACCAGAATTGGCACGAAGGCGTTGAGGTTGAAGTGAACCGTCGCGAACACGAGCGAAACCACCGCCAGTCCGCCGGCGATGCCCAGACGTCGTTTCAGCGCCGGATACATGAAGCCGCGGAAAAAAGTTTCTTCGAATACCGGCGCCACGGCGACGGCGAGCGCCAGCAGGTAACCGCGCACCAACGGGTTTTTCGCCCCACGAATCATTTTCATGATGTCCTGCTCCTCCGGCGTAATGCCAAAGGCCAGCAGCACCGCCTGCCAGAGGAGCATGGATCCAAAGACGACCGGAATCACCAACAGGCACAACAGGACGGCGCGGCCCAGAGCCGGACCGAGCGGTCCGCGCTTCAGTCCGAACGCGTCAGTCAGCGCGACGCCCTGCCATCGCAGGAAGGCGCCGATGAACACCAGCCCGGCGATGTCGAGGAGTCCCATGAACACGGCGCTGGCGATCCGGGCATCGCTCTCGGCGATCCAGTGCAGTTTCATTGCCGTCCCCGCCGCCAAAAAGCCGAGTGACAACGACAGCATGATTGCCCCGCTGACCAAAGCCAGCGCGCGCAAACCCCACGGTTTCGGTTCCAACGCCATCGCCCGGAATATGGAAGCCGCCGCTTTTGAAAGCAACGGGAAAGGTGAGGGGCAAGGCTAATCACGAATCACGAGTCACGAACCACGAATCCCGTTTTTTCGCCTGTCACTGTCGTCGCCGTTCATCTATCTTGCATTATGCCTTTTTCAAAACTTGGTCTATCACACGGCGCCCTCCAAGGCGTCAAGGCGGCGGGCTATACCGACCCGACGCCGATTCAGTTGCGCGCCATCCCGTTGGTCCTCGCGGGCCGCGACATCGTCGGCAGCGCGCAAACCGGCACGGGCAAGACCGCCGCGTTTGCGCTGCCCATCATCACCAAACTCGGCCAGCGCGGCAAACTGCGGGCGTTGATCCTGGAGCCGACGCGCGAACTGGCGGCGCAGGTGGAGACGGCGTTCCGCGACTACGGCCGGTTCACCGACTTGCGCGCGGTGGTCATCTACGGCGGCGTCGGCTACGGCGCCCAGGAGAAGGCGCTGCGCGAGGGCGTGGATATCGTCGTCGCCACGCCGGGACGGTTGCTCGATCATATGGAACAGGGCCGCTGCAAGCTCGACCATATAGAATTTCTGATCCTCGACGAAGCCGACCGGATGCTGGACATGGGCTTCCTGCCGGACGTAAAACGGATCATTGACCGCTGCCCGGCGCAGCGGCAGACGATGTTGTTTTCGGCGACGGTCCCGCCGGAGATCGCCACCATGGCGCAGTGGGCGTTGAAGAATCCCGAAAAGATCGAAATCGGCCGCCGCCGCTCGCCCGCCGAAACCATACGGCACGCGCTCTATCCCGTGGCCGACGATCAGCGCGACGAACTGGTCGTCGAACTGCTCAAGCGCACCGATTTCGACTCGGTGCTCATCTTCTGCCGGACCAAGGACCGGGCGGACCACGTCTCAGCGATGTTGCACCGCGACGGCCATTTGGTGGCGGTGTTGCATTCCAACCGCACGCAGAGCGAACGCGAGCAGGCGTTGCGCGGCTTTCGTGACGGCCGTTTCGAGGTGCTGGTGGCCACCGACATCGCCGCGCGCGGGCTGGACATCGAGGACATCAGCCACGTCATCAACTACGACATGCCGCAACACGCCGAGGACTACGTCCACCGCATCGGCCGCACCGGCCGCGCGCTGGCCAAAGGGGACGCGTTCACCATCATGACCGCGGATGACAAGAAGCAAGTCCACGCCATCGAGTTCTTCATCGGCGCGGCCATCCCGCGCGTGAAGATCGACAACTTCGCCTACAAATACACGACCCTGCTCGACCCGGAGGCGGAAAAACGGTTGCGCACGATGGGACGACGCCGGCGGTAGGCGGGACTGGAGTAGTGGAGTGTTGGAATCATGGAGTCATGGAGTGACGAGGTGATGGAAAAATCCGCCAATACCAACACTCCATCGCCCCAACACTCCACTACTCCGCCTTCTTCCATGGTCCGCTCCACCGGCGCGCTCGGCGCGGCGACGATGGCCAGCCGCGTGCTGGGGTTGGTGCGTGAAATGGTCTATGCCAGTTTCATGGGGCAGGGCGGCGTTGCTTCGGCGTTTTTCATCGCGTTCACGATTCCGAACCTGCTGCGCCGGCTGCTCGGCGAAGGCGCGCTCAGCGCCGCGTTCGTGCCGGTGTTCACCGACCGGCTCCAGCGCGACGGACGCGCCGCCGCGTGGCGTGCCGCGAATTCCGTCGCGTCGGTCCTCGCCGTGGGGTTGGTGGGCGTGACCGTGCTCGCCGTCATCGTGCTCGGCATGTTGCTGACGGTCTCGCCGGAAACGATCCAACACTTGCTCGTGCGTTTTGCCGAACTTTTCCACGCCAAACGCCCCGCCAGCGACGGTGCTGCGACGATCCCGCTGATTTTGAGGCTCTCGCAAGTCATGTTCCCCTACACCATTTTCGCCTGTCTCGGCGCGATGGCGATGGGGATGCTCAACGCGCTGCGGCATTTTTTCGTGCCCGCGTTTTCGCCGGTGCTGTTGAACATCGCGTTGATCGGTTCGGTGTTCTTAATCTGCCCGTTTTTCGGCAGCGCGCCGGAGCAACAAGTTTTCGGTCTCGCGGTGGGCGTGTTGATCGGCGGCGTGTTCCAACTCGCCTACCAATTGCCGCAGCTTTGGCGTGAAGGTTGGCGGCCGTGCTGGCATTTCGACTGCCGCGACGAAACGGTGCGGCAGGTCGCAAAGCTGCTCGCCCCGAGCGTCATCGGCGTGGTCGCTTACCAGATCAACGTCGTCGTCGGCCGGCTGCTCGGCCTGGCGGTGGGCGATTACGTGCCCGCCGCGCTGAACTACGCCGACCGGTTGATGGAACTGCCGCAGGGCGTGTTCGGCGTGTCGCTCGCCACCTACATGCTGCCGACGCTGTCGGCCATCGCCACGCGCGGTGCGATGGAGGATTTTCGCGTCGAGATCGGTCGCGCGCTGCGGTTCCTGATGACGATCAGCGTGCCGGCGACCGTCGGCCTGATCGTGCTCGGCGAACCGATTGTGCGGCTGCTGTTCGAGCGCGGCCGGTTCGACGCCGAGAGCACGCGGCACTGCGCGTTCGCGCTGCAATTCTCGGTGATCGGCCTGACGTTTTACTCCAGCACGAGCATCCTCGCGCGGGCGTTCTACGCGATGAAGAACACCAAGACGCCAATGTATGTTGCGCTGGCTTCGATGGTGGCGAACATCGCGTTCTCGCTCTGCCTGATGTGGCCACTCAAGGAAGGCGGGCTGGCGCTGTCCAACTCGCTCTCGGCGGTGTTGAACGCGACACTGCTTTTCATCCTATTGCGCCGCCGCATCGGCTCGCTGCACGGCGGCGCACTGGCGTCGGCCGCCGCGCGGATCGCGCTGGCGGCGCTCATCATGGCGGCGGCGTGCTGGGGCGCCCACCACTGGCTGGCGGCCCGGCTGGCGGCCACGACGCTCGCGCACAACCTCGCGCTCGTGCTCGTCCCCATCGCGGTCGGCGCGGCGGTCTATTTTGCGGCGGCGTTTGTGCTGGCGGGCGAGGAAATGCGCGCCATCCTCCGCAGCCACCGACGGGGTTGATGTGGCATGGCTGACACCAAACAATTCGCCGCCCAATTGCGCGACGTGCCCAGCAAGCCGGGCGTTTATCTCTTTCGCGACCGGCTGGGCAAGGTGATCTACGTCGGCAAGGCAGCCAGGTTGCGCACGCGCCTGCGGTCGTATTTCCAACCGTCGCGCAGCCAGAAGTGGGACCGGAAGTTCAAGGCGCTGGTGGATTCCATCGGGGCGTTTGAGTTTCACGTCGTCCACAACGAGCCGGAGGCGCTGCTGCTCGAAGGCAAGCTCATCAAGGAATTCAAGCCGCGCTACAACGTCAGCTTCCGCGACGACAAGCGGTTTTTGCTCTTGAAGGTGGACCCGCGCGAAGACTGGCCGCGGTTCCGGTTCGCGCGGCTGAAGAAGGACGACGGCGCGCGCTACTTCGGGCCGTATGTCCACGCGACGGCGCTGCGCAAGACCGTCACCTTCATGCGGAAAAAATACGGCGTGCTGACGTTCGGCCGCGGCGCGCCAACGGAGCGCGAGTTGAAATACTCCAGCTACCAGGTGCCGGCGCGGTTGAGCGAGTGCACGCCGGAGCTATACCGCCAGCGCGTCGAGCAGGCGTGCCAGTTTCTGGAGGGGCAGCACAAGGAGTATCTCGCCGAGATCGAAAAGGAGATGCAGGACGCCGCGACCGCGCTGGAATTCGAGAAGGCCGCGGAGCTGCGCGATGTGCTGGAGGGTTTGCAGGACACCGTGTCGGTGAAGACGCGGAAGTTTGCGCGCGATCTGCCGGACGCGATTGATGTCACCACCGAGATGGCGGAGCTGCGCGGCGTGCTCGGCCTGCCGTCGCCGCCGCGCGTCATCGAGGGTTTCGACATCAGCCACATCAGCGGCACGTATAGCGTCGGCTCGATGGTGCGCTTCAAGGACGCGCGGCCCGACAAGGACCACTACCGCCACTTCCGCATCAAGACCGTTGAGGGCACGGACGACTTCGCCAGCATCCGCGAAATCGTCGGCCGCCGCTACCGTCGCATCCTCGACGAAGGCGGAGCGCTGCCGGACGCGGTGTTGATTGACGGCGGCAAGGGCCAGCTCGACTACGCGCGCGCCGCGCTCATCCAACTCGGTCTGCCGTCGCTGCCGGTCTTCGGGCTGGCGAAGGAGCACGAGGAGATTTTCCTGCCCGACCGCGCCGAGCCGGTCCGGCTGCCGGACAACTCGCCCGCCTTGCGGCTGGTCCGGCGCATTCGCGACGAGGCGCACCGGTTCGCACAGAAATATCACTTCCAGCTTCGCAAGCAGCGCATCGCCGAGAGCATTCTGGACGATTTCCCCGGCATCGGCGGGAAGCGGAAACAGTTGTTGCTGCAAACCTTCGGTTCCGTGAAACGCCTGCGCGCCGCGACGGCCGAAGAGATCGCGGCGGTGCCGGGCTTCGGCGGCAAGACGGCGGCGGAGCTGAGGAAGTTCCTCGATGAACACATGCCCGCCACAAGCGGCGACGAGCCAAGCGACGTTTCGCCGAAATCATAGTCCGCAAAGATGTTCTTGAATAACGGAACTACGGCTTCGCCTGGACCTTCAACGCCAGCTCCCAATCGCGCTCGCTGTTGAGCCATACGTAGTATTCCGCAATCGCAGCGATCAGGAACGCAGGGCCGCCCGCGTCGCTGAGTTCGTCGGCGGCGCCCGCCGATGATTTGCCGACGGCCATGCTCGCCGGCACGCAACCTTTGTCGCTGAACAACTTCTGCCAGTAGCGCAAACCATCGGTCAGCTCCAGCGCCAGCCGGGCTCGCACCGTCTCCGGCCGGCTCAGGAACAACAGGTTGCACGGCGCACCCTCGTCGAGGCGCGCAGTCCAACGGCTGTCCTCGACGGCGTTCAGCCACCGCTTCTGCGACTTCGCCATCGTGAAAGGGATTTCCAATTCCACGCGGCCGTCCGCTTGCGGCGCGGCGATGATGCGCAACACGGCGCGGTTGCCGTTCACGGCGGTCGTGCGGCCGGCGGCATCGAGCGACACGGTTGCGCTGGCGTCATCGTCGGGCGTGGCGGAGGCCAGCCGCAGTTTCAACGGCCCGCGCGCGCGAACGAGCAGGCTCGACGTGGTCCACGCCATTTCAACCGGGCCGCTCCTGGCCAGCACCGGCAGTTCCGAAAATACATCGCTCACGCGGGCGTCGGCGGCGTGGCGCTGGCGATACCAGCCTTCCCACGCGCCGGGAAAGGCGTCCATCAGTTGCAGCGCGACGGCCGCCCCGCCGAGCAACATCGGACCATGACGCGAACCGACGCAAACCGGGTCGTGCTTGTCGGAGCAATAGAACGCGAGTTTTTCGCCGACGGTCAGCGATGGGTCGTCGAACGGCGACAGACCGGCCTGGCGCGGCCCGTCGTCGTGCCAGAGATCGGCCAACCGCAGCGACGTGTAAATGGTCACGATGAAATGTTTGGCGAAGTCCGCGCCGAGCGGTCGCACCGGCTGCGTGAGAACGTGCATCCGGTAGTTGAGCATCGCCTCCTCCAGCGCGGCGGGCGCGCTGTTGGTGCGGTTGGAGCCGATCGCCGCGGCCAGCGCGCCGACGGGACCGTCGTAAATCTGCCACGGCATCAACGGCAGGCACCGCATCTGGAGCGTCTCGTCGCGGGCGAGCATGGCGGTGGCGACGCCCAGCGGCAGCGGCACGGCCGGATCGTCGTAGCACGCGCGGTCGCCGTGGAGCAAACAGGTGGCAGCGTCTGCGACGCCGGCATCGGGGCACAGCAGGCCGGCGCTCATCAGCATCGCGGCGAGGTCCAGCGCCAGCGCGTTGCTGGTGAGGCGCGGCGGTTTCGGAAAGCCATTGACCGCGCCGCCGTCGCGCGCCACGGCGGTTCCGTCGCTCCACCACAACGGGCAGATGCCCTTGCTGACGCCAAAAAGCCTGTCGCTGCCGGTCAGGACTTTTTCGTAAAACGGCAGCGGATATTTTCGCAACACGTTGAGCGCCCACCGCTCGCGCGTGGCGCGGTGGTAAAGGCAGAGCGCGTCGGCGAACCACGCGCCGTCGCCGAGCATGTTGCAGCCGGTGTCCAGCACCCAGCGGCCGTCGCGCGGGCGATACCATTTGAAGACCATGCCGTCCTGGGGCGACTTCGGGTTGCGCTGGATGTGGTGGGCGACGACGTCATCGCCGAGGTCGCGCGCGAACTGGCGCAGTTCCGCCTGCGTCCACGGCCCGGCGGCGCGACCCGCCAGCGGCGTGCACAGCAACAGCAAAGTGAGAAGGTGTGTCACACGCAATGTTCGCCCCTGGTTCACGCTTGGGTTCTCCTCAACGCGGCTGGCCCGGCGGGCCGCGCAAGTTCTGGAGTTGTTGCAACTCCGGCAGGACTTTCATCAACGCCCCGAGGTCCTGGAACTGCATGTCCGGCGGCGTCCGAAACAACTCGTCGGCCACCGGAACGTCGAGTTCCACTTCGCTCATCGTCATCTCGGTGGCGAGGTTGCCGATTTGCAGCGCGGCGCGCAGCGGGAAATCGTTCTTGGTCCAAAGCCAGACCTTGCCCTTGGTGGCCTGCCCGCTGACGGTTTCGCTGATTTCGTAGATGTCGCACTCACGGCCGTTGAGCGACTCGGAGCCGACCTTCCGGCCGCGGGCTTTCCACTGCCGCACTTGTTGGATAAGATCGTCGCTTTCGATTCCCTTGGCCTGCTGGCGGACCGTGGCGCGGTCGAGTTTCATGCCGATGGTGGCGCCCGGCTGAAAAATAAAAACGTCGTTGCCGTTGACGAGGCTGATCATCTCGTGACCGGCGGCGTTGATGACGCTGCGGAACTGGCCCGGCGCGCGGAACCAGGTCTCCGACGGGATGGACAGGCCGCTGGCTTCAATCTTGCAACGCCAGTGCGCCGTCTTGAACGGCAACGCCGGCGCCGGTTGCGCCCATGCCTGCGCCGTCATCGCCGCCACCGCCAGCCAGATGCCGAGCCGCGCTTTCATCGAAAAAGTCCTTTGTTTATTTGTATTCAGCGTCGCCAGCTTAAGCCCCCGCGGCGCGCGCCGCAATGACACAATGCCCGAAGCGCGCCAGCGATCCGAACGAAGCGTTCTTGCCAAACGAGCGCCTTCTCCTTACAAGCGATGGTAACAATGAAAATCTTTGTGTTTACCTGCGGGCCGTATGATACGCACGCCTACCTGGTCGGCGACGAGGCGAGCGGCGAGGCGATGGTCGTGGACGCGCCACCCGACAGCGCGACGTCCATCATGGAGGCGGCGAGAGAGAACCGGCTGACGATCCGCTACATCGTCAACACGCACGGCCACTGGGACCACATGGCCGACAACGCGGAACTGAAGCGGCTCACCGGCGCGGCGCTGCTATGTCACGCGGACGACGAGGTGCTGCTGCGCGAACCGGACCGGATGCGGGCGTATGGTTTGATGGAACCCTGCGAGCCGATGACCGCCGACCGCCATCTCAACCACGGCGACACGCTCGCGGTGGGCGCGCTGACGTTCCGCGTGGCGCATTGTCCCGGCCACTCGCCCGGACTCATCGTGCTGCACGAACCGACCGAGAAGGTCTGCTTTTGCGGCGACCTGATTTTCGCCGGCTCCGTGGGCCGGAGCGATTTTCCCGGCGGCTCGTGGGATGCGCTGGCGAAGTCCATCCGCGAAAACATCCTCACGCTGCCCGACGACACACGGTTGTTGTGCGGTCACGGTCCGGCGACGACGGTCGGCCACGAGCGTGCGACCAATCCATTCGTGCGGGAAATTGTGGCGCCGCGGCGCGGTTGAGAAAGCAGCAGCCGGCAGGAGGCCGCGCCGAATCAGGCAAAAAATGGTGCGCCTGGGGAGAGTCGAACTCCCGACCAAGAGTTTAGGAAGCTCGACCATGAGGCGCACCGCTGCATTTCGTTGCTTTTCTGGTTTTTGGAAACGCTTGTTTTCTCCGGCGTTTTTGACGCCACAGAAACCGGTAAGCAGCCGAAAGCAGGAATGAACGTGAGTATCACGGCGAGTATCACGGGTTGACGGCGTGTTATTCATGCTGCCGCAGTTTCCTTTGCAGTCTCGGCGTTATCTTTCTGCGGCTCGCCCTTCTGCGGTTCGTCCTTCTTTGGCTTGTCCACCATGAACCGCACCTGTTGCGCCAGTTTAAGCAAATGATCTTCGCGAGTCTTGCCATACACGCGGTCAACCAAGATGCCGCCGGACTTGTGCCCCAACAAGCCGCCCACCACCCAACTAGCCAAGCCGCTCTCTTTCGCGCAAGTGGTGAAAAAGGCGCGGAGTCCATGCAAGCACAGGTGCGGCAGTTCCATATTCTTGGTGAGCTTTCGGAATTTCGTCGCGAGGTAGTTATACAACAACGGGTGTTGTGGGTTTTCCGATGAAGGGAAAAGCAGAAATGACGTTGCCCGCGTGCGCATCTCCCGCAGCAAGTTGCCAAGTTCCTCCGTGATTGGCACAAACGGATTGACGCCGTTCTTTTCTCGTTGAACGTGAATCACGCCTTGCGCCCATGAAACATCTTCCCACGACAAGCGCAAAGCCTCATTCACGCGCAGTCCCGACAAGCCGAGGAACAAGACGCAATCTGCAAGCACGGCTTCCCCTCTCTCACGGAATTTTTTGGCGATTTCCTGCAACTGCCCCTGTGTGGCCATGCGGTCTTTGGCGTGTCGGCGGTCTGCTTCGGTGCTGTAATGGGTGCGACCGGCGAGGGGATTCTCCCGTAGTTTTTCCTGCCGGACGGCCAAAGCCACCGCATTGCCCAACGTCTGCAACTCAAGGTCAATCGTCCGATCTCCGGCCTTGCTCTTGCGGGTCGTTTCGCCGGTTGTCCAAGTATAACCGCCCGCTGCCCGATACTTGCGGTAGCCGTTCAAATCTTTCGCTGTTAGGCTTGCCGCTGCCCGCGTCCCGAAAAATGCCCGCAGTCTGGGCAAAGCCCTTGCCTCTGTGTGGCGCGTCGCCTCGGTCTTCTTCGTGCGGTCCTTCTTGTCAGGGAAGCCTGCCGCCTCATACTCACTCAAGACTTCGGCCACAGTCAGCCGATTGCGTTCCAGCGCCGCCGCGCGCGGCTCGATGCCGTGTTGCCTCATCACTTCATCTTCGCGCCACTTCTCCATGACCTTGCGCGCCTTCGGCAGCTTGTCAGTGCCGGTGCAGCGAAATGTCTGCCTCCCGTCCACGCGCACCCGGCAATAGATCATGTCGCCGCGCCAATACAAACCCGTCTCGCCTTCGATTCGCTGCGGCGTTTGATAGGCCACCGCAGTCTTGTTCACCGCTGTTTCTGTTACGCTCTCCGTGTTCATGTTGCTTTCCTCCGTTTTGGAGGTTGGACGGGGTTCCACTGGCCGGCGTGGAGTTTTTCCAAAACCGCCAGCAACCGTTCCGTCTGCTTGCCCGCAGCGCGGAAACCGCTTTCGAGATGCGTAACGTGGAGTTCTTCCACGCCGAGCCATTCAGCCAGCTTGCGCTGTGTCCAACCGATTGCTTTGCGCAAATCTCGAATTTGTTTCGGCGTCCAATCCTTCACGGCAACTACCTTATCACAGATAAGCTCTATGTCAACACCCTTTTTCGTTGTCATCGTTCGCGCTCCCTTTTTTGGTTGTTCCCGTTGCGGTGGCAATCGGTTTGCCGGCAGCCTACTCAAACACCGACATTCGGGAAAGCCCCCTTCCTCCTCCGCCCCGCGAAAGAAGCGAAAGAAGCGAGGAAAGCCCGCCGCCGTCCGCCACTGGCTTCGCTTAATTCGCTTATTTCGCGCCTGCGCCGTCATCATTTGGCAAACCACCTTTCCCCCGTTCTGCCGCTGGTCGTTTCTTCCATCCGCCGCACAAAGCCGTTTTCCATGAGCAACGCAAACGCGCGGTCAAGCTGCGTTCGTGAGCGGTGGCGGTTAAAAACATTGTCGCTGATCTCAGTGCGCGTCAGTCCGTGCGCACCGGCCTCGCGCAACGCGGCAAGGATTTCGTCGGCCACGTTATCGCCCAAGCTCGCGCCGAAGATGTAACGTGCGGAGGCTTCACAATAGCGCCACGCGGCCAGCGCCGCTTCAAGATGCACGGGCCGGATGCAAGGCGAGCAATCCAGCACGGCATAAACGAGTGACAACCGGACAACGTAGGCTTCCGCCCGGCCAATCACTGCGCCAAAGAGTCCGGGCTTGGCCGCGCTTAGGTCGTGATAGACGCTGCGCCACAGTTCTGCCGCTTCTTCATTGCGCCGGAGTTCCCCGCACTTCTTGCCAAAGGCCAGCGCCGCCTTGAACCCGCCTTCAATATCATCCCAAACTTCAAGATGCGCCTTGCCCCCGTCGGGCAGTTCCTTGGACCGTTTCACGCAAACCCAAAGAAAACGGTTGGCGAAGCCGTTGGCGGCTTCCGTTTCCGTTAGCGTGCGGATGAGTTCTTGCTTGGTGATATGCCCGATGCACGAAACGTGCGCGTCGGTGGCCGTGGCCGGCGAGTTCTTGTTGGCAATGCGAAGGTGGCCCGTGTCGAAACACTGGCGCAGCACGGCGGAAAGCGTGTTGCCGTCGCGGCGCGTTGACTGAAGAACGCGGGCAAACTCAGGTTCCAGCACCATGAGCCGCTTGTCGGCAACGCCGTGATCGGCAATGACGGTTTGATAGCCGATGATCTTCTTGCCGTCTTTGACCGGCTCTTGTTTTTCTATCGGGTCGCGCACCGTCCAGATCAAACCTTCGCCCGTGCTCAAACCGCTGGCGGGTCGCTTCCATGTCTCGTCCACACGCGAACAAAGCGAAACAACATGCCCCGCCGACGTTCCCTTGCGGCTCTTGGAAGACTCGCCCACAAGCACCAGGTTGATATTCGCGTAATGCCTGTCCGCTTCCACGCAGAAATAAGCCGTCCGCCCGATGGCGTTTCCGAAGGCTGTCAGGGTTTGAAACAATATCGCGGCTGGGTCTGATTCCGTGTGTGGTTCAAGTCGCTTCACAAATTTGCCAACCTCACCGTGCAAAGCATCCTCGCCGAGTGGCGCGGGCCAAGCCGGGCCGGGCGCGCTTTCCAATTCTCTCGCCCTCAACTCCACTGGTGGCGTCCACTCCGGCGCGGATTCCGCCAGCGCAAGCAAATCGTCAGCCGTGCCGCCAGCGGCAAAGAAATCGGCAGCATCCTTCACCGGCTGGCCGTTGGTGTCCGGTAGTTCCACGATGCGGACGGATTTCGCCTTGCCGTGAAGACTGCGTGCAACTTGCGCCGCGTGTTCGCGCCCGGCCTTGTCTTTATCTGCAATCACAACCACCGGCGCGCCGCGTAGAGTCTCGCTGTATGGGTCGCGCCACTTGCCAGCGCCGCCCGGATTGCACGTTGCTGCAAAGCCGCGCTCCACCATCGCCAGCACGTCTTTTTCGCCCTCGCAATCGAACACAGGCGAACAGCTTTGAACGGCGCGGATTATTTCAGGCAGTCGAAAAAGCACGCGCCGCACGCCGTCCAGATTCCACGTCCAACCGCCGCTTCCATCGGGCCGCCACTGCCGGAAGTCTTTTGGCTCAAACCGGACCACCTGAAAGAGCACCGCGCCTTTTTCGTCGCGGTAGTCATACGCGCACACTTCCCGGCGCGGCGTTGCCGGCGTCGCCTTGCTGCCGTTGCCGCCAAACTCGCGCATGGCGTCCGCAATCGTGATTCCCTTTTCCAAGGCAAGCCAATCTATGACCGTGCCGCCCTTGCCGCAGGCGTGGCAGTGCCAGAGGTTTTTTGCCGCGTCCAAGCTCACGTTGTCTTGTCGCGTGTGTTCTTTCAGCGGGCAACGCGCGGCTCGCTTGCCATTCTCAGTGATCTTCACGCCGCGCGCTTCCAGCCACGGCACGAGCGGGTTGCTTGTAATGATTTCGTTGCGGTTCATACCGTCGCCCCTTCCCCGTTGCCGTCCGTTGCGTTTTGCTCCAACCATTCTTCAAGGTCGCACTCGCGGATTCTCACCGATCTCCCGACGCGGATGCAGCGCAGCCCGCCCGTTGCCGTCAGCTTCCACCCGGTTGACCGCGACACTTGCAACCGAGCGCAAAGCTCTTTCGGCGTCAGCAACCGTTCGCCAATCACTTCCTCACCCCGGCGCGTTTTTGCCGTCGGCAAAATAGGGTCTGGCGTGAGCGCCATTGGCAAAGCAGCCTTGGTTTCTGCCATGCCGATGATGCTCGCACCACCTGTCGTTTGAATGTTGGAATCATTCATTAGGCTTTCCTCCCGAAGATGGTTTCAGGTTCGACACCCAACACACGCGCCAGCCGGCGCTGCTGATCAATCGTGGCTTCACGCTCGCCGCGCTCAATTCGGCTGTAGCTCGTCGGGTCAATCTCGGCCTGCGCCGCCAGCTTCCATGCCGCCAGCCCGCGCCGCCGCCGCTCAATCAATAACCGCTCGCCATTGTTCATAGTCTCAACCTTTCTGTTTTGCTCTTGGCGAACTGGCAAAAAAAAAGCGCGCCAGTTCTGACGCGCTAACTCTAAGCCCGGTTTTCTTCCCAAATGGGGGGATTACGTTTTCACTTTCGATCCCCCCACCCTACGATGGCGCTTCAACCACGCTGACATGCTCGCTTTGAACTTCTCCTCGTGCTCCGGCCTCAGTGTCTTCTTGCCTCGTATGAAATGGGGTCTTCCCTTATATAGCTGGAACCCGGCTGCGGCGTAGCGTTTCGCCTCTTTCGTGTAGTTTTTGCCGCCTCGGCCAAACAACTCGTGCGCGATCTGCGAAGGCGTCCACCCTTTGATATTCCCCAAATACCATGCTTTCGCGTAGGCGTCATACTTCTCCTCATTCGCCGTAACCTTCCGTGCCGGTTTCACCTTGTTCCGTTCGCTCCATTCCTCAACAACCGCCTCCTCACCCGTCTGAATATCCCCCGTGGCCGCACCGCCCTTGACATAGATTCGCAGCCCACGAAAACGATGCGCCATTTCATCTTCAAAATCGTTGCTGATTTCCCACGCCGCTCGATTGAACTTCCCGACGTTCCACCGGCGGATGGCTTGCCGCGCTTCTTGTTCAATGTTCCGCGACTTCGGATTGATCGGCGGGATGCCGAAACGCTCCGCGAACGTTTCCAGAAAATCATTAACTACCTTGCACCGCTTTTCGGCTGACTCGTTGACCCTGCATAACCCCTCAAACTTCTCTTTGCTGTCCGGCTCTTTCGTCCACCGCCGCCACTGCCTGTCTTCCTCCTTTTTCAAATCATCCGCCGCCGCCTCCAGTGCCCGCCATCGTTTCCGCTCTCTGCGGTAATCCTTATCCTCGTGCCACACATTCCACAGCGCAATGGCCGCCTTCGGCGAACCGGACTTGAAGTAGAACGCGGTGATTGGCAGCTCGGCAAAACGCTCAGGCGCTTTCCAGATGATCCCCGTCAAAATGTCTTGAGAATTTGCGGCAGTCGCTTTTTCTTCCTCATTCACGATGCTTCTCCGTGTGCGGCGCGCAGGGCGGCGGTGAATCAGCGCCGCCGCATTGCCCGCTCCGAATGCCCGCCATTGTCCACAATCACCCCTCGCCTTTCCAGCCGTTTCCTCAGCCGTGCTTGTCTTTCCGTCGCGTTTGCGGTAGGCAATGCCGCGACGTTCAACGACCGAACAACCGATGTCAGAAACAGTCACTATCTCCGTCTCTGGTGCGCTGTGTTGGAATTCGCTGCCAAACTTTTTGGGCCAGCTTGAGCCACTTCGAGCCGATCCACCCAAAGAGGTGCGGCTCGACCTGTCCGCGATGACTTACTGCTGGCCGGTAGGTGTCGCCGCTCTCGCTGCGTCGGTGTTCTGGCTGCGTCAACTCGGCGTTCCACGCATTCAGGCACTTCCGCCACGGGAAGCGGATACCGAACGATATTTGACCCGGATTGATTTTTACCGTGTGCTCAACGCGCCGGAACGCATGAAGTTTAACCGATTCGACTCCAGCGGTCGTTTCGTGGAGGTCACGCAGTTGACGCGCGTCGAGGATTGCAATGAGGTGGTAGCCAAGGTTGAGGCGGTCTTCGAGCAAAAGATGCAACTGACCAAGGAAACAAAAAACGCTCTGGATTTCGTGGTCGCGGAACTCTTGGAGAACATCTTCCACCACGCCGAGTCGCCAGTCGGTGGGTTTCTGTGCTGTCAGGCGTATCCCTACAGTTTGGAATTGGCCATTGTTGACTTGGGCCGCGGCATTGAGCGCGCTCTCGCTGATAATCCAGCGGCTTCTGCTGTGGTGCGAGAAAAAGGACCACTGACGGCTGCTTTAGAGCCGCGTGTGACGGGCCGGCCTCAGTTCAACACAGGCTTTGGCCTGTTTTGGACATCGCAACTCATCAAGGCGAATTGTGGCGAGTTGGGAATACAATCACACGGTCACAGACTTCTTCAGCACGGAAACATGCCAGTGGAAACCGCCGATGGATTCTGGCCGGGGACAGCCATTCACTTGTCATTCAAACGCAACAAAACGATGGACATCGTGCAAATCTTCAAGCGGCTGGCACCCCCCGAAAAAGGCTTTGAATTCATCGGTTGACGTAATAGAGTGCGGCAGCGAACCAGAGATGACCATGACAACAATCGCCATGAACCAGTGGGGAGACTTTCTTGGCACGCGGTTTCTTGGTGAAGAAGCCAGACGCCAGATCGCCGACGCGCTGTTGAGCGCACCACCGGTGTTTTTGGATTTTTCCGGCGTTAATGGCGTCTCCCATTCCTTTGCTGACGAAGCCATCGGCGTCATTGCTGGGGAGGCCGGCTTGGATGCTCTCAGAACTAATGTTCGATTCCTCAACCTGAACGAGGAAATCAAGGCGGTCTTGCGCTTCGTCGTGGCCGAACGGTTAAGCAAGCACCTCGCGTAGTGGCGCGGGCTGGCTCGTCACTGTTTCGCTGCATCCTCCACGATCTTCTTTTCTTCTTCCGTTAGACCGTAAAGGCGATAGACACGCTCGTTTATCTCGCGCTCCAGCGCGGTGGTGTCCGCTGACGAGTTCGCGCGCTTGGCCGACAGGATGCGCTCCGCCAACTCCACCAGCGCGGCGTGCGCTTCTCGCTCTGATGGCTGCTCGAAGTCTATTGGGCGGAACGGGACGAGGGAAAGGAACTGTTTGTTTGCCGAGCGAAATCCGCCGCGAAACGGTGCGCTGACTTGCGGAAAAAACCACCGCAGCAAACGTGAGTTCAGAAGGGCAAGCAGATAGGCCAAACTATGGCTCGTTGCTGAATCGTGGAAAGTAACACCTCCGACATCCACGTTGTCGAGAAAGTGGCTGCCGTCGAAATCCGCTCCGCCGTGCAGGTATTCCACCAAGCGAGGAACGCAGAGTTTTGGGGAATTCTGACGAGTCATGTTCTTCAGGTAGATGTAACCATGCCACTTGGCTGTGCCACTGAGCTTCCCATTCTCTCGATCTTCAAGCCGACACTTGTTCTTCTTCAAATACTCGGCCGTTCGCGGCCACGAATCCGACAGGTCTTTCAAAGGAATGAGTTCTGCCTGTTCATTCTCGATAGCATAGGGGAATAGAATGAACTGTCGGCTTGGAAGCGCGGCGAAAGGTGACACATCTGTTCCACTCACCACCGGATGCAACAGGTCTTTCTCGAAAGTCCAGTTCTGTTCAAGTGCCTTGGATTCGAGTGTGATTGTGCGGGCGGTCTCCGAGACGAAGTTCATGATGAACACGTCGTCTGCGCTCGTTTGCAGCCCAACGAATATGTCCGCCGCATCCCCCAACTTCACCGGCATTCGCTGAAGTCTCTCGAAGAGCGCCGCGCCGGAACCGACGGCGAAGTTCCATTCTGCTGAAGTGATGCGGGCGGCAGGGAGCTTGGTTTCGGGACCGCGTTGCGTCGCCAGCCACGCGGGCAGATCGTCGGCGCGCACCCAGCGACAGGCGGTCGCGCCGGCTTTTGCGAGGAAAAGCAAACAGACGTAGTTGGTCGCGCCGGGGAAAATTTGCTGGTCGCCGAAGTAAACGACTTGGCGAAGGTGGGTCAGCCGGAATTTTGCATAGGCTTTCTTGTCTTCTTCTTCCCGGCTTATAAGAGCGCGCAAAGACTGGCCGTATTCCGCGTTAAAAAACTTGTGCGGTAGGATGAAGGCCAGTTGCCCGCTCGCATTCAGCAACTCCATGCCGCGCTCGACGAACACAACATAGAGGTCGAAGTTGCCCTTCCTCGCGGTCTGGTAGCGATGCTTGTAGTATTCTACCAAATGAGGTGCAACCTTCTTGAGCGTTTGAAGCCGAATGTAGGGCGGATTGCCGATAAGGAGGTCGAACCCGTTACGAGCATCCGACGCGCTGGAATCCACGGCTGACTCTGCCCGGAGCAGTGAGCCGCTCGTGTTGTGATCCGTCCGGTGGAACACCTCGGCGAAGTCGAGTTGCCAGATGAACGTGGGCTTCGCCGGGTCGTCGAAACGAGCGCGGATGCGTTCAAGGGCGTCTTCCTGTTCTTGGGCGCGCATCTTCCGGGCGTCGCGCAACTGCGCGGCAATGAAGCCGATTTCCTTCAAGCCCTTGTCGAGTTCGACCACGCGCTCGGCGGATTCATCGTCCAGCGCCATACCCAGCCCGGCGGCTTCCATGCGGGCGCGGGCGAATTCGATGCGGGCCAGTTCGGTGAGGGCGTCGTAAATGTCGAGGCGGAGCTTGCGCTTGGCGGCGGCGGTGCGGGCGTTGAAGAACTCGCGCTTCGCGCTGCTGAGTTTGGAGAGTGGCAGCGCCGCGCCGGTTTCGCCGGAGAGGCGCTTCAATTCGACGGGTTCGCCGTGGATGTAGTCCACAAGCGAATTGGCGCAGCGAATCTTGAAGTCGAGGTTTGGGAGTGGTTCGATTTCCTTGAGCGCCTTGCGAAAGGATTTGGCCTCGCAGTTGTCCGGGTCGGCGCTGAGTTCGTAGTCCACCATGAGACTGAGCCAGAGGCGCAGTTTGCAGATGTCCACCGCCTGCGGTTGGATGTCCACTCCGTAGATGACTCGCTCAATAATGCGTTTCTTGGTGCTGTATAGCCAAGAGCGGTCGCCGAGCACCGGGTCTTTGCCGGCGGCACGAGTCGCGCAAAGCCGGGCGAGGTTCACCAGTTCGTGAAGCAAGCCCATCGGAAACGCGCCGGAGCCAACGCCGGGGTCGCAGGCCCGCAAATCAAAAAGGAGATCATGCAGCGCGGCGGCTTCGTCGGCGGTAAGGCAGTCGTTCAGCTTGGCGCGAGTGTCGTCGTCAATCCCTTCGGTCGCGTCGAGTTCCAACAGGGTTTTGATGCGCGCGGCGGCGTTGTCCCTGCCGGCGAACGGCGGTTGGCTCTCCAGCCACGCGGTTAGCGAGTCGCGGCAGAGGTAGTGAACGATGGGGCGGCGCGTGTAAACGCTGCCGGTGTCGTGGCGCTTGGACTTGCCCTCCGTCTCGCTTGCCTCGCTCGTGAGAATCAATTCTTCAAAAATCTGCCCCAGCATCTCCGGGTCAATCGCAACTTCGTAGTTGGTTGGCGAGTCTTCCTGAATGGTGAAGTTGTAGCGTTCCAGGAGGTTCTCGAAGACGTGGCCGAAGACTTCGTTGCTGACTTTGAGTTCGTGGTGGCGGCGGGCGGTTTCGTCGTGTTGCTCGTCGCCGTATTCGTCGCTGAAAAGGCCACCGTTGAGGAACGGCAAGTCGTGGCCGGGGATGTCCGCCTGCAAGCCTTCGGTGCTGAGTCTGACAAATAGCGGGCGAAGGAAACTTTCCAGAAACGCCGTTTTGCCGGGGGCTTCCTTTTTGAACTGGCGGAAGTTGCGGAACAGGTAGTCGCGCTGGCGATTGAGCCAGCCTTTGCGTTGAACGAAGTAGAGAAAGAGCAAGCGGTTCAAGAGCGTCTGCGCTTCCTCTTTGGCGATCCTTTCATTCCAACTGTTGCGCTTCTTGATTTCCGCTTGCACACGCTCGAATGCAGCCGAAAAGTCGGTGAAGAATTCCTTGTTTAGCTTTTCGACGGAGAAAGCATCGGTGAGGTCGGCGATTCCGGTAGCAGCGGGCAGTCCGGCGAAACGCTCGGCGGCGGTGCGACATGATTCGTCTGGGCCAAGAACGTAAGTGTAGCGGCGCGGGGCGGTCTGCTCAGTTTGGATTTTCAGGTCTTCGTCGAGCTTGCTCTCTTTGGCCGCGTAGGTGAGTCGGTAAGCACGCGAGCCGGGTTGAACAAAAAACGCGAGCACGGCATGGGCGCTCACTTCGTCAATGCACTTCACAATGAGGCTTCGCAAACCAACTCGGTTGGAAAGCAGTTGCACGTCTGGCGCAACCTCGATCTCATAAAACGCGACGCGCTTGCCGTCCGCGAGCGTGGCCGCTCCGAACTGACGGCGGGTGGTGGCGGTGGCGCGTTCGCGCTCGCTGGTAAGTGGAAAATCGTGCGGCTGCGCAAAGAGTTCAATGCCGGGAAGCAGTTGCGGCAGCAGCGCGTGCCAAGTCTCGCGGCGATAGGGCTGTTGAAGCTGCGGCTGGAGCGTGGCGGCATTCATTTCTTTTCAGCCACGGCAAAGGATTCAGAGAGAATGATTTCCGGCGCTCTGGCCACAGGCGGCGTGCTGGGCGTTGCAGACGGGTTTTCTTCTTCCACGTCGAGCGGGTAGGCGCGGATGATTTCCAAAAGTTTGTCGAGATAGACAGCGGTGGTGACGCGCTTCGTGGTCACGGCCTTTTGAAAGGAATTGAGCTTGCGCGGCAGGTCTTGGAATTTCGCAAGGCGCACGGCATGTTGCGCGGCAACGAGCAGCGCCTTTTCCTGCGCGGACAGGTTCGGCATTCCCTGCGCAGCGGCAAGCAGGCGGATGGCTTTTTGTTCGTTCGGCCCGGTGGTGTGATCCACGGCGCGTTCGCGAACGGCATCGGCAGCCAGCTTGGTGCTGAAGTCATCAAGGGCAGATTGGACGTGCTTGTGATGAGCGTCATGCAGCGGCGCGGATGGCTCGGCGGCTTCGGCGCGAAAGGCTTTGGCCATCTCAACAAAACTCACCTCCGCAACCCCGCCGGCCAGACGATAGAAAGCGTCGCGGCGCTGGTCGCGGATGAAGACGAGCGATTGACCGGACTGCGCCGCGTCCTTGCGTCCGCAACGGGCACGCAGCGGCAGATGGCGAATGCGTCGAAACTCGTCGGGGTTCGCATCCTTGAAGTCGCGCAGTTCAGAGAGGAAGGCGAGGCGTTCGTCGCGGTCTTCCTCGATGTCCTTGTCGAAAAGGCCGAAGTTCGACACTTCTTCGTCAGTCGAGTAAATCTGCGAGTCTTCGCCGAGCGCGGAGTGGAACGCTTGGAGTTTCAAGAATGCTTTGCGATAGAGGTCAATGTCCAAATCCACCTGCGCGGTCGGATAGAAGTTGAAGATATGAATGGCGGCAGCGGTGCTGCCGATGCGGTTGACCCGCCCGATGCGCTGCATGAGCCGCGTGGAGTTCCACGGCGTGTCGTAATTTACGATGACGTGCGCCCGGTTGAGATTTACGCCTTCGGCAAGGACTTCGGTGGAAATCAGAATGCGGTAGTCGTCTTTCCGGTTTTCGTCGCCAACCTGAACACTAGCGTCGAAGTTCGCGCGCACGATGGGCATGACGGTTGTGCGGTTGTGCGAGTCCACGGTGAGCAGTGGACCGAAGCCGGCGGCCTTGAGTTGTTCGGCAAGGTAAAGTGTCGTGTCGCGTGCTTCGGAAAAGATAACCAGTTTGCCCGTTTCGTTGAACGGCTTGGCGAGGAGATTTTGCTCTCCATCTTCGCCGCGCAAGCAGGCAAAAAACTTGTCCAGCTTCGGGTCGCTTTCCACCTTTTTCCACGCGGCAACGAGTTCGTCGAGAATCTCGCCATCGTGTTTCAGACCGGCCACAAATTCAGGTTTGAAATCCTTGGGCGTGCAAACGGTGATTGTCGGGTCGGTTTCGCTGGCTTCGGCAATGGCTTTGATGAGTTCGTCTTCGCGATCTTCGAGGATGTAATCGGAAACGTGCAGGCTGGGGGCGATGTAAACCCTGCCTTGCTCGAACATCGTGACCATTGCGTGCGTGGCATCATGGAAACGGCCGAGACTGTTCTTGAACGCGCGGAAGCTGCTGTCGAGACGCTTCACAAGCAGCGTCTTCATAATGTGCGCCAGTTGCGTCGCCACAAGGTCGGCGCGCTCGTATTTCGCTTTCAGCGTGGGATTGGAGAGAAAGGCAATGGCCCGATAGCGGTTGTAGGTGAGGCCGCCAATCTGCGCGAACCTGAGCATTTGAATGGTGCGGTCATAAAGCGCGTCGAGGTCGCCGTCGAGTTTGTAGAAGATCGGGCGAGGTTTTTCGACTTTCGGAAAGACAATGCCTTGCGCGTCAAGGTCGGCTTTCCAACGCGCGTCGCTGACTAGATCAGTGCGCGTGCGCCGGACAGTGAGCGGTTGCACCACTTGCTCGCGGATGAGTTCATAGATGCGCGCAACGGCGGCGTGGGCTTGCTTCTTGTCCGGCGTCTTCTTCGGGTTGGTTGCGATCTCGTATTCCTTGATTCGTTGAGCAAAGAAGTGTTGCAAATTGCCGATAACGGTCGAGTCCTTGCCGTCTTGAAAAAGCAACACCTGGTTGCGGATGTCGGCGGGGCGGTTGTTCAACGGCGTGGCGGAAATCAGGATGACGCGCTTCTTGGCAAATTCTCCGTCGGGCAAACGGTGTTTTGTGCGTGTCTTGCAAAGCTTCTGAAGCAGGTCGTAGGCGTCGGCAGTGTCATTGCGGAACTTGTGCGCCTCGTCCACGATGACTAGATCGTATTTCTCCGGGTCGCGGATTTTGTGGAGGCTGCCGTTGTGGATGACCTTCGCGGCGTCGTCGAGGCCGAAGCGTTCCATCTCGGCTTCCCAATTCTCCCGTAGCGCGGGCGGCGTGACTATAAGAATGCGCGAGCGGTGAGTGGGGAAGCCGTTGTAATGGTAGAACTTTTTCGCGATGCGCGTGGCAACGATGGTTTTGCCCAAGCCAACCACGTCGGCAAGAAAGAAGCCGCCGTGTTTTTGGAGTTTGAGCCAGCCGTCGTTTACCGCGTCGCCCTGATAGCTCAGAGCCTTCACGCCTTTGGGTAAGTCCTTCTCGGCGTTCGGATCGTAGTCAATCGCGGGGCCGAAGTATTCCGCGAGGAACTTGATATAGAGTTCAAACGGCGTCAGATCGTCGCGCAAGTAGCTCTCGCGCACGACACCCTTGACGGTTTCAGGAAGGACGGCCACGGCTTCGCGCCACAGCTTTTCAAACTCTGCGGCGGCAAACTTCACTTCGGGATAATCCGTGAGCAGGACGTTAAATTCGTAATTGGTCGCCGCGTCCTCGACGCCCAGCCCGGCGGCAGTGAGGTTGGACGAGCCAGTGATAACCGCGCCCGTCTTGTGTTCGCAAAAGCCTTTCGGGATGAAGATGTAAAGCTTGGCGTGCAGTTTCTTTGTGGAATGTCCTTTGATCTCAACCCGCTGCGCCGCAACGTCGGCAACGAATTGCCGGATACCGTCCTCCACGTCCTTGCGATAAGGGGCGCTTCGCACGTCTTCCACAAGCTTCGCACGGACATAAGCGAGCGTCTTGTCCGCATCGCCGAGCAGGAGCAACCCCTTGCGATGATGCCGCGCCAATTCTGCGTCCACGTCCATGCCGACAAGAATACGAATCTTCGGAACCTTTTCGAGATGCGGACGCAATGCGAAATAGCCCGACGCACGAAGAAAACCGACCAGTGCATCGAACCGTTCGATGTCTGGATTGTGCGCGAAGACGCCAGCAAACTTCTTCAGCAGCGTATTCTCGCCTTCGTTGGTGAAAAAGCGTGTGGACATTTGGAACCTCGTCAAGAAACCGCACAGCCTTGTGGTGCGGAGTGTGACCGATGCACCAACGCGATTCAATCTCTTTGAAGCCCGCGTTAGGACTCCGCTGCGCTACTCTCTACTTGATGCCAGAATCCGCAGCCGCCGTTTCCGGCTCCGCCTTCCGCTCGCCGTCCTGCTTCGCTGCCCCTCTGCCGATTCCGAACTAGCGGCCAACGGCTTCGCCTCTCCCTGCTTGCCGTCAGCCCCGGCACTCGCCGCCCCGTCAGTAGTAGTAGCCGCCGTTCCAGCATCCCCTTATCAGCCGCTCAATTCCGGCTTCTCTGGCGTCGTAGAGCCGGTGATTCTGCCTGAGCAACCGTTTTAACGTGTTCTTGGAAATCCCCAGCGTTGCCGCTGCGGGTTTTATGCCTATTTCCGTCGCCAGTTGAATCGCTTCTCGCGCCAACTCCGGGTTCGTTTGTTCAAGTGTCAGCCGTGCCATATTTGCATTCTCCTATTTTGTGGTCGGGAGAGCGCGCTTAAACGGGTCTGAGCGCCACATTTGCAAGGACTTACGACAGCACTAGGGTCAGTAACGGTGCTGCTGTCCTTGAGTTCATGCCCGTCGTTTTCCGCGCCCTTTTTGATTTTTGCCGGGGAGAGCGGGCAAGAGTCACTACCCCGCCGCTTGAGTTTGGCCCCTTGCCCCCCGGTGGTGTGCTGCTGCTTGCCGTTGCTCACCGCGGCAAAGCGAATCCCGCCGCCGACAACGACACTGCCCGCCGATCTATTGCCGCTGCCGGCTCGTGTCAATTGTTGCTCGTCGTTGCTCGCGTGTCCGTCAAAGCCCGCGACGCGCAACCCGCCGCCGTCGTTGTCGCCAGCACCGCGCCACGCGACACCGCCGCGCAATCGTTCCGTGCCGGCCCTTGCTCCGATGACCACCCTACACCCGATCATCGCGCCAGCGGCCAACGTCGGCGCACTGCGGGCCGATACAGAGGCGGGCGTGAAAGATGGCGCAAACGGCGATTTTGAAAGTGCCTGAGTATCACGGCGAGTATCACGGGCATTTTTGCGAATGCCGCGCGGAAAGAAGAAGCCCGCGCAACTCGTTGGAGTCACGCGGGCTGAAATGGTGCGCCTGGGGAGAGTCGAACTCCCGACCAAGAGTTTAGGAAACTCCTGCTCTGGTCCACTGAGCTACAGGCGCTAACATTGTTTTTGTGGGTGTTTTAGAGCTTTTTTGGAAACGCCGCTTTTGACTTGCAACCCATGCTTGCAACCTTTAGCTTCGGTTCGCTATGAAACCACCGAAGACCACCAATAGCGGCAACCAAAAACTGGTCAAGGTTGCAACCTGCCTCTACCGCTCCGTTGCCTACAACATCTACTACGGCATCTACAAGCGGGCAGGCAAACAGGTCAAACGTTCGCTGAAAACCACCGACAAAGAACTGGCTAAAAGACGCCTTGAACAACTACGCGAAAAAGTCGCGAGACTCAATACCAAACGCGGCTCGAACATCCTCTTTGACGACCTCGCGAAGCGATGGCTGGAGGGCACTTCTAGCGCCCTCAAAGAATCTACGCGACAGTTTCGAGCAGGGGCTATCGCCCGACTGTCCCGATTCTTCAAAGGCATCACAATCCGCTCCATCACAAAATCGCAAACCGAACAGTGGGCAGCGCAGCGGTCCAAGCAAGTCGGTGCCCGTGCATTCAACATCGAACGCGAAACGCTGATTCAGGTACTGAACTACGCCGTCCGCGAGGGGCTGATTCTCGATAATCCCGCCACCGTCATCCCGCGTCGAAAACAACCGCGAGCACAGATCGTTATTCCGTCCAAAGACCAGTTTCGTGTGATGATCGCGCAGATGCAGGCAGACAGCCGCTCCGCAGAGGCAGCCAACTTCTGCGAGTTCCTAGCATACTCTGGTTGTCGTCTTGGCGAGGCAACAGCGGCAATATGGGGTGACGTTAACTTTGATTTGAGGAATTTCACGGTAACAGGTGGCGAAAAAGGCACCAAGAACCACGAAGCGCGGACAGTGCCCCTGTTCCCGCCGCTGGAACGATTGCTGTTGACGATGCGCGAGGCGATGCCGTCCCCTCCCTCGCCGACCGTCCGCATGTTCCCGATTCAGTCCTCCAAGACAGCGATTGGAACAGCCTGCAAAAAAACTGGTCTGCCCCATTTCACCCATCACAGTCTGCGCCACTTCTTTTGCAGCAACGCGATTGAGGCGGGCGCGGACTTCAAAGTGATTGCAGGCTGGCTCGGCCACAAGGACGGCGGCATTCTGGTTGCCAAGACCTACGGCCACTTGCGCGATGAACACAGCACGATGATGGCGCAGCGAATGACGTTTGATTTGGCGAAGCCGGATACTGAACCGGTCAACGTGGTTGACGTGACTTCACTTTTTCGAGCCAGCTGATGTGTTAGTCTGGGCCAAGAGAAAGGACCCAGATGAAAGGCAAGCGGTATACGACGGAGGACAAGATTCGGATCTTGAGGGAGGCCGATGGCGGCAAGTCGATCCAGGAGGTGTGTCGAGAGCATAACCTGTCCGAGGTGAGCTTCCACCGTTGGAAGCGGCAGTTTGGGCAGCTGGATGTGAACGAGGCTCGGCGGCTGAAGGAACTGGAACGAGAGAACAGCGAGCTGAAGAAGATGCTGGCCGAATCGTTGCTGAAGAACCGGGTGTTGGAGGCCGTATGCGAAAAAAACTCTAAGCCCGGGGCGGCGGAAGCAGATTGTCAGGAGGGTTGTGGAAGCCGGTTGGTGCTCCGGACGAGCGGCGTGCCGCATCCTACAGTTGTCCCGTTCGACCTATTGGTATCGAGGCAGGCCACCCACTGCGGCTCAAGAGCAGTTAAGAAAACGGCTGCTGGAACTGTCGGAGAGGCATCCACGGTATGGGTATCGGCGGATTGCCGCCTTGCTGAGAGAGGAAGGTTGGAGAGTAGGCAAACGCCAGATCCAACGGTTACGACGGCAGGAAGGGCTGCGAGTGCCACCGACGAAGAGAAAGGTGAATCGACGCGGGATTTCGACGGGTTTGCCCACTCAAGCCACGTATCGCGGGCATGTGTGGACGTGGGACTTCATTGCGGATACGACCATGCGAGGAGGAGCGTTGCGGATGCTGACGATCCTGGATGAATACACCCGTGAGTGTCATGTGCTGTGGGCGGACCGATCCCTGCGAGCCCATGATGTGCTGAGCTGGCTGCAGAAGACCATCGAAGTTCATGGAGCTCCGGCCTACCTACGGAGCGATAACGGCTCGGAGTTCATCGCCCACGAAGTGCAGCGATGGCTGGCCGAGAACCACATCAAGACCATCTACATCGATCCTGGGAGTCCGTGGCAAAACGGTTTCGTGGAGAGCTTTCATGGCCGCTTTCGCGATGAATGTTTGAATCGCGAACAGCTTTGGACGCTGACCGAAGCCCGTGTGGTCATTGAAGACTTCCGGCAAGAATACAATCATCGCAGGCCGCACAGCCGGTTGGGCTATCAGAGCCCGGTGCGGTTTGCTTTACAACAAGGTCCATCCCCAGCTTCGGTCGGGCTACGCCCTCCCTGCGCTGGGGATGTCAAAACTCTTTAGAAATGTCCCCTTGTTAACTCACGAGAGAATGTCCCCTTCGTTGCTTGTTGTCTGCGACCCTCTTCAGCCCGGCTGGGGGTGCGGGACGGAGGGAGGCCGAGCGAA
>Ga0114951_10000294_pt1 | contig 72375 bp, 58 predicted proteins | sample AM7aDNAmetaG_FD_88677 | JGI IMG/M metagenome (GOLD analysis project Ga0114951, IMG submission 88677) | Freshwater microbial communities from Finland to study Microbial Dark Matter (Phase II) - AM7a DNA metaG | ecosystem: Environmental > Aquatic > Freshwater > Lake | place: Finland: Lake Alinen...
ACTATGGTAAGGCCGCTGGCTTTTGTAAGAAAATCAAAAAGCTTAACGATATCTTCGTCTTTAAAGGAGAACTGGACCTGTTTGTTCCAGTCAATTCCCGGCAGCGCAGAATACTTTTTATAAGCTATATTGGGTATTGTTATGGCAGCCCCCCCTGTCATAAGAGTTGTTTCTCTTGATCTTTCCCCGGTAACCAAAGCCGCGGGATGGACCGGTTCGGTTAGCACAGTAACCTTGACCGGCGGCTCTTCCTGCACAGGCCTTATCATATCTTTTTTTACCGCGCACGAGGTAAACAACAAGGCAGCAAAGATCCCGGCAAATATTTTTTTCAGCATAATTCCCCCTTTAACAATATTATAGTTCATTAAGTTCATAAGACCTGCAAGGTAAAAGCTCTATACCTCGTAGAATTTATGAACACCTTATTGCCTGCCCGTGTTTCCGCCAAAGCTTCTTCTTGCCGGCCTGACCCTTCCCGGTTGAGTTGTTGTTACCGGTTCTCTATCCAGGCCCATTTTTTTAAGCTCTTCCTCGGTAGGCCCCGTCGCGTTTTTATCCAAAACACCGGGTTGTTCCAAAACGGCAGGAACCTCCGCGGCAAGACTTTTATCAACTTTTCCGGTGTCGCCGTTCATAATGGCTTCTTTAAGTATTTTTGGTATAATATTTTCCGCCTTCGCCTCGCCCAGTACCCAGACAGTTTTCTCCTCGCCCGCTCTTATTTCAACGCTTTCCCCGGACCAGGTAAGCGCGAGTTGTCCGCCCTTCTTTAAACTTACCGCGTACTTTGTCGTACCGTTCTCTTTTTTATACAGCAAGACATCCATATCTCCGTCGCTCATCGCCGCGGTTAAAACCCAATTCTCCGCCGCGGATGTTTTATCATCCGGCTGTTTCAGCTCCTTTACGGCAGTTTTGCCCTCGTAAGGCGCGAAAGGGTCCCTTCTCAAGGCCTTAAACTTTGCCCCGTCGGCATAAAAGGTCTTTCCGCCCAGGCGCTTCGTTGAAATAGCCACGGAAGTAACCGTTTCCAGCTGGCGCAGACCTTCATAGGTCCCCCCGCTCTGCGAGCTGATCCTGAAACTTGAAATAGACATGGCCGGGACCGTATTTTCAGAGATATAAAGAAGTTTTGCAAAAGTTAAGGCATTAGCTCCGAGTTTCAGCTGAAAATTAGCCATGCCCTTGGTACCCTGGTTTCCGGAGGCCTGAAAATTTTTTATCTTGACCCCGCTGTTGACCGTAACACCTTCCATGTAATTGTACATATAAATAATAGCCCGGCCGGGATCGAGTTGTTTCACGCCTATCTCTTTATCCGCAGTCCTGATATGCGCTATCTCTTTTTTTGCGTATGCGATATCCGCAAGCACATTTGAATACGTTTTAAGCGCCGGTTCAAGAAACAGGATAACCGCCAGTACAACCGAAGCCACAAGCACGCCGATAGAAAGTATGAGCTTTTCCCTTATCTCCAGGCCGGACAAATATTTTATATTCATTTTACCACCGCCTTGACCCGGATCTTCACCATGAACTGGGTGACCGGCCCGCTGCCGGTAGCCAGCTCATTCGCAAAGGCTAGTTCTGAAGCAAGGCCGCGAATCCGGTTCAAAGAATCCATAAAGACCGTAATGTCTTTCCTTGCCTTTGCCGTTCCCTTTAAATTAATTTCGCCTTTGTTGTCCCCTGACATTTCATTCAATATTACCTCATCCGGTACCGCATTCATTATTTCGCTGACCGCGGCCGCCCATTTTCTGCCGCCCTGCACTTCCAGGCCGGAAAGTTCTGTTTTAATGTCTTCAAGCTCGTTTGACGCCAGGTTATTCAAAAAATAAATTATACCGGAAAATACTAAAATAGCCGCACAGGCCGCGGCCGCCATTTGCAGAAGTTTGATGTATATAGGCGCCCCTTCTTTTTTTCCGGAAACATGTTTCAAGAGATCCAGAATAAGCATATCTTTCTCTGTAACCGCAAGAAATAATCCATACAGCAGGAACCAGTCTTGAGAAATATTTTCCAGGCCTGTTTTTTGGCTAAAATCACCGGGCAGGGAAAGCTTTATGCCGTTTTTTATTTCTATCCCGGAGGTAAATACTCCGGTAATTATTTTTTTGTCCTTCTCGAGGGCTTTCAGCGTAAGTTTCACTTCCTCTTCAAGTTTACCGTCCCTTATTTCCAGCCCGCGGCTCAGGATAATAGTTCCTTCCCGGCAGGCAATAATATCCGCGCGTTCCCCGTTCGAAAAAACCAGTAAAGACGGTTCTTTTGTGTACTCCTTACTGTGCCTGAAAGCTTCAAAAAGCGCGAAAGTGGTCGGGACCATTGACACGGGAGGGGCTTTAAGCTGCATAAGCTCTCCGGAAAATATGTCAATATCCCGGCACGAGGCCGCAGCAAGAATTCCGGCCTGTTTTTCCTTATAAAAAGAATAATCCAGCACGGCATTTTCCCTGCCAAAAGGTAAACCTTCTTCTGCTTCATGCTCAGCCGTTTCCTTGAGCGCCGCGGGAGTTTTTTCTTTGGGTTCCAGCTCCCGGAAAACGCATTTTTCTCTCGGAAATAATACTGTTATTTTCTCCTTTGGAAATTCAAGGAAAAGCGCAGTCAAAGCACCCGTGATACCTTTGTCCGGTTCCACAGGAAAGACTTTCGCTTTCAGTATGGCAAATTGTTTATCTTTTTTCTGTAAAAGCAGAGCCCTTACACAACTTCCGGAAAGCTCCAGCAAAACACTTTTTTTGTTCACCATAAATTCTCCTCGTTCAATTAAACGCCTATTTCAACTTTAAAATCTTATTTTTATTTTATTAGTAATCAGCTATCAGCAATTAGTAATTCATTCACTCCTGCCAGAAGTATCTGATAAATATTTTTTCATGCTCGCCGGGTCCGTTAGTATTAAAGACCGCATTGACCTTTGCCGTGGCTCCATTACACCCGGAAGTTACCCGCACTCTTTTTGTAACGCTTTCCACGCAAAAGAACCTGACATATCTGGGATTAAACCTTCTGCCGTTTTGCCTGATGAAGGCCTGTAGGGCCGAACTGCTGATGGGCCTTTTGGCGACAATAAGGTCCGCGAGAGTATCCGGCCCGTTGAATTCACGGATATAGGCCTTGAGCACCGGCAAGGTCGCGGTATTTATGTTCAAAGCCCCCTGCGTGCCGGACGCACTGTCATACACCGTAAAGTAAGGCAGCATAGTAAAGACATCATTCACATCAATGTCCTGCACAAGCCCGAGCTCTTCCACGCTAAAGTAAACCCCGCCGTTTTGTTTTCTCCAATTCAGTATGGCTTGCGCTTTTTTATCGTAATCATTAATTTTTATCTCTTTCAATATATCCCGGATAACTTTTATAGGCGCATTGTTAATATTTGACTTTCCGCCTTCATCTTCAAGCACCGCAGTATAGGCCCCTTCTCCAAAAGTCACTCCGGTATTTGCCGCGTTGAGTTCGTTTATCCCGGCAATAGTTGAAAGCTTTAATTTATCTCTTTTGGCAAAGTCAGTGTAGATCACATCATAAGCGCCTGCAGCCGCGATATAATAGGATTTTAAGTAATTCTCATAATTATGCAGTGCCCGTGCCTGCTGCCTGATATAAAGTATCAACCCGCCTGAAATAACTACCAGTATGGCCGAAACCCAGATAACGATTATCGTCACATAGCCGGAGTTTCTACCTTTCATAGGCGGTAACTCCCATTATGGCCTCCAGGTACTCCGTATTGCTGCGGACCCCTCCGCTGGCCGCCATTACCCCCACCTTAATAAGCCTTGGCAAAAGTCCGTGAAAGCCGGTGCTGCTCTTTTTTTTGCCGGTGTCCCACTCCGTAACCCAGTCACTATTATTAAAATAGGAGATGTGCAGCCCTGTTATGCCCTCAAACGCCTCTATTTCCTCTTCTTTCCAAGGCAAGACCGCCTTATCCCAGGTAACTTTTCTTTTTAGCACATTAATTTCACTGCCTTGCTCCAGGGCTTCAAAATAATAGGAGACTTTACAAAAATCTGACCTTCTCGGAAAATTCTCCGGCCAGTAAAGTGAAACTGGCCTGGAATAGCAGATCATTTGCAGCTTATCTTCTCCGCCGGCAAGATAAAAATATTCCCGGTTCAGCTTCCCCAGGTTTTTAGTAAGTATGGGCTCAGCCGAGACCACGCTTTTAATATCTCTCGTTATAAGCTTTAACGTACTCCTGGCATTCAGAAGCGCTTCACTTTCATTAAACGCCCGGTCCCAGGCGGAAATTCCGGCTGAAAAAGCGCCATAAACCGAAGCCGCTACCAGAACAATTATGGAAAGAGCGGCCATCAGCTCTAAAAGTGTGAAACCCTTTCTGCCTGTCAAAGTCTTTTGCTTTTTCATTCACATGCCTATTTCGCCTGCAATGCCTTGCATGGCGGAAACTGCTATTTCTACGAATTTGTCTTTCATAAGTCCGGTCTTTTCAATATCCGAGATAAGCTGCCGGTTTACCTTTGCGGCAAAGGCCTTTTCTTTCAGACGTTTGAGTATAGAGGAAGGCTTAACGTCCGCAAGTTTTTTAGACGGAAGTATCAGGACATAGGCCGCAATGAGTCCGGTAATATTCTCTCCCGCCGAAAGGGCATAATCAAGGTTGGAACTCCTTTTTTCCTTAACAAAACCCAGATTCTCGGCATGAGCAAGTATGGCCTGAAATAAAACGGGCTCTTCAACCCCTTCTTTTCTTAGAAGTTCTACCGAGGTTATGCCATGTTTGGAGTAATCCGTCCCGATAGTATCAAGGTCAATATCATGCAGGAGCCCGCAAGCCGTCCAGAATTCTTCGTCCCCCCCGAAATACTTTGCCAGCCCGCGCAGGACCGCACCTGTTTCAAGTGAATGCTTTATCAGATGTTCTGTCTTAAGATATTTCAACATAAGTTCTTTTGCTTTGCTCTCGTTCATGCCTGCCTCTCGCTCTCGGTCATTTTCTCTGCAAGAATTTCGTTTCAAGGGAAAAATCCCTGGTACTTCCCCTTGCCTGCCAGGCCACCGTCACTTTCAGCCTGGTCAGATTATAATTACCGGTCATTTCCAGTTTTGTACTTTCCGCGGTCCAGCTATAGCCGGGCTCAGTCTCGCCAAAATCACCGCTCATTTCCTCATCCAGAGTACCGGCCGTCTTAAGCTCCTCCAGTTTTGACTGGGAAAGAAAAGCAGCCCGGGTTTTTGTTTTAATATCCTCCATCCTGTTTAAAGATTCCGAAAAAAGGTAAAGACAGGATACCATAACAAGCCCCAGAAGGCCCAACCCTACCAGAGCATCAAGAAGTATATACGCTTCCTCTTTTTTTAATACTGCGCTATTAATACTCTTCATTGGGCTATTCCGGATGAGGCAGAATAGGTATAGTCCCCGGGGAACACCTTAACAGAACCCGTTGTATGAGAGAAATAGATGGTATAAATATTCCCCTTATTATCTTCCAGCACCAGCCGGGCAGGTTCCGCACTCCCGTCAGGATAAAACGTCACAAAATCACTGCTGACCGAACTATCCTGCGCGGTTAATGCGCTCCTGGGCGTATTGAACTCCTTTATTCCGGTCTTCTCCGTTAAGACCTGTTGTTTTACGGCCGTTGACGGCACGTAGACACCTGCCTCCGTGTACTCTGCCAGCCAGTAGGAATTATTTGAAAGATCCATGTAGAAGCGAACATTTATCCCCCTGGCCCCGGCAAGCTCGCCGGCAAGCCGCGCGGTCGAACTTAGGGTCATGGCATCGGAATAGACCGTTCTCGCGGCCAAAAAATTACCCAGCCAGATGACTGTAAGCCCCGAAATACTGACCAGAATTGCAAGCACCACCGCGAGTTCAAGAAAAGTAAAACCCGCCGCTGAACTATGTCCGGAAATATTTTTTCTCTTCCTCACTGCACCGCTCTTTCCCGCTGTTTTCTTCCGCTTTAGTTCTCTGCCGCTATCCAATTCGTAATATCGGCATCGGGCCCCGTCCCGCCTTCCTTACCATCGCGGCCAAGAGAATAAATATCATAGGAAGTCGTATTATTTGTCCCCGGATAAACATAAACATAAGGATTCCCCCAGGGATCTTTAGGGACTCTTTTTTTCAAGTAAGGCCCTTTCCAATTTGTAGGCACGGGAGGAATATTCGTGATATTAAGCAGGGCGTCAAAGCCCTGTTCTGATGTGGGATAATTTCCGTTATCTGCTTCATACGCGTCCAGGGCGGTCTCTATCGCGGCAATATCGGCTTTCGCTGCGGCTATTCTTGCGTCCTCGGTCCGGCCGACAAACCTGGGAGCCACCACCGCCGCAAGTATCGCGATGATAGCTATGACCGTAATAATTTCAATGAGCGTGAAACCTTTTGACTTATTATTTTCATCGTACCGTTGTTTAATCATTTTTTTCTCCTCGCGAAAGATTTCATTGATAAAAACAAGAAATATTCTGCAACTATTTTAGACCTTACAAACCTTATAAGCTTTAAAAACTTTACGAACTCGACTTTACTTCACTATTGCGCTTATGTTCATTATGGGAAGCAGAAGGGCCAGCGCCATATACCCTACCATAAGAGCTATCCCGAGAATAAATAAAGGTTCAATAAGTATCATCAACCTTCTGGTTGAAGTCTCGGTCTCTCTTTCATAAGAAGCCGCGATCTTATTCAAGACATTTTCCATTTTTCCAGTTTCCTCTCCGACCTGCATCATCTGAATTACCGGTTTGGGAAAGAAATCAAATTCTTTTAAAGCTTTCGAAAGGGCATCTCCGCGCTGAACGTTCCGCGTCACGATCTGAATATAACCGGAAAGGACCCGGTTACCTATGCTTGATGAGGTTACAGCCAGTGCTTCAAGTAAAGGCACACCGCTGCCCAGCATTACGGAAAGCAGGAAAAAAAATCTGGAAAGTACCGCTTTATGCACTGTCTTGCCGGCAAGAGGCAGTCTTAAGACCAAAGCATCCAGATTTCTCCGGCCTTTATCTGTTTGAATATAACGGCGCAGCAAAACAAAGGCCGCGATCAAAACAGCCAGAAGAAGCCACCAAAAACCGGCAAAAAAAGCGCTGGCTTTCATGAGTAACAGCGTGGGCAGAGGAAGCGTTTGATTATAATCCGCGAAAATTGCGACAAAGCGGGGCAGAACAAAGACCAGAATAAGTACCAGAACAACAAGCCCGAAAGAAAGTATCACCAGCGGGTAGATCATCATGGTGAAAAGTTTTGATTTAAATTCTTCTTCCCACTCAAGCAGGTCCGCGTATTTTAAAAAGACCGTTTCCAGCAGGCCGGAAACTTCGCCTACTTTGGTGAGCCCGACCATAAGCGGCGGAAAGATCTCCTTGTATTCCGCAAGGCATACCGAAAAGGGCGCGCCGTTCTTTATTTTATCTTTTATGGCCAGGACCGTGGCTTTGAGAGTTTTATTTTCTATGCTGTCGCTGATGGTGGTAAGCGCGTGATAGAGAGGAACCCCCGCGGAGATCATGGTCGAAAGCTGCCTGACAAAAAAACTAAGATCATGCACGCCCACGGATTTGACAAAGCCCAGCCCCGCTTTTAATTTAAGCGTTTCCAGAATGCCCGTAAAACGCGTTATTACCGGAGAATTATATGGTTTCATCTTCCTGGGTCACTTTTATTATTTCATTTATGGTCGTAATGCCTTTTTTTACTTTTTCCCAGCCGTCTTCGCGCAGGGTCCGCATGCCGTTGGCGATCGCCGCGGCCTTAATTTCGCTGGCCATTGCCCGGTCCATGATCGTCTTTTTCAACGCTTCATTTATGACCAGCAATTCGTATATTCCGCTCCTGCCGTAATAGCCGGTGTTCAGGCATTGCTCGCAGCCCTTGCCTTTATAGAATTTTTCTCCGTTACTAAGTTTAAACTTCAGGTCTTTCAGGTATTCTTTGTCAGGCTGGTATTCCACTTTGCAGTTTCCGTCTATTACCCGTATCAGCCGCTGTGCCAGGATACCCACGACCGAGGAGGCCACCAGGTAGGGTTCGACACCCATATCAATAAGCCTGGTAGCCGCGCCCGCGGCATCATTGGTATGCAGGGTCGCGAAAACAAGATGGCCGGTCAGGGAGGCACGGATAGCGATCTCGGCAGTTTCAAGGTCCCTTATTTCACCCACCATGATAATATCGGGGTCATGCCGGAGGATATGCCTTAAACCTCTCGCGAAAGTAAGCCCTATTTTGCTGTTAACCGGTATCTGGTTTATCCCCTCAACGCTGTATTCAACCGGCTCTTCCACGGTCATGATCTTTATTTCAGGAGAGTTTATCTTGGAAAGAGCCGAGTATAAAGTTGTAGTTTTACCGCTTCCCGTGGGGCCGGTAACAAGAATAATTCCGTAAGGTTTCTCTATAAGCTTCTCAAATTTCACAAGCGTATCGGGCAGCATGCCCAGCTCCGGCAGTCCGTACCGGACACTGGTTTTATCCAGGATACGCAGAACCACGCCTTCGCCGTAAAGCGTCGGGATGGTCGAGACACGGCAGTCTATCTGCTTGCCTCCTGATTTCATCTCGATCCTGCCATCCTGCGGCAAACGTCTTTCAGCAATATTCATTTCCGCCATTATTTTAATTCTTGAAACAATGGCGCCGCGGAAATACTTAAGCGCGGGCGGGATAGGAACATCCCGGAGATTGCCGTCAACCCGGAAACGGATCTTCAGGCCTTTCTGCTGGGGTTCCAGATGAATGTCAGTCGCCCTTTCTTTCAGCGCTTCGATAAAGATCTGATTGACAAATTGAATTACCGAAGCGTCCTGGGCCAGGGCGGTATCGTCTATCTCTTCAAGTTCCTTAAATTCCCCGTTCTTCTCCACCGTCGCCGAACCGCTCTCTGCGACCATTCTGGCTACCGTATCGGCGCCTACACCGTAATAACGTTTAATAGAAGCGGTTATCTCTTCTTCCCCCGCGATAAGCGGCTTTACTTTTTTGCCCAGGATAAGTGCAAGCTCATCAAGCATCTGGATATTATTGGGGTCGGTAACGGCTACTATTATATGATTATTGTCTTCTTTGACGGGTATTACCTTGAACTTGCTTGCGATTTTTAGCGGCAGTTTCAGCAAAAGATTCTGGTCAATATCAAATCCAGGAGTTTTCTCCACAATTTCTCCTTTTGAAAAGGAATATTGTTGTTTGTATTATTGTACCACTTCTTTATGCCTTTTCCAATAAAGGAAAAATGTCTTTTGTCCCGGGAAACGCTAAAATAGCTAAGCGTATAATGCAATTATGACGAAAAATAAAGCAAAAAAGGTTACAAACAACAGCAGGGACAGCCCGCCGTAGCGAACATATCCCTGCTCTTTTCAGATAAGACCTGAATTACCGGTCAAAAGTTCAATTTTTTACTTGTTTTCTGAGCTCAAAACGATGTAAAGGGTACTGCCTCCTCTTTCAATTACAAACAGGATACCCTCTTTTAGATCCGCAGCCTTAACTATACTGTGGAAAACATCAATATTTGTTATCTCTTTTGAGTCTATTTCTCTGATAATATCTCCGGCTTTGATATCAGCTTTATCGGCCAGGCTTCCCTTTTCAACGGCCGTTACCACAACACCCTTGTCGCCTTTGAGCCCGTATTTTCTGGCAAGCATTTCATTTAAATTTTTGACCGATATTCCGGTATCTTTGTTCTTATTATCCTTTTCCTCTTTAACTTTTGGTTTTTCTTCCGCGTTCTTCTCGCCCCAGGGCGCAAGCAGTACCTTAATGGTGAGTTCTTTGCCATCCCGTATTACAGTAAATACGGCGGTCTCACCGACTTCCCTTCCGGCCACCATTTCAACAACATTTTTCGGGGTAAGCACTTCCTTCCCGTCAAACTTGACAATAACATCCCCGCCTTTAAGCCCCGCTTCTTTTCCCGGGCCTTTTGCATCAACTTCCGTAATAAGTACCCCGGAGTTTACTTTAAGTTTTTTAGCCAGCTTGGCGTCAACTTCCTGCAAGCGCACGCCGACCCAGGGTGTTTCATCGCTGTTCTTTTTCCCTTCCATCAGCGTGTTGAGCTTTGCTTTGACATCATTGACCGGTATCGCAAAGCCGACACCCATATTTCCGACACTGCCCGAGTTAAAACTCCCCGCTATGGCCATATTTATGCCTATTACTTCGCCCTCAAGGTTAAAAAGCGGCCCGCCGGAATTTCCGGGATTGATAGGCGCGTCCAGTTGAATTATATGCGGGATCCTTTTCGGTATGCCTTCAATATCCATATTATCAAATAAACGCCCTTTGGCTGAAACTATACCCATCGTAACGGTATTCTCGTAGCCAAAGGGATTACCCACGGCAACGACAATATCTCCGACCTGGACTTTGTCCGAATCTCCCAGATCAACTACCGGGAATTTGTCGCCGGATTTGATTTTTAAAACAGCTATATCGTGCCTTACATCATAGCCTTTGATCTCCGCGTCATATTTCTTTTCATTTGTAAGTATAACTTTCACGCTTACGGCATCTTCAACAACATGATAATTGGTCAGCACATATCCGTCCGGTGTAATTATCATTCCGCTTCCGATACCGCCCATTTTCTGTTCTTCGTAGTCCTTACGGGAACCCTCTTCCCCGTCCTGATTCCCGCCGTCATTCTCATTTTTTTTGAAATATTTTCGCAGGTCGGGGAAATTAAAATCAAAGCCATTGGGCCCTTTTCCGACCTTGACCTTCCTCTCTGTAGCTATATAAACTACAGCAGGACTGGCCTGTTTGGCTATCTCGCGCAGGTTATTCTGCAGCGCTTTTGCCTCCGGAGCCGCCGGCACTTTCGCAGCAACGGGAAGCGAAAAAAGAAGCAAAACTGCCATCCCCGCAAAGATCATTTTAATATTTTTCATATATTCCTCCATTTTTTATCGTATTGTCAAAATTCTTTTGGTAAATCTCTGTCTACATCTGTTTCAAGCACTTCTTCGGGTTTTGATTGCCTGCCCTGCCTTTTTCTTGTCATGTTGAGCTGTTTTTCTCCTGGCGAAACATCCCTGCCTTTCAGACCTAAAATACAGAGATCCTTCGCAAAAGAGGCTCAGGATGACAAAGCTATTCAGATAACTACTTCTGCTATAACAAGTTTCTTTTTAACTGCCTTTATTTTCATATCTTTCATTTACTGCTTGACACTACCAAAGATGATTACAATAAAGGTACTGGGTGTTTAGTTCTTAGCTCTTAATTCCTATTTCCCAGCACCTAGGACCCAGAACCTAAGCGAACTTCGTTCGCTTACTGTGTTATTTCAAGTTCAAGTTTTACCTGGTCCGTGGGTTTAAGTTTTTTAAGCTCCGCCATTTCTTTTTTACTCGGAAGTTTCATAAGGTAGCCCATCTTGTTCAATTCTTTAATAAGTTCCTCGTACTTGCCGGCAGGGACCGTTATTACGTATTTTTTGCTCAAATTTATTGAATTCTTGGCAGGCGTTTCCGGGTTAAGGACGCCGGTACTGCTTCCTTCAAAACGGTTCACAATTTCATCCAGGTCGTAGCCGGCATGTGAAATATTTCCGGAATACATTATTACTTTATTTGGCTCCGTTCTGTTCTCCATACTCTTAGTGCCGCTTTTATTTTCCGCCAGCTGTTGTTTGCCGGTTAAAGTGTGAGTCCCTGCCGAAAAAGGCGCGCCGGGGACATAATTACTTATATAGATACCCAGTACCAGCCCTGCAAAGATCCCGGAAACCGCCATGGCCGTATTTTGAAGCGTTAAATAGGCCGCAAACCTGGCATAAAAAGGAGTTTCCGCCTGCTCAATTTTTTTCTCCAGGCCCCGGTAAAAACTTTCAGGAATTTGCTCATCCGGAACGCATTTGATATAACTTAAGGCCTCAGACATGGTCTTATATTCCCTCGCACAGTCTTTGCACGCAAGCAAATGCTTGGCCACACTTTCTTTTTTTAAAGCAGAAAGCGCGCCCTCGCGGTACTCAAAGAAGAGCTCTCTTACTTCTTTACATTCCATAGTCTGTTAACCTCTCTTTAAGCTGCGTGAATATTTTTTTTAATTCTTCCCTGCCCCGGTTTATCCTTGATTTTACTGTGCCTATATTTGCGCCCGTAAGTTTTGCGATCTGCTCGTAAGAAAATCCCTCTATGTCCTTGAGGATAACCGGCATTCTAAAAGGTTCGGATATTCCGGCCAGGGCTTCAGCCACGATCTTTTTTTGTTCCTCCGCTTCCAGACCCTGTTCCGGCCCGGCAACAAGGGCTTCCACGGCACCCGGGCTTCCGGCTTCAACAGTGCGGCTGAGAACATCTTTGCTGTATTTCTTCATTCTGTTTATGGAATAATTAACGGCTATACGCTGTATCCAGAAATAAAAGGGAGCTTCCCACCGGTATTGTTTTATTTTCCTGAAAACCTGCACAAAAACATCCTGCGTTATTTCAAGCGCGTCTTCCCGCTGGCCCAGATACCTGTAAACTACAGAGTATATCCTGGCGTCATAAAGCTTAACCAGCCGGAAAAAAGCCTCCCGGTCGCCGTATTTTTGAATTTTCCGGATCAATTCATTTTCATAGTTACGGGAAACTTCTTGTAGGACTTTTTCAGTATCACTGTTCATAAGATAATCCCACCGATACAATAAATAAGTTTTAATTTTATCTCTAATACATCTCGAGTACGTTAGGTTCTAGGCCCTGGGTGCTGGGTGCTGGAAAAACCCAAACCACTTTTTTACCCTCCGGAGGAGGGATTCCAATTTTCCCCCAGGACCCAGGACCTAGAACCCGGGACCTTTTTTTATCTAGGCGGCAGTCCAAAGCGGTCGAGAGGCATCCACACAAGCACCGGCCTTCCAATAAGGCGTTCTCTCGGCACAAAACCCCAGAACCTGCTGTCATTGCTATTGTCCCTGTTATCACCCATCATAAAGAAGTATTCCTGCTTTAATGTGACACTGGAGCCGCCTCCGGGTATAAGCAGTTTATAGAGCGGCGCCATAAATTTATTCTCAATTTTCTTTCCGTTCAGGAATATTCCATCCGCCTCTTTGGCTTCAATAACATCCCCCGGCTTCGGCACCGTAAAAGGTTTCAAGTTGTCTCTCTGGTAACTGTCTTCCGGTATGATATTGTTATCAAGATGCTTTTTGTAGGGCTCTTCCTGTTTTACGCCGTTTATATAAAGCTCTTTAGCCTTGAGTTCCAGCGTGTCCCCCGGAAGCCCCATGCATCTTTTTACATATACCTTGTCTGTCTCCTGCGGCGGCAAAAAAACAATAATATTGCCGCGGTTAACCTTACCCCACTCTACCGCTTTTTTTGTGGTAAACGGCAGTTTAAACCCATAGGAAAGTTTATTAACGAATAAATGGTCTCCCACCAGCATGGTAGATTCCATGGACCCGGTAGGGATAGTAAAGGCCTGAACAACAAACTCCCTGATAAGAAGAGCAATTACCAGCGCCGAAAGCAGGCTTTTCACCCATTCCCAGGCGGCTCCTTTGTGGGTTTCTTCCGTTTTATTGCTTTCACTACCGTTTGCCGCAGGTCCATTTGTTACATCATTTTCAGTCATCTTTCCCCCATTCTTTAATTATAGGACAATAATAAGGTCAAAATTGTTCCTGGCTGCATCTTTCATCAAAAAGGTAATAATAACAAGGACTATTGTACCATTTTATACTCTTTGAGGAGAACGTTCAAGGATAGAACGCAGAAGAACAAATAACGTCCTTAAGGTCAATAGCGTCTATAAGGTCTATAAAGTCCATAAGGTCTAGAAAACAAAAAAGTCTTGAAGTCTATAACTAAAAGTCTTAAAGTCTATAAGGTCTGTAAGGTCTGTAAAGTCAAAAATCTTTGAAGTTATTCTCTCAGAAAGATTTCTTAGAATCTTAGAATTTACGGACTCTTACGTCCGTACAGACCTTTACAGACCTTTACAGACCTTTACAGACCTTACAGACCTTATGGACCTTTACAGACCTTTACGGACCTTTACAGACCTTTACAGACCTTACAGACCTTACAGACCTTACAGACCTTACGTACCTTATAGACCTTACGGACTCTTAAGACCTTACAGACCTTATCGACTATTCCGATTAATTTATTACTATGGTCAAACTGAAAAAATGTGTAGCTCCAAGCACATCGTACAGTTTGTAGCCGTAGTCCAGCGCCAGGGTATCAAACCGGACACCAAAACCGGCGGTCAGTCCTTCCAGTGTATCGTTTGCAGCGCCAAATTTATACCTGTAGCCGGCTCGCAGTACCAGCAGTTCTATGGCTTTGACTTCCAGGCCAACTGAAAATGTTGAGTTTCCCTGTTCAGGAATGTTCATTAAGTCGGCGCAAAGATTAAGATCGGTGCCGGTATAGGCCAGTCCCGCTCTAAACTCGGCGGGGGTATTTTCAGAAGTCCCGAGATTCCGGGCACTGGCCCCCGCGTAGAGATGTTCAATTACCTTCGCGTTAATCCCGATATCAAAAAAAGGTTTGTAATTTGAGTAGTCATCGATTACTTCGTACGGCAGTTTAAAACTAAGGCCCAAAGAGATATCCTTGAGGAGCTCCGCCGCTACGGTCAACTGCGGAATTATCTGGTACGGCGTAAAATCTCCGGTCACTACACCGTTTGTATCCCTTCTCTCCTGAACACCGTTATTTACATAGACCGCGCCGGCGCCCAAAACAGCCCCTGCCAGCGGTATTGCGGCAACCGCGTACTCATATCTTACGCCCTGCAAAAACTCAATATGAGAAAAGGACAGCGTGGTGTGTTTAATTCCGGAAAGAGCTGCAGGATCATAGAACAGGCCGTCAATATTACCGGGCATTCCGGTAAAGGCTTCCGCCATGCCGGCAGGCCTTGCACCCGCCGGATTATTAAGATAGGAAAAATTTACAGCTCCCGGACAGTTCCCCGCTATCCAGGCCCAGCAAAAAAAGATCACCCCTGTCTTTTTCATTTTAGCAGTTCTTTAAACTCCTTTTCCGTCAGGACTTTTACTCCAAGTTCTTTAGCTTTTTTTAATTTGGAACCGGCGCCGGGCCCGGCGACCACATAATCCGTCTTTCTGGAAACAGTTTCAGAAGTACTGCCGCTCATTTTCTTGACTTCAAACTCCGCGGCATCCCGGGTAAACGTTTCAAGTTCTCCCGTAAAGACAAAACTCATATTTTTAAATCTGCCTTCCCCCGCGGACAGCATTTTTTCTTCTTCCGTGCGATCCGTATTTACGCCGGCCTTTTTAAGTTTTGTTATGGCCGCGATATTGCCTTTCTGTTTGAAAAAGTTGACTATGCTTTCCGCGACCCTCGGCCCGACGCCTTTAATACCCTGCAGTTCCTCAACACCGGCATTGATGAGCTGGTCTATATTTTCATATTTGGTTATCAGTATCTCTGCCGTGTGCTCGCCGACATCGGAAATTCCCAGGGCAAAGAGCAGGCGGGAAAGCGTATTTCTCCTGCTGTTTTCCACCGCGTTCACGAGATTAGCCGCGCTTTTTTCTCCGAGCCGGTCCAGCTTTTCCAGTTCCGCCTTCTCCAGCGTGTACAGGTCCGCATAGTCCTTGAGCATTTTGTTTTCAATAAGCTGTCTTATCACGGCGGGGCCAAAACCTTCAATATTCATGGCCGAACGCAGGGTAAAATGTTCTATGCGCCCTTCAACCTGCGCCGGGCAGGCGACATTCTGGCATCTCCACGCGACTTCCTCGTCAAGGCGGACAATTTGAGACCCGCAAACCGGACAGGAGCCGGGCATTTTGAACTCCTTTTCCCTGCCTGACCTCCTGGAGGCCACGCTGTTAACTATTTTGGGGATCACTTCCCCGCCTTTTTCAATTACTACCGTATCCCCTTCCCTTATATCCTTTCTCTTGATCTCGTCTTCATTGTGCAGGGTGCACCTGCTTATGGTGGAGCCCGATAAAAATACCGGTTCAAGTTCTGCCACCGGAGTTATGATCCCGGTACGGCCCACCTGCAGGGTTATTTTTTTGAGTTTGGTCATGGCTTGCCGGGCTTTGAACTTGTAAGCGATGGCAAAACGCGGGCTTTTATTCGTGGACCCGAGTATCTTTTGATGCTCGTAGGAATTGACCTTGACGACCATGCCGTCTATTTCGTAGGGCAGTGTGTCGCGTTTGTGCTCCCAGGAGTTCACGTAATTTATAACTTCCATGATATTCTTGCAGAGTTTATACGGTTTTACGGCTTTAAAACCGAGTTTTTCCAGTTCAAGAAGGGTCTGTTCGTGCGTTTTCCAGATATCCTGCTGGACGGAACCGAGCGTGTGCAGTAAAATATCGAGCGGCCTTTTTGCGACTTCCCGGGCATCAAGCAATTTTAGAGAACCGGCAGCGGCATTACGGGGATTGGCAAACTCGGCCTCCCCCTGCTCTTCTTTTTCCCTGTTCATTTTCAAGAACTCTTCCCGGGGAATAAATACTTCACCCCGGAGTTCCAGCTTGCCCGAAAAAGGAATACTTAAAGGAACGCTCTTAATCGTCTTAATGTTGCTTGAGATGTCATCACCCTTGACACCGTCGCCGCGGGTCGAACCCTGCCGGAGCACCCCCTGCTCATAGAAGAGGCAGACCGCCAGCCCGTCAATTTTTGGTTCAACAATATACTCGGGCTTTTCCTTAAGGTTCTTGGCCGCCCGTTCATCAAAAGCAATAAGTTCATTCGCGCTATAGCAATTATCAAGGGAGAGCATGGGGATATTGTGGGTAACGGTCTTAAATTCCTTAAGCGGTTCCCCGCCGACGCGTTGAGTGGGTGAATCCGGGGTCACAAGCTCCGGAAAGGCCTTTTCAAGCCCCTCCAGTTCCTTCATCAGCTTGTCATACTCGGAATCAGGGATCTCAGGGTCAGCTTCCACGTAATACTTACGGTCATGGCCCCGTATTTCCCCCTTGAGTTTTTCTATCTTCTTCTTAGCATCATTGATATTCATTAAGCACTAATATAACAGAAATGACAATAATTTAAAAGGAGATAAATAAAATAGTTTGTAAAGTTCATAAAGTTTATAAGGTTCGTAAGGTAAAATATATTCTAAGGTATTGTGAATTTTTGCAAGTTAAATGCCAACCTATTTCCCTGTATCAGGAGTCCAGCTTTATCGCGTTTAGGATAACCATCATCCATATTTCACATTTAATAAAGTGAATTTACTTTTTGTTTTTCTTATACCTCCAAATCATCATTGGGAGAATTAAAGAGGGACAGCCATCTTTATTTAAGAATTAAAGAGGACAATTAAAGAGGGACAGCCACCCTTATTTAGGTCCTTTACCTTCCTTTTGCACTCCGTGGCGTACCCTTAACAGTAGTTTTCCATCACTAGTTGCAAGCCTTCACGCGCAAGTTTCCAAAGACCTTATAGACCTTACAAACTTTACAAACCTTATGGACTGTTTTTACGGCCTTTTAGACCAGTTTTTAATCAGCGCTTCCATCATTCCCTGGTGTGGTTTGCAGTTCTTTAACACAAAGGACTCGAGTATTGAGTCAATTTCCGCGTTGGTTTTTCCTTTGAAGAGTTGGGCGTAATAGGGCTGCATCAGACTGGCGGTGTAACCTGACAGGGTTGCCTGGGAAAGGTAATCCAGGTTGGCGTTAAAATCTATTTTTTTGTCTATATGTTTTACGATAACTCCCGCGAGTTTTTGCATTATTTTGTTGACGGCGTAGCCGGAGGTAAAGGCCTCGGTTTTTAGAGCGCGTTTGGCTTCCATCAGCGGGGCCAAAAGTTTGGAATATTTTGACTTCGGGTCCATATGCACCGCGCCCATAGTGCCAAAATCCTTATAGGTCCAGACCGTCCAGTGCGCCTTATATTCCTCAAAAACGCTGAGCTGGTCGTCCAGAGCACCGGCACCCTGCCCGCCAAATTCACCCACCCAGAGAGGAACGTTATATTTTTTGGCAAACCGCGTCCCCTCATGCGCCAGGAACAACTTCTTCTGTAATTTCAGGTTCAAAGAACGGCTCTTCAGGTCTGTCGGCGTATAGTTATGACTGCTATAAACCAGATTGGCGGCAAAAGGCGCTTCCATTTTTTCAAAACGCTGGGAATAATAATCTCCTTCCAAAAATATTATATGCCCGGGATCTATCCTGCGTATGGCCTTTACCACGCGGCGGTAAACTTTGTTGAAGTTAGCCCAATCCGGGGTATAGACATTACTGAAACGGCCGTTCGGGGTATTGGAGGCCGGTTCATTCATCACATTGTAACCGGCAATAGTGTTACTGCCTTTGTAGCGCCGCGCAAATTCTTCCCACAAAGCGGTAAATCTGTCCTGAAACTGCAGCTGCTCCCAGAAGAAAGAATGCCTGCTGGAATTATCGCAATGCCAGTCCGTGCTCTGCCAGCCCTGCACCGCGTGCAGGTCAAGTATCACATAAAGCCCGTGTTTGGCACACCATTTGACCGCCTCGTCCAGCCGCTTAAAGCCGGAGGGCAGGTATTCAAAAGGTTTCATATCGTTTTCAAAATGCCGGTAATTGACGGGCAGGCGGACCACATTTGCGCCTGCCTGTTTAATAAATTTAACATCCTCTTCGGTGAAAAAATGGTACAGAAAGCGCTTAAAAAAGAAGCCGGCCTTTTCTTTTCCCAGAACCTTTGCCATAGCCGCTCTGGTGCCTCTTTCATCGCCGGGATACCCGTTGATGAAATTTTCCATATTCATCCAACCGCCGGCACAGACCCCGCGCAAGCGGACAACCGTCCCCTTTTCATCAACGATCTTATTACCTTTTACCTGCAGCATAGAAACTCCATTAAATGAAATTTTTTGTAGTTGCCTGATTCATCAGTCAGCCGGATAAATCCGGCAACTACAGACTATTTACGGTAATTATATCAACTCCCTCAGGGAAAACATAGAAAAAAGTATATTCATTTCCCTTGAAAAGCTTTGTTTAAAGTTGGATAATTAATCATATTTTTCGCTTCTTGTCTTTCCGGAGGTTTGGATGGAGTATAAAGCAAGAAAAACAAATTTGATCTCTTTTCCGCTTGGCGGTATCGGATCGGGCTGTATAGGTTTAGCCGGGAACGGCAGGCTTATAGATTGGGAGATATTTAACAGGCCGGCAAAAGGCAGTATGAACGGCTTCAGCCATTTTGCCATTAAAGCAGAAGCCAATGGAAAGGTACTGGACACCCGGATCTTAAACAGTGACTTAAAGCCCCCTTTTCAGGGTGACGGCGGCGCTAATTTTCAGGGTATCGGCTTTGGCCCGGCAAGAATGACCATGGCAGGCATGCCGCATTTTGAGGACAGCAGCTTTAACGGTGAATACCCTTTTGCAAACCTTGAACTACTCGGGAAAAATTTCCCCGGAAAAGTAAAACTCACGGCTTTTAATCCCCTTATCCCGTTAAACAGCAATGATTCTTCTATCCCCGCCGCTTTTTTTGAGTTTGAGATAAAAAATACCGCAAAGAATACTATTTCCTATACTGTTTCCGGCACAATAAAAAACCCGCAGTCAAAATACGGCTCAGCGGTAAATACATTTTCAAAAGATAAAGGCATATCCTTAATGACCGCGTCCTCCACGGCTCTTCCAAAGACCGATGTAAACTTCGGAGAACTTTGCCTGGCAACCGACACAAAGGACGTTTCTTTTCAAGAATACTGGTACCGGGGCGCCTGGTTCGATAATTTGACGCTCTTCTGGAAAGATTTTTCCGGCTTTGGCCCGCTGAAGAACAGGCGCTGCAGAACTATTAAGGAGTATAAGAATGATGACCATGCCACCCTTGCCGGAAAGGTAAACATAAGGCCGGGAAAGAAAAAAACTATCCGTTTTGTCCTCAGCTGGAATTTTCCCAACTGTGAAAACTACTGGGATAAGGCGGCCTGTAACTGCGCGGGTGAATGCGCCCCCGGGAAGGCCCGGACCTGGAAAAACTATTACGCTTTGCTCTTCAAGGACGCAAAAGCTTCCGCGGTCTACTCTCTGAAGGAATGGAAAAGGCTTTATTCCCGGACCCTGGCATATAAAGAGGCCCTTTTTTCCTCAACACTCCCTGCTCCGGTGCTTGACGCGGTTTCCGCCAATATTTCTATTTTGAAATCGCCGACCTGCCTGCGCCTTGAAGACGGGTCTTTCTATGCCTGGGAGGGCTGCCACGCCTCGGAAGGCTGTTGTTACGGCTCCTGCACCCATGTCTGGAACTATGCCTATGCCCTGCCGTTCCTTTTCCCTGACCTGGAAAGGTCCATGCGGAACCTTAACTTCAAATATAATCAAAGAGAGGACGGCGGCCTGGTTTTCCGCCTTGCTCTGCCGCTCGGGAGCAAAAGAACAGCTTTCAGGCCCTGCGCCGACGGGCAATTCGGCGATGTAATAAAGATGTACCGGGAATGGAAGATTTCTGGTAATGATAAATGGCTGAAAGGCCACTGGCCTGCGATAAAAAAAGCGGTTGAATTTGCCTGGGCTGAAACAAATACCGACAAATGGGATGCCGACAGGGACGGAATTCTTGAAGGCAGGCAGCATCACACCCTGGATATGGAACTCTTCGGGCCTAATTCCTGGCTCTCGGGTTTTTATCTTGCAGCGTTAAAAGCCGCGGCTGAAATAGCGGAATCTCTGCAGGAACCCGGGACGGCTCTTGAATACCGCGCCTTATTTGAAAAGGGCAGAGCTTACGCGAACAAGTACCTTTTCAACGGGGAGTATTTTCAGCAAAACATAGATCTTGAAGACAGGCGGCTCCTTGAAAAATACACAGGCAAAGATAAGACCTTGCTCGGAACAACCGCACTACAGGCCTATTGGGACCGCGAGCATAAGGAGATAAAATACCAGCTGGGCGAGGGCTGCGGGATAGACCAGGTTTCGGCGCAGTGGCACGCGAATCTTTGCGGCCTGGGTGAAATATTTGAAAAAGGCCTGGTAAAAAAGGCGCTGGCTTCCATCTACAAATATAACTTCAAGAGCTCCATGCGGGATTTTACAAACCCCTGCCGGCTATATTGTCTGAATGACGAAGCCGGAACGGTAATAGCGGAGTATCCCAAAGGCAAAAGGAAACCCCTGGTTCCGGCGCCATACGCAGAAGAAACCATGCACGGTTTTGAATACGCCGCGGCCTCACACATGATACAGGAAGGCCTTGTTAAAGAAGGCCTCAAGCTGGCCGGCGCGGTGCGCGCAAGGTATGACGGTGAGAAAAGGAACCCCTGGAACGAATTTGAATGCGGGTCCAACTATGCCCGTTCAATGGCCTCCTACGCTCTCCTGCTCTCCCTCTCCGGCTTCAAATACGATATGCGGAGCAAAATGCTGGGCTTTGATCCCAAACTAAATGTTAAGGGGGCTTTTAAATGTTTTTGGTCCATAGACGGGGCTTTTGGTACGGTGAAAATAAAAAAAACCGGAGCTGAACTCTCGGTGCTTGGCGGAAACCTGGAACTTAAGGAATTAAAAATAAGAAATAAGATAAAAATATTTAAGAAACCGGTCAGGCTCTCTGAAGGCAGGAGCATAAGCATTTCTTTGTCCTGAAAAGCACCCTGATTACTTTTTCAACGGGTAATCGATATTGTCAAACTTCTTTTAGTAAATATCTTTTTAAATCTGTTTTAACAAGAAATTCTTAGGATTTTGACTGCCTAACTCGTCTTTTTCTTGTCATGTTGAGCCATTTTTCTCTTGGCGAAACATCTCTGCTTTTCAGACTTAAAATACAGAGATCCTTCGTCAAAAGCGCTTCCTCCACAGGCGGACAGGCAGGATGACAAAGCTATGCAGATAACTACTTCCATTATCACAAGTCTGCATTTTTCCCAATATCTTTCATTATCTGTTTGACACTACCAGGTTATCTGTCTCCAGATGGCCATTCAACCCGCCAGGATCTTATCTATTTCCGCCAGTTCTTCCGTACCAAATTGCAGGCCTGAAAGCGCGGCAACATTTTCCTCTACCTGACTTACCCGGCTTGCGCCTATCAAAGCACTGGTGACCGCCTCATCGCGCAGTACCCAGGCCAGGGCCATTTGTGCCATACTCTGGCCCCGTTTCCGGGCCAGCTCGTTCAGCTTCCTTACTTTTTCCAGCTTTTCCGGCGTTAAACTTTTTTCTTTTAGAGAATTTCCCGGCTGCGCGGCCCTGGAATTCCGGGGAATGCCCTGCAGGTATTTATCCGTCAAGAGCCCCTGGGATAACGGGCAAAAAGCTATGACACCCAATCCGAGCCGGCGTGTTTGCGGAAACAAATCGCTTTCCACACCCCGGTTCAACATCGAGTAAGCCGGCTGATGAATAATAAGCGGAGTGCGCAGGTCCCCGGCTATCTTCATAGCCGCCGCCGTCATTTCCCCGTTGTAACTGCTGATACCGGCATAAAGTGCTTTACCCGCCCGCACGGCGCTGTCTAAAGCGCCTAGGGTCTCTTCCAGCGGTGTTTCCGGGTCCGGCCGGTGCGAATAATAAATATCCACATACGCAAGCCCCAACCGCTTTAGCGACCGGTCCAGACTGGCCAGCATATATTTTCTAGAACCCCAATCGCCGTAAGGCCCCGGCCACATGCCCCAGCCGGCTTTGGTTGATATTATCAGTTCATCCCGGTAACTGCGAAAATCTTTCGCGAGTATCCTGCCCACAAAAGCTTCAGCACTGCCGGGAGGCGGCCCGTAGTTGTTGGCCAGGTCGAAGTGCGTGATCCCGAGGTCAAAAGCCCGGTGCAGCATCTTCCTTGCCTCGGCGGCATCGGCCCGGGCGCCAAAATTGTGCCAGCAGCCCAGCGACAGCGCCGGCAGCTTCAGGCCGCTGCGGCCGCAGCGGCGGTACGGCATTTTTTCATAACGTTTTTCAGAAAACATATTCCGGCTCCCCGTTTACCTGATATTTTTTTGGCCCTGACCTTTAATTGAAACCCCGTTTTTTTGCTTCTTCCAGAATTGCCTCCGTAGCGGTCGCGCCGATCCTGGTAACTCCGAGTTCTCTTACTTTTAATAATTCCTCAAGAGACCTGACGCCCCCCGCGGCTTTTATTTGGACCTCAGGAGGACAGTGCTTCCGCATCAGTTTGAGATGTTCCAGGGTTGCGCCCTTGTAATTATACATGCCGTTTGCCTGCTTTACAAAGCCGTAGCCCGTAGAGGTCTTTACGAACGCAGGTTTCACCTTCGCGCAGATACCGCACAATTCTATGATATGCCGGTCCTGTAGATAATCATTTTCAAAAATAACCTTCAGAATTGCCCGGTTATTGAGACAGACCTCATTTACCGCTCTTATTTCAGCTTCGACATAAGCAAGATCCCCGCCAAGCACTTTTCCGATATTTGCGACCATGTCAATTTCCGCGGCTCCCAGCTTGCAAGCTTCTTCCGTCTCCAGGCATTTGTTTTTCGTGGTACTGTTGCCGTGCGGAAAAGTCACAACCGAACAGACCTTAGTTTCCGAGCCCTTCAATAATTTAACCGCCATTTCCACCGCGTAAGGTTTTACGCATACGGTCGCCGTGGAATATTTCTTCGCGATCTGACAGCCCTTTTCTATTATTTCATCGGTCATGGTGGGATGCAGAAGAGAATGGTCTATCATTTTCGCGAGCGCATTCAGGGTTATTTCATTTTTCATATTTTTCTCCTTTATTTAATAACAATTATTTTGGTTTTATTATCACTGTTACCGGTTTTGCGGCCGCCGGCAGGTTCCGGGAAGCAGCGTCGTAAGCGGAATAGCCCGTAGCATCCGAAGCGGTGGGATTATTGTAAACAATGACCGCTCCGGGATCTTTAAATAAGGAGATAAGCGAACCTTCCTGTTCGGCAAGAAAATAGCCGGCCGCGAATTTACTTCCTGAAAATATGAACTCCCCGCCTTCAAGGCCGGTTTTCCTGACCCGGTCATAAATAACATCTTTCATTTCGAGGCGCTTTTCCCCGTCTTCCACAAAGATCTCAACTTTACCGCCTTTTGGCTCAAGGGCCTCATTCCTGAAATTGATATTTTGTCCGTATTGCAGCCCCAGCATGATAAGGGCTACCTGCAGGTGCACGGGCCGGGCTTCAGTGCTCAATTCCGCCTCATAGGTCTTGCCTTCCGTGTGGACCGCGAGATATTCAATAAGTCCCGCCCTGGCCTCAATTTTTGCCGGAAAACTTACCTCGCGTTTATTTTTATCTATAAGCACCTGTCCTATACGGAATACACCTTCGGAGATCTTAACCGCTTCCTCCTTACCTTCCGTCACTTTCACCAGCATGGGGTTTCCCAGGGAAACAAAGGCCCCGGAATCTCCGGCCTCCCCGAAATCAACTAATATTTTCAGCTCTTTTACGCTCTTAACCTCCAGGTCCAGCGCCAGCGGAGCTTCACCTTTCTTCAATTTATTTTCAAACAGTATTTTACCGTCGGCGGTAATTTTCAGGCCTGCGGAACCTGTTACCGCAGAATTCTCTATGCCGCAGGCGGATTTGAAAACAGAATATTCACTGTCAAGTTTGTAGGTAAATTCCGTCCGGCTCTGGCAGGATATACCTTTTTTATATTCCGTTGAATTTAGCCTGAGCGGCTGCCCCTTGATATTCGTGTCTTTTTTCCAGCGCAGGTGAAAATCAAAATAGGGTGTTTCCTTTACCGTTTCGGGCTCAAGATCCGATAAGAACACCACCCCGGAGTTCTTAAAGGTAAGATTGTCCACAACGGCCTGGTCAAACTCATAGACGGCCTGCCTGGCCTTAAGCGCCCACATGGGTTCCAGCCTGAACCTGGTCCCCGAAAAACTCAAATACCTGCCGGAATATCTGTCGCCGTTAATAAGTTCGAGCACGGAAATAAAATCTTTTCCGCGGAAATCCAGTTTTCCGGCCGCCACCAAAACCAGCATATTTATCCTGTCAAAGGACAATTCCAATTCGCCCAAATCACTGCTCACCAGCACCTTCCCGTCCTTGATCTCCTTCAGCTTGCATTTTAACTCGTCGCCGTTCTTGAGAATCAGCGTGGTATAATTTTTATCTACCGGGAGCGGCGCGTTGTTTTCGGCAAAAACCAAAGCAAGGAGAGTGTTCGTTACGAGCGTTACTTCGCCGAACGGGGTCTTCATAATAAAAGTGCTGCCGTTCAGTTCTATAATTTCACCGCCGAGCCGGTCGCCGTTCACAAGCAGGGCGGTTACAGGCTGTTTTTTGAGTTCCGGCCTCTTATCAAGTTTTATCTCCAGCCGGGAAATTTCGTTAACCAGGGACCTTTTCTCAAATATTATTTTTGGCTCCGCAGGAGTACGGTCTTTTCTATAGACGGCCTCGTTGTCCTTAATGGTCAGAAGCTTTCCTGAAACAGCCCCCCCGCTGTACAGGACAAAATTGTCCGCGCAAAGCAGGGAACTCCAGGTTATTAAGAGAAGGAGGGCTCTTTTTGTCATTTCTACCTTTCGAAAAGCGGCAGGTAACCGTAAGGAAGTTCCAGCGCCAGGGCCGCAAGGGCTGTCGCGTAAACCTCGCCGTAGCCGGGACTGGCAAAACTACCGTCGCCTTTTTGAATAGTTATCAGTGTTTCTCTTACCTGGCTGTACCAGCTTTTCCAGTATTCCCCGCCCTTCTGGAACATTACCTGATCACAATAATACAGGCCGTAATAATAATGATTACTCGCTTCGCTAAAGCGCGATTTTAAGATAAAATCAGCGCCCTTTTCTACTTCTTTTGAAGTATAGTCGCCAAGCGCCATCATTGAAAGCACCCCGGCCCCGGTCCGTTCTATCCCGCCCCCGCCCTGGCCCGGCTGGTAAGACATGCTCCCGTTGGCAGAACTGCAGGAAACCAGATAAGCGGACGCCTTTTGAATTGTTTCTTTAGGTATCACTATACCTACATCCCTTGCCGCCCGGAGCGCCTGCACCTGGCAGGAAGTGACCGTAACATCGTCATCGGCAATTCGCGGCGAATACCGCCAGCCGCCTTTCGCATTCTGGCAGATCAGGATAAGATTAACGGCATCCTGCACAACTTTCTTATATTCTTCGTTTTTGGACATGCCGTAGATCTCGCACATGGCCACCGTGGCAAAACCGTGTTCATACATGGTCTTACCCAGCAAACCGTTGGTTTTTGGATTTTTACTCTGCAGCGCGGAAAGATAATCCCCTATGTTCTTGACATTTTTACCGTACTTGCCCCGTCCAGGTACGCTGCCGCCGGCAAGAAAAGCCAGGCCGGCAAAGCCGATTATCGCGGGATTTGTGCCGAGGGTCAGTTTTCCGTAACTGCCGTCACCAAGCTGATTTTTAGCGAGCCATTCCAGCGCGCGGTCCGCGGCTTTTTCGCTTGCGGGAGTCCCGAGATAATCGCGGTCCGCCGGGACCACAGAGGAAGGCAGGAGAAGAACAGCCAGCAGAAAAAGCCCGGAATAATTTATTTTCATTTTGCATCCCCTTCTTCCGAGAGTTTCCTGTAATACCCCTTTATCATATCGATATATTCCACGGGGACCTGGTCTTTCATGGTGTCTATCATATTCTTCTGTACTTCCGCGGGCAGGTCGCCCCAGCTTGTAGCTTCCATATTCGCTTCTTTCTGGGAGCCGGCCCGGCCGGCCATATTCGGGTCGCTGCCTTTTTTTCCGTCTCCGCCCTGCTGGCCTTTTTCCTTGCCCTGCTCGCCTTTTTCGCCCGGGCCCGGGCCTTCTTCTTTTCCGGCTTCCTGCCGGCCGCCTGTTTTGCTTTCTATTTTTGCCATATCCCCTATTGTTTTGTTCAACTGTTCCTGAATTCCCTGCAGCAGGCCCTGCGTATCCTTCCCCGCGTCATTTTGATTTAAACGGCTTTTGGCTTTCTCCAGGTCCCGGGCCAGATCGCCCATCTGTTTGGCAGGCTCTTTGGCCTCCTGATTTTTTTCCATTTTCTGCGCCGCGTCTTCTACCAGGTTCTTAACATCATTTTCCTGTTTTGAAAGTTCTTTCATGGCATTGCTGTCTGATTCATTCAACTCGCCCTGTTTCTGCGCCTTGCTGTTTATATCCGCCTGCATATCCGCGGCCTGCCTTGCCGAATCAAGCGCATTTTGCAGGTCCGTGAGCGCTTTTGTGTCAGGATCCGCCTGTGCTTCCTGCAAGTTGTGCTTGCGCCGGAGTTTTTCAAGATCATTTACCAGCTTCTTAAGGTCCTCTTCCACTTTTTCCTGTTCCCCGGAAGCCGTGCCGAACCGGGCATTCATTATGTAACCCGCCGCCTTCTCCAGTTCTTTTTCCAGAGGCACATACTGCGTGTCAATGTCCGCAAGCCCCCGGGCTGTCTCGGGGTCTGTTTGTACCAAATCTTTGTCTTTTGAGGCCTGCAGGGTCTTGCTGTCCATGCTGTTCACATTTTCTTTAAGTTTTTTCTCCCCGTCAGACAGTTCCTGCAGGACAAGGCTGTCTGCTTCTTTAAGATCAGAGGCCGCAAGCCCGAGAGTTTTTTTGGCCAGTTCCCGGGAACGCTGGGAGAGCGAACGCTGGCCGACAAGTATTTTCTGGGCTTCTGCGATAAGTTCTTCAATAATATCTGTTTTTCCGAGCGCATCTCTTATCTTTTCAAGCTCTTTGACCATCTCCTGCTGTTTTCCGGAAACATCTTTTAGGCCGCTTTTTGCCTTTTTCGTATCCCGCTCCAGGGAAACTCTTGAAAGATCATCGGCAGTGTTCCTCATCTGCCGGCCGGACAGGTCCTCCATTTCTTTCTGCATATTTTCACGGCTCTCAAGTTCCGTCGTATTGGCCAGTTCATTGCTTTTTCTCATCTTTATGAGATCTTTCATTTTGTCAGCTATAGAACCTGTTTTTGCCGCCGCGTCTTTTTGATCAAGCGAAGAATTAGCGGCAGCTTCCTTTTCCTTGTCCCCTATTTTTGCCGTGTTTTTAACCGCGTCAACCTTGCTTTTAGCGGCATTTTGGATCTCAATAACTTCCTGGATCTCCGTTCTTATCTTCTGTTCTTCCTGCCTTATCTTGACCATAACTTCGGCTTTATCTATTATGGCAATATTCCGCCTTAACGACTCGCCCACTCCGGGAGGCGCGGGATTATTATCTACCGCGGTCAGGTAATATTCAATTTTCTTTCCCGGTTCCAGCGGCAGGTTCCTTAACTGAAACTCGTAGGTGCCGGAAACTGACTTACCGGATCTTTTCATTTTTAAAGGCACCTGGGTAAAGGTTTCACTGCCGGAGATCTTATATTTAAGGAACATTTTAGTCACTTCAAAGTCATCCGCGGCTCCGTAAACCAAAGTGACCGTGGCTATCCTGGTGACAGAGATATCATCTGCCGGCGCCGAAAGCTCGCAGACCGGTGGATTATCCGGTAAAGCTCTTACCAAAAATTCAGGGGGATTAATATTTGAGAATCCTTCAAGGCTTTTTAGTTTGAGCTTAAACGAGGTGTCTTTACTGACCGTCAGGCCCGCGCTAAGCTCGACGCCGCCGCCTATGCGGAACTTAATATTTGTGCCGTCGGCAAACTCCAGGAACCCTTCCTGGAGCGCGGTGTTGGCCGTGCATTCCAGCTGGACCCGGGTGCCTATCAGAGCCGTGATATCGCCTCCGGGCATATCGTCGCTTTTAGGCGCTGCCCTGGTATAATCAGGGAAAAAATAGCGGAGCACGGTCTTGATAATTGCCGGCCTCTCTTTTGCCAGCAGGTCATATTGATTTGACCTGCCGTCGCCGGCGGTAACGAAATATCTGAAAGAATTGACCACCCCTATAAATTCATACTCAAATTTGCCCGGGCCGGTCTTCTTCAGAGAGAGCGCTTCCCATTCACCGCCCTCCTGTCTTATATGAAGGCCCGCGCTGTCCTTCAACTCACCGCTGAGCTCGACGTTTATTTTGACATTTTCCCCTCTGAGCACGGCCTTGCTCTTGGGTTCCACCTCTATTTTTGTAAAGGAGAAGGGCGCAATATCCGCCCCGGGTTTCAGGACCCGCAAAAACCAGGTCTTTACCGCTTCAGGATAGGAGGCGGAGTATTTAACGGCCGCGGCCGCGCCGCCGATAAAAAATAAAGCGAGGATCAACAAGCGGAGCCGTTTATAGACCTTGGAATAGTGTATATCTTTTACATGTTTGAGCGTCTCCAGGTGCAGGGCCTCTATCATCTGCGGGGAACCTCTAAGGTCCTCGGGCAGGTTTTCCCTTTTCAGCTGGATAGCGGAAATAAGCATTGATTTCAGCTCGGGATTCTTTTCCTCAAGCGTCAGCGCTATGGTATCTTCATCAATTTTCTTCATAGCGGGTAATATTATGTAAAATACCACCGAAGCGAGCAGTACAAGCAAACTGCCGGCCGCGAGTATATGCCTTCCCAGATAATTCAATTTAAAGATCATGTCAACATAGAACCCGAAGACCAGTACAACCAGAAGCGAAAGTACCGTAATTTCAAGCCCTTCCAGAAGTATAAGGGTTTTCCAGTATTTCCGCACCGCGTTTATTTTTGCCTGTATCCTGTCTTTTTCCATATTTTCGTCCTTAATTCACAATTCTACATTACTTTCCCCAATTTGTCCATGTACCATTTCCAAGCGCCCGGTCTCAACTATTCAAGTATCTCCGGCTCCTTTTCCCGCCTCATAAATGAGGCAACTACAAATTTTCTATCTTATCAGTGTCATCTCACTACCCATCTGTGCCATCAGCGCCCGCTTTTGGGCGCTTATAGCATATTCTTTTTCCTTCTAAAATACCATTCCAGCGCAACAAGGATTACAAAAAATAATATTACAAAGGATGAGTCTTTAAGGCCTTTCTCCGTCCGGATGGTCACCTTGGGTTTTGCTTTTATTATCTTATCCGCCACCCCGCCGGAAGCCGAATATCTAAAATATTCCCCTTCAGAGGCCTCCGCGATCTTTTTGAGCATGCTTTCGTTAAGTTCAGGCGCTTCAAATTCCATATTTGGGATCTCTACCGCTATTTCCGCTTTTACATTTTTGACTTCAGCCGGCAAAGAAGGATGTTCCACCCATATTTTGCAGGAACCTCCCAGCACGGGGACAAATTCACCGGTATAAATATTGGAATCTTTTGCCAGGCGCACGAGCGTGAAGGCCTCGCGCTTGCTGTCGCTGCCGGCGTAGAATGCCGGCACTTCGGCTTCTTTAATTCCGGCATACCCCGGCCCGGTTATCCTCGCGGTCACAAACACTCTTTCCCCGGCCAGGTATTTCTTTTTATCCGTGGTTAATTTCAGGTACTTATCTTCCGAAGCGGCTTTTTCGGGGCCCAGCCAGCGTATACACTGTCCGAAGACCCTGTAGAAATATTTATTTTCATTTTTATATCGCCATCTCCAGATATCATCTGAAGTAAAGAGCATTACTTTCCCTCGCCCGAGACGCTGGGAAGCGGCAAAAACATTTGAACCGGCTTTCACGCCCCGGTATTTCGCGTAAACAACAGCGCCGGGTTTTTCTCTGGCACTCTTCAAAGCCCAGTAAACGCCTTCCAGATTCCCCCAGGCTCTTTCATTCAGCCTTTCTGAATCTTCTATAAGGAAAAACGGGCTGTTTTTTCCGTCCTGCTCCAACCCTATCTTAAAAGGAACGGGAGAACTTAAAGCGCCGCTTTCAAGTTCCAGCGGAAAAAGCCTTTCAAGTTCCGGGACCCGGCCCGCGGCCAAAGACCATTTTTCTCCGGGAAGGAAAAATACTCCGCCTCCCTTTTCAGAAACAAAGGCCTTGACCAGCTCCAGCTGGGAAGCTGAAAAATAATTCCTGCTCACGTCGCCTATTATAAGAACATCATAATCAAAAAGCTGCTCTCTTGTCCGGGGAAAGCCCTGAATGGGAATATTTCCTTCACAAAATTCATTAGGGTTGGCGGTTTCCAGTATTCCGCTCAGGCTTACGCTCTTGTCGCGCTTTAAAGAACGGACCAGATACCTGTAAAGCCATCTGGGATAGCCGTCAACATAAAGCACTTTGAGTTTATCGTCCGTAACTTTTATCCTTACGGTTTTTTTATTATTTTCCTCGGAGAGCTCCCCGCTCTGGAGCGGCACGGCCACCGTATAGTTATTTTCTCCCGCGTCCTCGGCCAGAAAATTAAGATTAACCTCCGCTTTTCCGCTGCTGCCGGCCGCGGTAAGGGTAACCTTTTCTTCTTTCAGAAGCTTGTCTTTAAGCATAACTCTTACGAATGTGTTAAGCGTGCCATAGCCCCGGGCTTCCAGGGTGGCGGTCATATTGACCACATCGCCTTTGGTGACAGTTTCTTCCGAGAAAACATTGGTTATCATTACGTCTTTCTTTATCCTGGCATCTCCCACCCCGACAGGATATACCGGTATGCCCTTTTCTCCCGCCAACTTGGCCACTTCCACCGGTTCATCCCCGGAGTTACTGCCTCCGTCGGTTATAAGAACAATGCCCGCAACCGGCTGTCCGGTCAGGTCATCCAGAGCTTTTTTTAAGGCCACGCCGATAGCCGTGGAATAACCGTTTTTATCAACATTTATATTTATGCGTTCCTGCTTTCTTTCTTTTTCATAATCCAGTTCAACAGGTTCTCCGGAGAAAGCATACAGCTTCATTTGATATTTATTTTCAAGCTTCTTAAGCATTGCCGCCGCCCGGTCATTCAGTATATTATTGGCCAGCGTCATTCTTACACCCTGTTCATCATTTATAGACATAGAAACCGACCGGTCCACCAGCACGACCGCAAAAGGTTTATGATAGCTCGCCTGCTCCACCACCAGCACGGGTTCCAGCAGGACAAAAAGTATAAAAAAGAGCGCGGCAAGCCTTAACGCAGCCAGCACCAGCCGGACCCGCAGGCGGACCGTCTGCAGCTCCCGGATATAGAGCAATATAATAAGAGCAAATAAGATAAGCCCGAGCGGCAGCACCCAGTACAGGGCGCCCCGGTTCATCAGGTTAAAGCCGAAAGAATCTATCCCGGAACCGCTTTCGGTGCTTATGCCGATTATTTTAAGAAAAAAGTCGCCCATTTTAAGTCCTTTTCCCGAAGCGATAAGCAAGATAAGATTCCAGAGCCAGCAGCAGGACCGCGAGCAGCAGAAGTTCCTTCCAGATACCTATGCCTTTTCGGCCCTGGGTTATAAGCTGCCGGGTATCCGCGCCCTCTTCAATAATGAAAAATTTTTCTTTAGGTCCGAGCTTTTGAAGCAACGCCCTATCCACGCGTTCGGTATCGGATTCATATTTAGTGTCCAGATTTACGGCGTAAGCGTCATTTTTTTCTCCGAGCTGCAGCCTGTAAAACCCCGGTTCATCCGTTCCGTCAAAATCCAGTACTCTGCCTTCCGGGCTGATCGAAGACCTGTAAACTGCCTGCCGGTTATCTGGGGTCATAAGCCTCACGCCCTGAGCTTCCAAAAAGGAGATAGTGCGGGATATCTTATCGCCTATTTTTAAGTTCCGCCTTTCCTCCGTGCCGCTTGAAAGAAAATAGACCGCTTCGTACATAAAGGGCAGGAACATGGGCTTGATGACCAGATCACTCCACCGCCGGTTGGCCCCGGTCGCGATTATTATTGTATTTCCCTTGCCGCATTTCTTGGCCACGATGGCAGGCATGCCGTTATTAAAAGAAGCGAGCACGGTAACACTCGGGTCCGCGGCATCATATTTCAGTTCATAGAAACCGGAAAAACGCGTTTTTTTGAGTTCTTTAATTTCAGATTCTTTGAATTTTGAAAAGAGAGGGTGCTCGGTATTTACTTTTTCTATAAAAAATGTGCTGCCCTCCTTTACGGGAGCAACTTTTTCGCCTATAACGCAAGGCAGGATACCGCTTTTTTCCCTGTAAAAACGGGTATTCAGATACTGCGGATTGGTCAGGTCGCCGGCAAAGATCAAGACCCCGTTCCCGGCTCTTACAAAACTGTCAAGCGGGGGCACGGCTTCTTCGGGTAAGAACGAAATATTCGAAAGCACGACCACTTTCGCCTGGTTGACGGCGTCCGCCGAAAGCAGCCTGAAATCTTTGACACTCGCAGAGATCACGTTCCGCTTGCCTATATCTTCCGGCCCGAAAGGGCTGAAAACAAAAGAAAGAAAACCGCTTTCTCCTTCAAATCTCTTTTTTCCGGGCTTGCCGTCCACGATAAGCACGGGTACGGCGCCTTTTACATTAACGCAAAAATAAGCGCGGTTATCTTTCATCAGAGGATCCGCGGATATTTCAATATAGCCGGTATTTATTCCGCTGTCCGTAAACTTATGATAAAAAGCGACGGGTTCGGTTTTCCCGGAACGTATAAGCAGCCGCTTGCTGTCCTTAAGTTTATCTTCAATATAGAGGCTGGCTATGCAATCAAGTGAATCTTTCTTGCCATAATTTGTAACTTCCGCGGTTATCCGCACCGGCATTATCATATCCACCAGCTCGCGGGAAAAACTCACATTGGCAACCGCATTGTTACCGGAACCGGCGGCTCCCGTCTTGACCAGAAAGATAGCGGCCTTGCCGGAAAGTTCCTCAAAAGCATTCTTTATGTCTTTTTCTTCCGTCCTGAAAGCGGTTGCCTGGCAGTCCGTAATAATATAGATCTCTTTTGAAACTTCATTTTTTTTCTTTATAAGTTCCGCGGCCAGGTGCAGAGCCCCGCCAAGATCATTTCCGGCATTCCCGAGCTTAAGGTTCCGGAGTTCCTGCTTCGCGGCGGAAAGCTGGTAGGTCGGCTCGCCGATAACAGCCCGGGCTTTCCAACCTGCGGTTACAAGAGAGAGAGAATCTCCGGTTTTAAGCATCCCGGCAATATCCGCGGCCTTTTCTTTTGCCCTGTCAAAAAGCTGGGCGTTCCCCTGCTTTTCCCCCATACTGTAGGAGTTATCTATTATTATGACGCAATAAGTGGAAGACCTGCCCGCAAGGCCCAGCCCCGGGGGCGCTTTTATGAGGGGCTGGCTGACAGCAAAAACAATAAGCACTATGGAGAGGCACCTTAAAAGCAGGAGTATCAAATGACGGAGCTTTAACAGGCTCTTAGATTTTTTTTGCGCCTTAAGAAGAAAGTCCATAGCGGCCCACCGTACTTCCTTAAAGCGGAGGCGGTGGAACATGTGTATAAGCACAGGAATAGAGGCAAGCGCGCAGAAAAAAAGCAGGAACGGATTTAGAATTGACAAACCGAACATCAACGCCTTCCTATTCTAGTAGTCAAATATTTGCTCAATTTAAGTTCCAGCGGTTCATCGGTAACCATGGGGACGTAATCTACTCTTTTTCCCAGACAATTTCTTTTAATTTCTGCCATAAAATTATTTAGATTCTCAAGATAACCCTGTTTTAGCGTCCAGGCTTCCGCGAGAATATCACCTTTTTCCTCGTAACCTTTAAAAAGTGTCATATCCTCAAAAGGAAAAGTTAACTCAGCGCGGTCCAGGACGTGAAACACTATAACTTCGTGTTTTTTGTGTTTAAAATGGGATAATCCCAGCAGGATCTTTTCAACATCACACAGCAGATCAGAAATAATTATGACCAGGCCCCTCTTCTTGAACCGTTCCGCGAGATCATGGAACACTTTGCCAATATCGGTCTTCGCCCCGTTCTTTGCCAGTTCCAATTCACGCAGAATAAGATTGAAGTGTTTGGGATTATTTCTCGGCGGCAGATAATTCCTGATCTCGCTGTCAAAAGTGACCAGGCCGCAGGAATCCCTTTGCTGTAAAAGGAGATAGCTCAAAGAAGCGGCAAGCAGAGAACTGTATTCCAGCTTGGACGTCTTGTTGCTGCCGTAGAGCATGGACTCGCTGGAATCAAGAAGCAGGTAACAGCGCATATTTGTTTCTTCTTCGTATTGTTTTATAAAAAACCTGTCGGAGCGGGCGTAGACCCGCCAGTCAATATGCTTTATTTCATCCCCCGGTACATATTCACGGTGTTCTGCAAATTCCACGGAGATGCCGTGATAGGGGCTTTTGTGTAAGCCCGTTATTATGCCCTCCACCACCTGGCGGGCCTTAAGTTCCAGCGCGGAAACACGGTTTAAGACCCGGGGATCTAAATATTTTTTATAAACTTGCGTCATTCCTGCACCTGTCCCGAAATCTGAATTAGATAAATTGTCACTGACACAAATATTATCAATAATCCTTTAGGCGGATTTCGGGACTGATGACACTGATAAAACAGAGATGACACAGATTTAAGACGCTCTTCTCTCTATTTCAGCCCGAATGTTCCGGCTTCTTTAACTTAACAAATCTTTACTTTGTCGTCTTGGATACGGACGCAAGGATACGGTCTATTATATTTTCTGTATCTATACCCTCGGACTCGGCGGTAAAATTGAGCAAAACTCTGTGCCGTAAAACAGCGTGGGCCACGGCTTCGATATCATCACAGGATACGTAGTAACGCCCCATAAGGATCGCCCGGGCCTTGCCGCCCAGGATCAAATACTGGCTCGCGCGGGGCCCAGCACCCCAGCTTACATATTCTTTAATAAATTCCGGGATCTTTTCGCCGACAGGGCGCGTGTATTTCACGAGATTGTACGCGTACTTGATCACATGCTCGGCGATAGGCACTTTCCTGACCAGGTCTTGAAGCTGAATTATTGTTTTTCCGTCCATAATATGCTCAAGTTTGGGTTTAAACCCTGAAGTGGTGGAGCGCATGATCTTCAGTTCTTCCTCTTCCGAAGGATAACCCACCTGGGTCTTAAACATAAAACGGTCAAGCTGGGCTTCCGGCAGGGGATAGGTACCCTCCTGTTCGACCGGGTTCTGCGTGGCCAGGACAAAGAAAGGTTCCTCCAGGACATAAGTTTTACCGCCCGTAGAGACCCTGTGTTCCTGCATGGCTTCAAGCAGAGCCGCCTGGGTCTTGGGCGGAGCGCGGTTTATTTCGTCAGCAAGGATGATATTTGAAAAAATAGGGCCCATCAGGAACTTAAATTCCCTTTCCTTGGTCGCCCGGTCTTCCTGAATAACCTCGGTACCCGTAATATCCGAAGGCATAAGATCAGGGGTGAACTGGATACGTTTAAATTTCAGGGAGAGGGCTTGCGAGAGGGTGCTTATGATAAGGGTCTTGGCCAGGCCCGGTACACCTTCAAGTAATACATGCCCCCTTGAAAAGATACAGATCAAAAGTTCATCAATGACCCTGTCCTGCCCGACTATGACCTTGGCCAGTTCGGTTTTTATCCTGGCGTGGGCTTCCCTCAACTCTTCAATGGCCGCAAGGTCTTCTTTGTTCACTTCCAGGTCTTTTTCTTTTGCCATAAATTCCTCCAGTATTACTTTTTTTTATTTTTACCCGTCTTCCGGTCCTGTTCCCCCGGCGTTTGCGTTCCGCTGAAACATACCGCGGTTCCGTTGTTCACTATAACAAGATTATTATTACAATAATAACAGTCAAGGGGGCTGAAATTGTCTTTTGAGGCCAGTTGAAAAGCCTTTTCCAGCCAAAGCTCCGGTTTTCCGGTCTCGGTATCATACACTTCTATAAATTCCCCCGTGCGGGCAAGGAGCCTTGAACCCAGCAGATAAAGCCAGCTCACGTCTATCTGCCTTTCCGCCGGTTTTTGTACCAGAACGGGTTTGCCTATTTCAAACTGGCCTTTTTTAGGCGCAGGTTTGGCTTCATTTCTGTAGGCGGAAAACGTATCACGTTTCCATCTTATTTCCAGCAGTTCCTTTTCAATGCAATAAATATACCTGCCGGCGTTGATAAAAATAGAGTCCAGGGACATTGCCGCGGGATAAAAATCCCAGCCCCCGCTGTCGCTTTTGAGCTTTTTCACCAAAAGCTGATACCCGCTGGACTGCTTTATCTTATATATTACACCTTCTTCAAGAATAATGTAAATAAAAGTTGCATCACATTTTATTTCTAAATTCTGCATTCCGGCCTGCAAATTAAGCTCCCATTTCTTCAAGCCCGTGGCCGCTTCGAAACATTTTAGTATCATGGTCCGCTTTTCTACGGCGAGTATGAACTCGTTATAAAAACAGGGCCTGGAATATTCCCCTTTTATTTCATAGGCCTTCAGGGTGCTTTTCCTTTCCAGGGCAAGAAGCCCGGAAAAAGGATCATACAAAACAAGCAGGCCCGCGGTAACCGCCAAACTCTCAGGCAGAAAGTTCTGGCTGATCTTTTTCTCCGGATACCACTCAAAATTCAAGGCCCTGGAGCCGGGCTCTATCCCGAAAATTGAATTGTTGGGCATGCAGAAATAGATCATAGCGTCGTCTCCGGCCGAAGATTCCGGATAAAAACCGTATCTGACGAAGCCGGCTTCAGGCGGTTTTTTTTTGGCTTTAAGCGGCTCGCCGGCCAGTTTCCCCGTTTCCAGTTCAAGCTTTGAAAAGCCGGAAGTGCCGGCAAAATACAAATTATTGTGCAGCAGGAACGGCCTAACGTAACCCGTGGCGCTGATCCTTTTTGTTTCCCACAGGGGTTTAGAAGCCAGTTCAACATTGCTTTTACCCGGCCCGGCCTCCGGAGGAAAATATTCTTTTGTTCTCTGCAGTTTTACCCTGCCATAGTAATCCTCGGCCAGCTCCAGCCCGGGTTCCGGCTCAAAGTATTTTCCTTTTCCCTCTTTAATTATTTTTTCGTAATACCCGTTAATACCGGCTTTTTCACCCTCTTTTTCAAGAACCTGAAGCAGCAGCCACGCCACCCGGGCCTGATAATCCCCGGCACTCTCTAATTTTTCAAGTATTTCACGGCTGGTTTTAAGATCCCCCGCTAAAAATGCCGCCTGGGCTTCTTCAAACTCCAGGCTTTCCAGCCTGGCTTTGATAACCTCTTTTCCGGCAAACTCACCGAGAGCAAGCAATTTTTTAAGCAGGGCTTTTCCTTCCTCTATCTTTCCGTCAAAACAGGAGAGCAGAGCAAGGCAGTAAGAGGCAGGAATATATTCCGGGGTATTTTCCTTGATCCGTTTGGCGCTTGCGGCCGTTTCTTCCCTGTCCGCGTAGAGATGAAGCTTTCTTTCCCCGTAGATCAACAAACCCTTTTCAAAAGGAAAGACCCTGTTAACGAAATAAGCAAGCGGATACCTTACGAAATTTTGGCCGTCCAAATCCACCATGCCGACGCCCCTGGAGGCCGGGAAATAGAAATAACCCTTATAATAAACAACTTTTCCCGTGTTTCCATTATCCACGGAACGGAATATGAAGCTTCTTTTTCCGCTTTTTTTGTCTATTTTATAGATATTTGCGGTATCGGCCGTGAAGATATTTTCTCCCTTTTCCCCCACCAGGTACTCAAAATAATTCCGGGAAATTTCCCAGAGCTTCCTGCCGGCGGCTTTTTCTATTGCCAGTATTTTTTTCCGGTGCTTGGGCGCGTAATACACGGAGGCGCCGTCCACCAGCATATTTTTATAAGGCGGGTTATTTTCAGAAAGCCGTTCATCATTTCCAAGCTCGGTTTCGGGCGGCAGGCCCAGGATCCATTTTAAGATTCCCAGTTCCCTGTCCACGCAGGCGAGAGTGAACAGATTTGTTTCCACAAAAATATCCCCGCCGGAGATGACCGGGGCCGGAGCATTTTCAAGCAAAAACTCGGATTGATTCCCGCTGCCTAAAAATACCGACCACTTTATCTCACTTTTGCCCCTGCCCATTTTAAGCAGATAGCATTGGGAAAATTTATCTTTTGTAGAAAGCAGGCCGATAAAGACGGCGTTATCTTTGACCGCCGGAAGATTAAGGCTGCTGCTATATTTGCCTTTCTCGGCTCCCAACTGTTCCGGGGTCAGATACAGCTGGGTTTCTTTTTTTTCCAGGTCGTAAACGCTGTAAGCTATTTTTGTTGTAAAATACCTTACCGCGGCAAGCTCCCCGTCCGCGGCCACCCCGGGCCCGCAAAGCGCGGGAAAAGAACCGGCTTCTACGGTATTTTTGAATTCAAAATACGAGGACTGAAAAACAGTATGCCCCCAGTCCGGCTCCAGGGCATAAAAGGTCCTGTCTACGGCAAGGAGCACTTTTCCTGCGGAAATAACCGGCTCGCTCACTTCAAAAGGATTTTCGGGAAGAGAGAGCCCTTCCCATTTTAAAGCTATTTTCCCGCTCTTAAAAAGCGGTTCGGGAAGTTTTTTTGGGCCGGACAGGGAATTGAGCTTTTCCAGAGCAAATGCTCCGGCCATTACCTTAACGCCTTCAACTTCAATTTCCTCATTTTTAAATTTATTTTCCAGTTCTTTATAGGCCTCAACCGCTTCTTTTTCTCTCTCAAGTTTTTCCAGGCAAAATGCGGCCTTAAGCAGTCCTTGAGCGGTAACCGTCTTCAAGGCCCGGAGATTTTGCAGGGCCCCGTCGAAATCCCCTTCTGCCAGGCAGTGATCGGCAAGATATTGCCTGGCTTTCCCGGCATAAGAGCTCGCGCCATAGATATCCAGTATTTTTTTAAAATCCTGTTTTTCAGAGGCCGCCACGGCTTTATTATACAGCTCCTCAGCCCGGGGATCGGCAAGCATCCGGTAGGCCGCGAGCGTCTTTGCGTCCGCTTTCAGGAGCTTTTCGGTAAAAAAAGCGCGGGCCGAGGAAAACTCAAAGTTCTTATTATTGACCACCAGGGAACCGCTCTTATCAATACCTTCCTGCATGGCCCGGGCTGCGGCTTCAAATTCTCCGTCCCGGACTTTGCTGTCAAAATCGGCAATTAAGGTTTCAGCTTCAAAATAAAAGGGCTGGTGCAGGAAGGAACTGGGAAGGAACGGCTCTCCATAACAGAAATATACTGACAAAAATACCAGTAACAGGAACCTCTTAAGCATGACGACCCCTTTAAAGCAGCTTACCGCGTAAAATACCCCTTAGACCCGGACCCTATTCCACGCAGAAACTCAAAGTAAGCAGCGCATAAGCTGTGGCAAGTTCTTTTTTACTTTCCCACCATCTTTCGGCGTTATTAACCCAGCAGCCTTCCGGAGCCTGCAGAGCACTCATTTTTTCCGCCATTTCTTTCGCCCATAAATGTTCCACGCCATTTTTATCCTTAACGGTATTTACGCCCAGGGTTTTGAACGCTTTGACAAGAGTATGATAGTAATAATAAAGCCCCTGCGCGCCCATACCCGGATTTTCCTCCAGGGTGTAGTTAGCTTGCACCCAGTTATAAGCCGCGAGGACCCGGGGATCGGTTTTATCTACATTACAATAGATCATACTTTTAAGCCCGGCATAGGTTATACTGCCGTAAGATTTTGATCCTGTAGCTTTGCTTTCCCCGTCCGGAGAATAAACAAAACCCCCGTCATTACCCGTCCATTTTTGATCATTGGTTGCTTTAATATTCTGGCAGCGGGACAGGAAAAATATAGCCCGTTCAAAAGTCTCCCGGTCGCTTTTTTTTCCGGGATCCGTAAGCAAAAATACATCATCCCCCGTAACGGTCTCTCTGAGGGCTTCCAGAGCGTGCTGAAGATTTGAAAGATCGGGTTTCATATGACTGTCATACCCGATACCGCCATAAAATTTATCGGCCGACTCCACGCTTCCGTCCGCGCCCACCTGGATCTTTTTCAGCCAGTCACGGGCTTTTTGTATTATTCCGGCGTATTTTGGATCTCTGGCCTCGCTCAGGGTCATTAAACAAATGGAGGTATTATAACAGCTCATATTATCTATGGCAATTGAACCGTCAGCTTTTACACATTTAAGAATATATTCCAGTCCCTTCTTTACGGCAGGAGTTTCTCCGGTAAAACCGTTGCGCAGAAAAGAACTGACGCAAAGAGCTGTGATGGCGGGATATTCCATAAAGGACCCGTCTTCTTTTTGCCGGGTAAGAAGCCATTTCAGTCCCAGCTCGACAGTTTCTTTGCGGGTTTTCGCCCCTGCGGGGAGCACCAAAACAAGTAAGGCCGTAATTACGAGTACAGTTCTTTTAAACACAGACTTTCTCCCTCAAAATATTTCACAACATAAATAATTGATTTCTGCCGCTATTATGAATATACTCTATAGTCAATTTCAGGGAAAATATTATCTTTATACTCTATCCAATGCAGCCAGGGCAGCTCCAGGCAGTTATTATTGATATCTTCATAAATTTTTGTAAATCTGGCAAGGTGATCCTTGGTTTCATTTATGGCATAACCGACATTTGTTCTTGTTTTCATGATAAAGGCCCAGTCCGAGGCCTGGGCCAGCAAAAGTTCTCGGGCCATCTGGTTAAGCGCCCGGCGCAGTACCCCCTGCGCGTCAGGAAATCTTTCTGCCAGCTCGCACATCCTGTCGGCGGCTTTATGCAAGTGCCGGTAAAGCCAGTCATTGCCTTCTTCCAACCATACCTCATGCGTGCCCTTGTAACCCCAGCTGGACTCACAGGGCGCGCAAACCTGATTTACCGGATACTCTTTAAGATATTCGCTGGGGGTTATGGTCTTGAAAATATCCTGGTCATAGTGAACTTTTCTCAGGAAGAAATTCAGGAATTCAGGCCCTTCATACCACCAGTGCCCGTAGAGTTCAGCATCGTAAGGCGCGACAATTACCGGTTTCCGGTCCATATTTGAAGCTAAATATTCTATCTGCTTTTCACGGTTAAACATAAAATTGCCCGCGTGTTCGGCCGCTTTATGGCCGGCGGTCAAAGGGTCATACGCTTCTTTATGATCGGAAGTTCCCGTGATCTTGTAATATTTCATACCCGTAAAAGTGCGCAGGCCGTCCGCGTTTATGAACGGTTTGATATATTCATATTCCAGGTCAAAACCCACATCCCGGTAAAATTCCCGGTAATTAAAATCCCCGGGGTAGCCCTCTTTTGAACTCCAGACCTGTTTGGAGGATTCAATATCTCTAGCAAAAACTGCCGTGCCGTTCCCGGTGAATACGGGCGCGAAAACACCGTATTTGGGCCTGGGGCGCGCGTAATTGATCCCGTGTGAATCCACAAAAAAGAAATTTATGCCATTTTCCCTGAGAATGTTCTCAACGCCGGGATAGTAGGCGCACTCGGGCAGCCAGATACCGTTGGGTTGTTTTCCCAGATGCTTTTTATGGCAGGCAACGGCTACCTTGATCTGCGCCCGCACCGCTTTTTCATTGACCCGCATAAGAGGCAGATAGCCGTGCGTGGCCCCGCAGGTAATTATTTCCAGTTTCCCGAGGTCGGAAAATTTCTTAAACCAGTTAACAATATTTTTATCGTACTTTAAAAAATAGGCGCGGTATTCGTTGAATTTCCAGTTATACATTTTCACCACATTATTAAAATGCGGTTCAAATTCGGTGCGTCTTATTTCTTTTTCTGACAAAGTTATTAATTTCTCTATATGCTTAAGCGCCCGTTCCTGGAGCAAAGGGTCCGCCAGCATATTGATAAGCGGCGGGGTAAGCGACATAGTTATACGGAAATCAACATTATCCTCGACCAGGCGTTCATAAACAAGGAGTAAAGGTATGTAGGTCTCAAAGATGGCCTCATAGAACCAGTCTTCTTCAAGAAAATCATCATGCTCCGGATGCCTGATATAAGGCAGGTGAGCGTGCAAAACCAGGGCTAAATATCCTTTTGGCATTATTCTTCCTTGTAAGTTTCCCGGTCAACTCTTATCTTAAAGGTCTTCTTATAATTTCCCGAGGCGGATCTGCTGGAAATATTTAACACGTGCAGATCCCCGGAAAGCGCGAACCGTGCGCTGAAACTCCCGTCCGGATTCAAACTTACCGGAGCGTTATTTATTGTAACAGCGGACCCGGGCCCGGCAGCACCGTAAACTATTAATTCGGTACCTACCCGCATCCAGAACACCGAAGGGGTTTTATTATATTTTACCGGTCCGGCCATATTAGAACTGCCCGAAAAAGAGGTATTTTCTGTTCTTCCTTCTCTGCCGTAGATGCCGGCAGGATCATAAACGGGCCCGCCGCCCTTCGGCCCGCTTTTTACTTCGAACGGCGCGGAATGGGTAAGCTGTATTTTTCCCGGCTCGGAAGAGTCCAGCCATTCTTCAAGCTCAACATTTGACCTGCTGCCGGCCGGAGTTGCCGCGGAATTTGACCTGGCAAGTACAAAAAATCTCCCGGAATGAGTTAAAATACCTATATCCACGATCCAGTCTTTTTCCGGTTCCGGAATATTTATATACCGGCTCCTTATCAGATCTTTCAGCGTAAGCTCAAAATAACTGTGAGCATTCTTGCCGTTAAAAATAATTTTACTTACATCATAGACCCGGAGTATTGAAGTTGCGGAACCAAATTCATTACCAAGAACTTTCTTTGCTTCCTCTATGCGGGGAAGCGAAACTTCCCAGTAGGCAAAAAGCCAGTAAGGATCACGGGGCATAAGGACTATTCTTGTATCTCCGTAAAAATCCTGAAATTTATTATCATATTTGTCATAAATATGCGAGGGATGCGGAGCTTTTTTTGGCGGAACTTCAGGGAGCTCTTTTTTTTCAAGGGCCTTATTAGCGGAGGGAAGCACAGGGCGTTTTATAGCCGGTTCAGTCAAAACTTTTTTCTTTTTTGGTTTTGAAGGCTTAATAACCGCTTTCTTCTTCTTAACCGGCTTAATTTTGGCGGTTTTTATTTTTTTTTCTTTTCTTTTTACGGTCATGCCTAATTTTACCAGACATTTCCTTTATTATCAATAAAAATACAGCAGAAAGAGAGGGAAACAGTACTGTATAACGGTATTACTCTTTTACCGCGGGCGCGGCTTCACTTTTTGGCAGTTCTTCCAGCTCAAGAACGGCTATAGAAGCCTTCTTTTCCTGGAATTTTTTCATATTGGCTATCTGCCCGGCTATTTTTTCCAGGCCAAGTTCCATGGCCTCAGGGGTCTCAAATTTCCTTTCTGCCAGGATCATTTTTCCTGTTTCAATATCAACAAGCTTTAGGGAGAGTTCTATGTTTTTGTCAGGATTCCTGACTGTACCTATCAAAACATGATCCACCTTCAGCACGTTACCGAGCTCAATAGCGCATTCTTTGGTAGTACAACCCGGGAATTTTAATTTCTTAGTTTTCAACAACTCGTCTATTTTAGCAGGTTCAAGGACTTCAAATTTTCCCGCTTTAATAAAAGCATTGCGGATGACCCCGGAAACAGCCGTATTGTAGCTTGCTTTTTCATTGGAACCTTTAATAGAGGACCCTAATTCAAGTGTTTTGGCGGCAAGCGGTTTATCCGGCGTTGTTTTTTCCACAGTTGCGGCATTTTCCTTATTTACCAGGCTGCGGTTAGCGGCCGAAACAGCTTCTTCTCCGCTATTATTGCCTTTTAATTCCTTGTAGGCTTCTCTGATGGTCAAAGCTATCTTGTGCGTCCCCGAACTTCCTTCGGCAAACCCGATCGGTAATAAGAACCCGTAATTTATTTCTCCGCCGACCTCCAGGCCCGGAATATTGAACTTAAATCCGATACCTGCCGTAATATTAGAATAATTAAAGGTCCCATAACCGCCGCCCAGCCGGAAACTAAGGACCCCCGCATCCCCGGCTTTGAAGCCCACCATTTCCCCGCCAAGATGCAGTTTGCAGACCCCGTCCCGGTATAAAAGTTCGGAAGAAATAACTATATTCTTATCCAGGGCATAAGCCAGACCGCCTCTTGTAGTGACAGGCAGGATCTCTTCGCCTTTAAGAGCAACATTGGGTTGATTGATATCATCAAAGAATAACCCTACGGTCAAATTATCCATCAGGTAAGTGCTTATGAGAGAGACACCGTAAGAAACAGCGGATGCAGAAAACAGGTCCGCGCCGGAATCTGTCAGGAAGAAAGGATTTCCAATTGTCCATTCGTTACTGGCATATCCTTTAACCAGATATTTCACGTCAACACCCAGGGAAGTCTTTAAACCGGAAAAAGGATACGCGTACGCAAATGAATAAACATTTTCGCTGTATTGACTGTTGGAAAATTTATACCAGGATAAACCGAGACTGCCCAGGGTATTCAGAGGAATTCCTGCAGCTATAAAACTTTCGTCAAGATTATCTATTCCAAGGAATAATTTACTGTAAGAGAAGGTAGTTTCCCACGTTTTTAGCCTTGTTAAGCCCGCGGGATTATAGAAGACCGCGTTAACATCGTCAGCTACGGCAACAAAAGCATTCCCCATGCCAAGGGCCCTCGGGATAGGATTTTCAATATTAAACGCTCCAAAGACCTGGGAGGAAAACAGTAAGCCCGTTAAAATAATTATCCTGCGCATAATTATTCCTGCCTTTTAGTCATACTATCAACTTTAGTTATGACACCCTGCACGTTATCCGGCGCCTGCTTTTCTTCATTAAAACACTATGCCTGATAATATTACCTCAATATTGACGCTGTTTCAAGTAATAATTAAGAACAATAATATTTCACAACCTTATCCTTGTTGTTTTATGCTCAGGTCGTTAAAGGCGATACCTACAGGTAATTTTGGATAAAAATACGTGGTCTTATGGGGCATCTTCTCTCTTTTATATGAAAGTTCCGTCACGGTTTTAGCGGAAATATCGGGAATTATGAAACCCGCGTGAAAAGAACCGTTATTTACTTTTTCTTTGATATCCGTAATATCCCTTGTATAGCAGATCTCTTTTACCCCGGGAAGCTTTTTCAAAATAATATGGTGCAGTACCGCGGTAGGAAGTTTTTTCCAGGTCCTGGAATGTTTTTCTTTTATCAGGGAAAGTGCTTTAGTACCTTTCATTTCCAGGGAATAGTACTTCTTATCCATATAAAGGATAATATTCCTGCTTTTTTGGGCCTTTATCTCCTTTATGCTAAAATACGGTAAAAGAGAATCTAACATTTTTTGTTTACTGATCCTGAAAACAAACCTTACGATACGGTGCGTGGGCAGGACCACCAGGCCCCGGTCATGAAGCGAGACCAGGGTGAACATGATATAGTTCCAGGGCGCGCCGGTTTTGGCCGGGTACATCTTGCGCATGCGGCCGCGGTAAAAAAGCCCGACTTCATATCTATGATGGCCGTCGGCAATAAATACTTTTTTATTTTTAAAATTCTTTACCAGGCCGGCAAGCACCGCCGGCTCGGACACGCGCCACACTTTATTTTGCACGGTCCCGCTCCGGTCCTTCATGCTGAAGGCCGCGTAGGGTTTTTTTGAAGTTATCCGCCGGAAATCAGCTTTACCCTCATAAAGCCCGAAAATAGGGCTGAGATTGGCTTCGCAAGCCTCCAGCAATTTGAGCCGGTCTGCTTTGTGCGAAGGAAAAGTATTTTCATGCGGCAGGACTTTTTTTTTGGAAAATTCTTCAAGTTTGACCAGGCAGAGCAGGCCGGTGCGCACGCATAACCGGCCGTTAACCGCAAAACTTTGCCGGTGTAAGTAAACTACCGGTTTATTCTCATAAGCAAGAGTTCCTTCCTCTATCCAGTTCCTGAACTCCTTTGCGGAGAGAGCATACCGGTCCCCTTTGTCTTCACCCCGCGCGGCCGCCTGTTTTCTGAGAATGATCCTGACAATATTTTTTTTCGACAGGGAATAATACTCGTCCTGCATTTTGGGTGAGATCACATCATACGGAAGAGAAACTACCCTGGAAAGGCTGCTAATCTTTTCAGGGTTATATTTCAGCGCCTTAAATGCGGTAATATCAACCATTTGTTTTGTTTCCTTTAGGACTCAGAGTAAAGTGTCCAGCTGGTTTTTGATCACGGTTTTTGGCTGTGCGCCTATCATCTGCCCGGCCACACTGCCGTTCTTGAACATAAGCAGGGCGGGTATAGAACGTATGCCGAATTTACTGCTCACACCGGGATTTTCGTCAACATTAACTTTTCCGATCTTGACCTTGCCCGCGTACTCCTTTGCCAGTTCTTCGATCGTCGGGCCCAGCATCCTGCAGGGGCCGCACCACTCCGCCCAAAAATCCACCAGCACGGGCAGCGTACACTTTAATACTTCTTTTTCGAAATTTGAATCAGTAAACTCAACCGCCATGTAACCCTCCTTTACAACTTTAGGCCAAAGAAAATCCCGGGCGTGCACCCGGAGAATTTCATTTTAACTTCTACTTTGTGTCCGGAGCTTTTTTAGGAACAGCCTCCGGGGCTTTTTCCGGCAAAGGCGCGGGCATATCCTGTTTTTTTGCCGCGGCTTCCTTTGCTTTCACCAGCGCATCCCTTGCAAGCTGCGCGGCCTTGCTGGCCGATTCCACCGCCTGCGTAAAATTAGCATTATCCATGGTCTTTTTTGCCGTCTCAAGCGCTTCTTCCGCGCTCCTGTATAGCTCGGAAGCCAGAGTGTCGGCATTCGCGTCTTTTGCCTCCGCGAGAGCTGTTTTAGCTTTTGTTATTTCATTGGTGGCTTTTTCCACGTCATCAAGCGCCTTCTTGATCTTGGCCTGAGCCAGAACTGCCAGGACCCTCGCGGGCTCGTATTTTTTAAATCTTACCTTCTCTTTCACATCCCAGACATCACTTTCCACTTCTTTGATCTTTTTTCCGTAGGTTTTATCCATCCCCAGTTCTTTGGCAAACTGAATATTGCGTTCTACTTCCGCGATCAGGGTCTGTACCTGGCCGGGAAGTTCACGGACGGTCCGGGCGGTCTCCCGGGCTTTGACCGCGGACTCGCAGGCCCCGCTAAAATCATTTTTATCCAAAAGAGCTTCCGCACCGGAAAGCTGCATTTTAGCAGTATTAAAAAGTTCGGTCAGGTCCTTTATTTCCGGTGCCTTCTCCGAATTTTTGAGCTCAATTTTCGCGGCCTCAATAGCGGCAACGGCTTTATCATAAAGCGGTTTATCTGAAGGTTTAATGACCCGGGCACAGCCCATAGCCAGTAATATAACAAGGATCAGAACCAGGGAATACCTGCTCGACATTTTTAACTCCTCAAAATTTTCACCGGCATGCGTTACGGAAACAATTATATAATAAAACAGCAGTTAAAACAAGTCAGAAATCCGGGACAAAAAAAACCGGCGGCAGCTTTTACAAAGAATATTATTTTTCCAGGCGCGCTCCGCCGGAGCTGCGGCCTTGCCTATTTTTTTCTTCCTACAATAAGAGTCGCCCCTGTGACGGCTTTTACTATGATCTTTTCCCCTTTCTTTATCCCGCCTTCCTCGTCTGTTTCGGCGCTCCAATCTTCGTTCTTCACATGCACTATCCCGACAGGCGCCAGGTCCGTTTTGACCTCTCCGAAAGCCCCAAGCAGGGACTCGCCTCCGGACACCGCTTTTCCCTTCATGGAGGAAAGGCCCAGAGAAATTAGCAGCACAAAAAGCCCTCCCACCAGAGCGGCCATTATAATTACCAGGGGCAGGGAGATCTTGAAATACGGAGCTATCGGGTTAAAAAGCATAAGCGAGCCGGCCAGCAGGGAAAGGATGCCTCCCAGGCCCAGCAGCCCGTGTGCCGGTGTTTTCAGTTCCATAATGAACAATACAAAAGCAAGCGCGAGAAAAGAAGCGCCGGCAAAACTTATAGATATTGAGCCCATGGAAACCAGGGCAAGTATAAGACAGCTGCCCCCGATAACACCCGGAGCAAAAGTTCCGGGAGCGGTGAATTCAAAAATAATACCAAAAATTCCCAGTATCAACAGCATGTAAACAATATCCGGATCTCCCGCTGTCTGCAGGGTAGTTTCCCAGAACGACATTTTTATGTGTCTTAAGGCCTTGCCTTTCAGTGCAAGTTTTTGCCCTTTTTTAAAGCGTTCAATTATTTTTCCGTCAATTTTTCCGATCAGTTCTTCCGCGGAGTCGGCGGTAAGATCGGCAACTTTAAGTTTGAGGGCCTCGCTTTCGGTTACAGAAACACTTTTCCTCACAGCGTCTTCGGCCCAGGCCGCGTTTTTGCCTTTTTTCTCCGCCAGTGCTCTGATAAAAGCCGCCGCGTCATTCGTTATCTTCTCTGAAACCGTGCCGCCGTCAATATAGACCGGGTGCGCCGCTCCAAGATTGGTGCCGCCGGCCATGGCTATATAATCCGAAGCCAGTGCGACAAACAAGCCCGCGGAAGCCGCCCGCGCGCCCTTGGGGTAGACCTGAGTAACGACCGGAACCTTTGAATCCAGGATCTTTTGCACTATTTTTCTCATGGAAGCATCCAGCCCTCCGGGAGTGTCCAGCTGAATGATCACAAGCTCTGCCTGCTCTATCTCCGCCTGAGTCAGCCTCGTTTCCAGGTATATGGCAGAAACCGGATTAATAGCGCCCTTGAATTTAATTACAAATATTTCCCCCGCGGAAAGCAGGGAAACCAGCAAGGTGAAAACCGCGGCTGTTCTAAAGATTTTTTTCATGGCCTAATAGCTCCTTCATTCCGTAGAAAATTAGTTCTGGATCATATTTATCTATTTCTTTAATAGCGCCGGCAAAGACAGTGCCCCAGCCGCCCGTGGCAACGGTCAGCACGCTTTCTCCCGCTTCTTTCTTAATTCTCCTGATCAATCCCCCGATCATTTCTATATTACCAAAATATATTCCCGCTCTTATGCATTCCTCCGTGCTTTTTCCCAAAGCTCTTTTTACCCCGTATAGCGCTATCCTGGGGAGCCGCGCGGTCTTCTCAAAAAGGTAATTAGAAAAAAATCCGGCCCCGGGAGCAATTATTCCCCCTTTAAATTCTCCCCGCTTTGTTATAAGATTAAGGGTAGTAGCCGTTCCAAGATCAACAACAACGCAGTTTTTTTTGTACTTCCTTAAAGCGCCGAAACAGGCAAGCAGCCGGTCGACCCCTGCCAGCTCTTTATTTTTATAAAGGTTGAGCACAGGCACATCTTTGTTCTTAACCTCAAAAACTTTTTCCGGAAATTTCTTTTTAAGCAGCTTCGATATTTCCGGAACCACGGAAGCCATAATAATTTTCTCGCAGCCAAACTTATTAAGTTCTATTTTTTTCAGTTCAGCAGTGCAGGACTTCCAGCGGCCCAGATAAATAAATCTTTTTCCTCTAAAATAGCCCGCGGTTATCCTGGAATTACCCGCATTTATGTATATTTGTTTAATTTTCAACATTTTTCCCATCCCCTAGCCCCCAAAACCAAGAACCTAACACCTTTCATTTTTCACCTTTCTTTATTTACGAAACATCTCCCGAGTAGATCCTTTTCAGTTCTCCCGAGTTTAATCTTAACACTAAAGCCCCGTCCGGGTCTATATCAACCGCAATACCCTCAAAAGTTTCGGTCAACCCTTTTACCTTCACCCGCTTATTCATAATAACAGAGTTTTTCTTCCATTCAGCCGCAAAAACCGGAAAACCTTTCTTTTTGTAGATCTCGTATTGTTTTTCCAGTTCCGCTATCAGCACATTAAGGAGCCCGAGCCTGGAGAGTTTTTTCCCGGCTTCAAGGGCCAGAGACGTGGCACGCGTTCTGAGTTCTTCGGGAAAGTCAGTTTTTCCGGTGTTAACATTTATCCCTATCCCCAGCACAAGATATTTGACTATATCCGAATCCGCGTTAATTTCCGTAAGGATACCGCAGGCTTTTTTACCGTTAATATAAATATCATTGGGCCATTTCAAACCGGCCTCGAGTCCCGTAAAACTCCGGATGGCTTTTACCACCGCAAGTCCCGCTACAAAAGTCAGGTCTGCCGCCCGTTTCGGGCTTATCCCGGGCCGGAGGATCACGGAAAACCAGAGCCCGAGCCCCGCAGGCGAACTCCAGTTCCGGTTCAAACGGCCCTTTCCCGCGGTTTGTTTTTCGGTAATTACAACGGTTCCTGCCGGCGCTTTTTCTCCGGCAAGCTTCATCGCTGTCTCATTGGTGGACCCGGACTCATTGTAACAATAAAGTTCCCGGGCCATATATTTTGTTTTCAAACCCTGCCTGATCTCCGCCGGCAGGAGTTTATCCGGAACACTCAGCAAGCGGTAACCTTTATGCGGACAGCTTTCTATTCCGTAACCCTGCCCGATAAGCGCGTGTATGTGCTTCCAGACAGCGGCCCGGGTCATCTTGAATTTACGGCTTAAGTCCTCACCGGACAGATAGCTTTCCTTTTCCGCCCGGAGCAGTTTCAGGATCTTTTCTCCGGTATCAATTTCCCCGGGCTTTTTCATACAGGAATAGGCCCGTGCTGCTCTTCATATTTTTTCACATTTTCGGTCAAAGCCATCAAAAATCTTTTTGTATGGGTCGGTGAAGCTATTACCCTTGCGCCGACTTTATTCTTGGGCTGCTGGGGAAAAACAAAGGCAAAATCCATTACAAATTCCGTCTCACTGTGCGAAACTACCACGAAATTTGAATAGATACCCCGGCTTGTAAGTTCATCTATCTCAATATTTATCTGCTTCCCGTCTTCATTGTTCGGCATAGAGGCCCCTCCCGCTCACTGGTTTTTTCCTTCCGCATTTTCAAGTTCGTATTCTTGCGTCCCGTTATAAACTCTTTTTATTTCCGCTCCGAAGTAATAGTGTTTTAATATTTCCTGATAACTTTTTTTTCTTTCCGCCATTTTAATGGCCCCTTCCTGGCACAGTCCTGCCCCGTGGCCCCAACCGCAGCCGAAAATGAGGTTCTTCTCAACTTTGTAATAGGCGCTGCGCAGCCCGGAAAGCGCCTGGCGGCTCCGGTCCAGGGTAAACTTTTTATCCCCGTTCTGTACTTCTCTTACATAGCCATTCAGGTCCCGCCTGACTATCTTCAGCCCCCGGAGTTCTCCGGGTTCGGCAATTTTAAACCATCTGAAAACATCGTCTCCGGAACAGTACGCCGCCGGGAAAAGTTTGATCCAGCGGTCCAGATTCTCCGGGGTAAGCGGCCAATCCTTGTAGCACTCTTTCTGTTCCGCCTCTTCATAATCCCCCACGCCCGTCAAACCGGGATTTTTTTCCCCGCCCCAGACATCTTCAATATTTGAAGTGCGCCCGCCGCAGTCCGCGAAATAAAAAGCATTGATACAACCCTTTTCGTTGGCAATTATTTCTCCGCGGGTAAGATCAACGGCTTTTGTCGTGCTGGCCTGTTCCGCCCGCACTCCGGGATAGGCCTGACAATGAACGTCGGCACAAAGATGAAAATCAGTACTGCCGTTATTATTTTCAATTCTTTTATATATGTAACTCCTGGCAATTACCGCCTGGGACTTTAAGGCCTCAATACCCGCGCTGGAACCTATTTCCGACGGCACCACGCTGTAAAGATATTCTTCCAGATTAATTTCATTTATGAGGCGAAACCCGTTGTCCTCCGGCGTTAGCTTTAACACCCCGCGATAACTTCTATCACTGCTGTTCGCCCAGAAATACCCTTTATCAAGCATTACATCAAAAATTGTAAAGGTCGCGTCTTTCCTTTCCGGCACGAAATAAAGCGCGGTATCCCGTTTTATCCTGATCCCGGCCGGTTTATCATCTTTCTTTCCCGTTATGAGGAGGGTTACGTCTTCCCTGCGGATATTCAATTCTTCTTCCGGCTCAGCACTCCGGACCACTCTGCTGTCATAATATACGGAATACTTGCCAGCGCATTTGAACCTTACATTTTGAGAACTGCCGGCTATCAGCACCTTTAAGACCGGAATATCTTTGTCTTCCCTGATATAACTGACAGTCAGAGCTTTTGTTTCTTTTCTTGACTTTTCCGTGTACACTTCGGCTTTCTTTATATATTCCGCAGCTTTACCGCTGAATTCTTTTACTTTTTCCGCTACCAGTTTATTTTCCGGTTCTATAAGGGATACCTTTCTATAATTTTCAAAGGCCTCGGCGTCTTTACCCGTTTTCGCGTATATTTCAGCCAGCTTAAGGCCGGCCTTATAATAACTGCTGTCATATTTCACAGAATTTTTGTAACAGGCCACCGCTTCCGCATTTTTTCCGGCCAGGTTGTAATATTCCCCCAGCAGGAAATGCGCCGCGGAAAAACCGGCATCACACTCTATTACTTTTCTGAACATCTCCGCCGCGCTGTCGCTTTTTTTCCCTTCCAGAAAGACCAGGCCCAGGCCAAAGGCCGCCAGGGTGCGTATTCTTAAACTGTCCGGATCCTGTGTTTTTAACGCGGACAGGGCGCCAAAAACATTCTCCAGATCCTTTTGGGCGCCGGCGAGATCTTTGACAAAATACCTGCAATAACCGAGGTTCAAACGCCTGAAGGGCTCCTCTTTTTTCAGCAGAGCGGCTTCGTAATATCTTATGGCATCAGAATAAAAACCTGTGTCCTTGTATACTGTCGCCAGGTTGGCCATAACGTCCTCAGAACCGGAATCTTTTATAAGCAGGATATATTTTTCTATCGCGCCGCCAAAATTGCCTTTATAATAATCCAGCGTAGCAGCTTTCAGGGTTTGCTTAAAGAGGGTAACCGCGGGATCTTCAGCCGGGCGGGGTGAGGTTTTTGCTTCCCCGGTAACTTCAGCCGGCGGCAGGGTTTGCACCGCGGTATTTCCGGCCACAAACTTTGCCGGCGCCCCGCAGGCGGAGAAAAAAACAAGAGAACCCATTATTAATAAACCGAAGATTGTTTTTTTCATGCTTTTTACTTTTTGAGGTTAAATTTAAAAGTTATAACGCCGTCCTGGTCTATCCGGTTAGCAGAAAGAGGCATGGGATCAAATTTCCATTTACTTAAACACTCCGTAACCACATGGTCCAAACGCTTGTAACCGCAAGTCCTTAACACTGTAATATTTTTAACATCACCTTTTGGGTCCACTCTTAACTGAACTTTTACTTCTCCCTCATAACCCTGCTGTCTGGCCCATTCCGGATACTGCGCCTGGGCCCGGCATCTGATACCCCGGGTCTGAAGAGGGCCTTCAATGTCAGGGTTGCCATCCGGGCTGCCCGGAATTAAGTTATCTTCGCCTATCCCGCCGCCGTTCACCGGGCCTTCAAGGAGGCCTGAAGAGTTTTTCACCTGGGAAGGATCCAGGCCTATGGGATTTTCTTTTCTCAGTTTTAATATCTCTTCATCTGAACGCGGAATAATTTTCGCGGTCTTTACGGTGTCTTTTCCTGTTTGGACGGGATTAACGGTATCCTGGGCGGGCTTTGCGAGCAAAGGTTTTTTCCCGGTTTTTTTCAGACCCGGGGTTTCAACTGCTTTGCCTTTTTGCCCGAGCCCTTTGCCATAGGGCATTTCCGTAAGGAAGGTCACTTCGGTAAGATAAACAGTTTTACCCGCCGCGGCTTTGAATTTCATCGAAGAAAAATAGAACAAGAGCAGCAGATGAAGCAAGAGCGAAATGATAAGGGTATATTTCAAATCGCCGGTTTTTTGCATTACTTCCCTTCCGATTTTTCCGCCGCAATAGCCAGTTTTAACGCGCCTGCCTTTTTGGCAATATCCAGGGCTCTTACAACCTGGCCGTGCATTACGGTCTTATCAGCGTTTAAGATCACGGTCTTATCTTTTTCGTGTTTTAGAAACTGCTCCAGCGCGGCTTGCAGCCCGTCAAAGCCGGTTTCCCGGTCATTAAGATAGACCTTATTCTCCTGCGTGATCGAAATAGTAATATTCCTCTGCGGCGTGGAATCCGCTGTGGTAGCCGCAGGCAGTTTTACATTGATGCCGCCGGCCAGGATCATAGGGGTAGTCACCATAAAAATTATCAAAAGCACCAGGGCCACATCGGTCAAAGGAGTTATATTAATATCTGATATTATTTTATCGTCTACTTTGTATCTTCTCATCAGCACCTCATAACTCGCTGTTCCGGCAGGGAACGAATTCTTCGAGCTTAATCTTACTTTTTTATCAGTTCAATGATTTCCGCCGCGCTGTCCTCAAAAGTCACCAGCAGCCTCTTTATCTGCCTGGTAAAAGCATTGTAAAAAATAACCGAACCGATGGCCACAATAAGGCCGGCTATGGTATTGATAAGCGCTTCCGCGATACCGCCGGCAACTACGGAAGGGCCTACGGCCGATTCAATGGACATGGATTTGAAGGCATGCATGATCCCGATAACCGTGCCGACCAGGCCGATATAAAGGGCTATATTGCCTATGGTACCGATGATTCCCAGATATTTCTCAAGGCCCACCATTTCCTTATCAACGGCCCGCATCGCTATTTCCGAAAGTTCTTCGCTGTTCTTCTTGTGAGAAAAGAGAATGGCTTTAAATACATTGTTTAAAGGACAGGCCGTGCTGAAGAAAAGGAATTTTACCCTGAAATTGTCGCAGAAGGTAATTGCTTCCTGGGTCTTGCCCGCCATTACCAGGTTCCGGACATTGGCTTTTACTTCTTCCAAAAGCTTCGCGCGTACCCCGTAAAAGGCCTTTAACCTTTCCAGAAATACCGCAAAAGATATTACAGAACAAAGGATCAGTATGAAAATGACTATCCCGCCTTTTTCGAGAAGGCTTAAAAACGACATACTTTCAAACATCGTGGTCCTCCTTAGCAGGTTAATGCTTAACAGATATAATATATTATAAAACGATTCTTAAGGTAAGTCAACACACAAAAGGTCACCGTTTAAACGGAACCTAAAATATCTTCTTAGAATATTTTTTTGTTTTTCGTTAGTTTTTTTATATAAGCGGTTTCTTCTCTGTCATACGGCTGGCCGTTTTTTCTGAATATTTCATGGTGCCAGAGTTCCGGCTCCGGTGCTCCGGAAGGTGTTCCCCACGCAAATTTAGTCTGCGTCTTTCCGTCAACCAGGCCCCAGTTATAGCAGCCCACTTTATATTTTTTAAATATCTCCAGGCTTGGTTTGAAAAAACTGCCTTGCCCTCTTGCCAGATACTCGGTACAGATAACTGGGCGGCCGAGAGCTTCCAGGTCCTTTATCTCTGTCAACAGGTGCGCCGGTTCCCGATAGTTATGAAAGGTGATAATATCCGAGGAGTTCAATTGAAAGGAGTTAAGCGCCTTAAAGTCGGCCCAAACTCCGGAGGTCAGGGGCTGCGCGGGGTCAGCTTCTTTTGCCCATTCAAAGGCTTTTTCCAGGAGAGGCATACTTTTCTCGCGTTGAGAAGTGTTGCCCGGCTCGTTATACAGGTCCCAGATAATTACACGTTCATCTCTCCCGAATGTTTTCAACAGCCCTTTTACATATTTTTCGAGGCGGCCCCAGGTTTTTGGAGAATTTGTGACGGCATTGCCCGGGCTCTGCACCCAGCCGTGGTTATGCACTTCACCGGGCCGGCCCTTCTGCTTTCCCGTCTTCGGGGCAGTGCCCCAGCAATCATCAAAAATAACAAAAAGCGTCTTAATCTTATTTTTTTCGGCAACGGAAAGAAACTTGTCTATGTTTTTTTTGAATTCTTCTTTTTTATTTTCCCAGAGCAGGTCATGGAGATAAACACGGACGGTATTGAGGCCCACCTTCCCTGCCCAGCCAAGTTCCCTATTTATTGTAACCGGGTCAAAAGTTTCTTTTTGGAACATTTCAAGCTGGTTTATGGCGCTGCTTGGAATGAAGTTACACCCCACAAGCCACGGAAGCTTTCCATACCACGCATGTGCTTTTTCTTTTGACCACCTCGGACTTGCCATTTAGGCTCCTTTTAATAAATCTCTATTTTATCTATTCTTGCAAGCACTTCTTCAGATTTAGATTGTTTCCTACACCTTTTTCTTGTCATGTTGAGCCATTTTTCTCCCGGCGAAACATCTCTGCTTTTCAGATTTAAAATACAGAAATCTTTCGTTAAAAACAACTCAGGATGACAAAGCTATTCAGATAACGCCTTCTGTTATCACAAGTTTCTTTTTAACTGCCTTTTTTTCCGCATCTTTCATTTCCTGTTTGACACTACCATGCGTATCTGTAATACTGTAAACTTTCAAATACTCTTTAAATTGTGCGAACGGCATTCCGTTTAGTTTTGCGGTTATGAGCTTAATTTTACCGGGTTCCAGGTGGAAGAAATTATCGGAAAACCGGATATTAGCGTCCTTCGTTTTTATCCGGAGCCATAAAGCAGGTTTATTTGTTTTTAGCTTAATTACCGCAAGATCTGCTCCTGCTTTCGCGGCTGAAAAAGAGATTTCCGGAGCTTCAAAATTTATGGCTTTAGGTTTCGTAAATAAGACGATGTTTTCGGAAACCGGCTTGCCTCCGGCCTCAAGCGCTATGAACAGTACAAGATCTTTTTCTGACAGTTTGCCTATATGGCCTTTCACATCAAGGTCTTTCAATACAACACTGGTGCCGGGTTGCAGTGGAACGCGGCGGCTCCCGCTGAATATTTTACTGCCGTTTAAGCGGTATAGAGACCAGTTTGCTCTTACTTTCATTTCTTCCTTCATATCATTTATTGCATATATGCTGACGGTTCCGCTTTTTGCTTCATAAGTTCCGCTTACAAGCAGAGGGGCATAGAATCTTTTTGCGGCATAGTGCAGGGCTTTCCACCTGCCGTAGTAATCTATGGACGACCAGCTGGCAACGGGCCAGCAATCGTTTATTTGCCAGTAAAGAGTCCCCATACAGACCGGCATGATCCTTCTAAAATGCTCCACGCCATGCCCGATTCCCAGGCTCTGCGTTATCTGGCTTAAGGTAAGTATGGCGTCAAAATCCTTAGGAGGCCTGAAATACCTGCCGATAAAATCCAGGATCCTCGTATTGCCATCCCCGCATCTTTGATGATGCTTCATTATTTTACTTTCAATATCCCGGTCTTCAGGCAGGGTAAAAGTCTTTACCGTCTCAAGCTCGGGAAAAGATTGAAAACCGAATTCACTGACGAACCTGTGCTTACAGGCAAGGTAATATTCAAAAGCTTCGCCCCCGTGCCAGACATTCCATACGTGCGAATCCCCGTATTTCGGGTTCGCATGAGCCGCCCGGTCTTTGGACGGGGAATGCGGGCTGCTGGGCCAGTACCGCCTGTCCGGGTCAAGCAGTTCAACAATATTGTGCAGCCGGACATCAAACAATTCAATATAGTCCTTCCAGAGCATTTTCCCCGGCTCCGCGGTGTTTGAACTATGCGCCTGTTCCAGTTCATTATTTCCGCACCAGAGCGCCAGTGCAGGGTGATGCCTCAACCGCTTAACGTTATCTTCAGCTTCCCGGCAAAAATTTTCGATGAATTCCGCTTTATGCACCGGCACGGGCAAACAGGCCGCCATAAAATCCTGCCAGACCAGCAGGCCCAGTTCATCACAAAGGTCATAGAACTCGTCATTTTCATAAACACCGCCGCCCCAGACCCGGAGCATGTTCATATTGGCCGCTTTTGCATCCGCTAGCAGCCGGTAATATACGGAAGGAGTCCCCGAGGCCGGAAAAGGCTCCGGAGTTATCCAGTTCGCCCCTTTGGCAAAGAAAGGCACGCCGTTAACCTGAAAATAAAAAGACTCGCCGTAATTATCTTTTTTTGTGATAACTTTCAGTTCGCGGAGGCCTATTCTTTTATTCTGGCGGTCCAGCAGTTTATTTTCAGGGTCAAAAAGTTTTATTTCCACATCATAAAGCGGCTGGGAACCAAGATTATTAGGCCACCAGAGCCGGGGCGCCCGGAGCTGAAGATTGAACTCTTTGACTCCGGTATTAATATCCTGCTTTAAATACGCCGCTGCTTTACCTTTATACTTTACTTTAATTTCTACTTTACAGGTATAAAGCTTTTCTATTTCTAGTTCCGTTTTGATCCTTAAATTTACGAGTTCTTTCTTATGTTCCTGGACAATGAGTACATCTTTAAACCTTGCGGTTGAAAACGCGATAAGCTGCACAGGGCGCCAGATGCCGCAGGTAACCAGCCGGGGCCCCCAATCCCACCCGTAATTTGACTGCATCTTTCTTATATAGCCCTGGCTCACCTTTTCGTAATCCAGCACAGGAAAACTTCCAAGCTCCCTGGCCTGCTTTGCTTTCCTCAGGTAAGGTAAAGTGGAGCTAAAAAGGACTTCGAGTTTATTTTTCCCCGGTTTTAATATTTTTTTTACGTCAAACTCCCAGACCCGGAACATATTATCGGTCTTACCTATCTTTTTGCCGTTAAGAGTAACGGCGGCCAGGGTGTCCAGGCCGTTAAACCTCAAGATAATTCTTTCACTTTTCAGCAGTTTTCTGTCTATGTGAAAAGAAGTAAAATACAGCCAGTTCTTATTTTCTATCCACTGGAGCCCGCGTTCGTTGTCGCGATAGAAAGGTTCCGCGATTTGCCCGGCGGCCAGAAGGTCGGTGTGAATACAGCCGGGAACTCCGGCGGGGATACTGTCTTTTTTTGCAGGTTCTTTTACTTTCCAGTTCCCGGTTATTTCTATTATTTGCACAAGCCGCTCCCTTTTAAAATAATATACCTTCCAATAATTTTATTTTTTCCGGAATTATTATTATTATTGCAGAGTACTTAGAACTTGACTGTCAGCCCGAGATTTAACGCTGCTTTTGCCAGCGGGTAATCTTTTATGTTTGAATATTCCCGGCTCAAAAGGTTCTCGCCGTTCAGAAAAACCGAAATATTTTCCCCAAAGCTTTTCTTGATCCCGGCGGAAATTACCAGCGCGTCAGAGAGCGTAGCGGGAAGCGTTTGAGAATAGTACATCTGCCCCCTGTAAACAAACTCCGCATTGAAGGCCCAGTCGGAATATATATATTCCCCGCCCAGAGACAAAGTATGCACGGGAGTATAAGTAATGTTCGCCGCGGAATTATCAGGATTGACGGCATTTACATATTTATAGGAAAGTTTTTGGGTCAGGCCTTCAAGTATTTTCCATTCTTCTTTGGCGTTGATCCCCAGAACAGAAACTTTTCCGATATTCACCGGTGCGGTGGAATTTCCGGTTGATTCATACGAGAGCATATCTGCCTGTTCTTTCCTGTAGAACTCGAGGGTCAGGGGCACTTCTTTCAGAAGTTTGTGTTCCACCCCGGTTATAATATAGAACCAGGTATTTTCCGCCCTGAGCGCGGGATTTAACAGATAGACCTCTCCGCTATAGAGCTCTTTAAATCTGGGATAATTTCTGCCCGGCTCATAGGAAACGTAGGCCCTGGTAAAGCCGTCTATATCAAATACCGCTTTTGCATTTAGAAAGAGCCAGCCGTTATTACTCTTTAAGGAGACAAAAATATCCGCGTTATCTATTTTTACCCTGTCTTCAAGCGCGAGAGTGTAGGTCCAGCCGTAAATACTGTCATTCTTTAGATCAAAAACGAGGCCGGGAAGATGTTTTTTGTTCTCTATGGGAAGCTCACAGGATATTTTCGCGCTCAGGTCAATTTCATCGTTTTTCAGGGCAAAAGCACTGACCTCTGATCTTACGTAACTGAAGGAACTATTAAGGTTAAGCTTGTCCGAAAGCACGGAGGTGCTTCTTAAATATACCGTATAAAAATCCTTCGTAAGAGAATCAAAGCCCAGCGCGGCGGCGTAAGGTGTTTTCCTGAACTCATTTTCATAGTCCAGGGTAAGCCCCAGCTGCTGGGTCTTATCCAGGGCATAGGTCAGGTCACCGGAAAAATTCAGCTCAGAATATCCGGAATCCTGCAACAAAAGGCTTTTTCTTAAGCCCGCGATATTTAAGAGAAAACCGAGTTTATCTATCTGCCGGCCATAGATCATTTTTACAAAGTAGTTATCGTAGCTTCCCAGCCGGGCCGTGAGCTCACCAAACCTGTCTTTCCCCTCAGTTTTTTCAAATTCGGGGGTTCTTTTATCTCCTTCAAGATAAGGGCCTTTTATAAATTTCATTTCCATCAGCGGAGTTTCTTTTGGAGGCAGGGGATAATTTGCCGGGAGCAGGTCTTTCTTTTCCACCCCTACTTTCAGGTCCGCGTCCCCGGAAATAACGACATCGGGAAGCACAAATACCGGTTCCCGGTCCTTTTTTATCTCTTCCTGCGCAAAAATAGCGCAGGTTAGAAAGACCGTCAGGAACACGAGGGATTTTCTCATTTGTCCTCCAGGTCTTTCAAGCGTTTTTCAGCTGATTTTTTCCAATCCGGATTGGAACTTTCTTTGATTATCTCCTGATAGAGCTTTTTTGCTTCTTCATACTTCGCCAGCCTTTCAAAGCATTCGGCCGCGCGTGCTTTGGCTGTGATCTTCCAGATAGCGGAGGCTTTTTCCAGCGCCGGGACCTTCATATATTCCTTAGCCGCGCTCTCATAATCACCCGAGTTATAATAAACACTCGCAGCCCAATAACGGGCCTCGGGGGCCTTTTCGGAAAAATTGTCCGCCAGCCAGGCATAGGTATCTATGGCATTTTTGTAATCTTTACCGGCCTCGTACAAAGACCCTGCTTCTATTGCCGAGTCCCGGGCCTGCTCGCTCTTCGGATAACCGGACATAACCAGTTTAAACTGCTTGAGCGCTTCTTCGGTATTTTTTAATTTTTTAAAAGCCAGCCCCGCGTTGTAGCACGCGGAAGACGCGAACCCGCTGCCCGGATATTTTTCCGCAATATCAAGATATTCGCTTGCCGCATCCGCATAACGTTCCAGCGCAAAATAAATACCGGCGATCCTGAAATGAGCGGTGGGCGCCAGGCCTGATTTGGGGAATTTAGAAATAAGTATCCGGAAACTTTCCACAGCCCGCCCTTTATCCTTGAGCTCAATGCAGGCTTCGGCTTTATTATAGAGCGCCTGGTCTATATTGTTGGCTTCGGGAAAATTATTCATGAATTTGTCGTACTCTTCCACCGCCTGTTTATAGTTCTTCTCGCCGAAATAATACTCCCCTAGTTTGAACTGGACCTCGGCGGAAAACTCTTCTTTGGGGAACTTTTTAAGGAATTTTTTCGCTACATCGGCCGCTTCTTTTGTTTTGCCCATGCGGGTATAGGTCCAGGAAAGACCGTAAAGCGCGTCCCTTTCATATTTTGTATCATAATATTTATCTATGACTTTCTGATAATACTCCACTGCCGTATCATAATTCCCCATATTATAATAACAGTCCGCCGTTTTTATCATGGCATCCGGAACCAGCAGGCTGCTGCTGAACTGTTTTTCGATCTTTACAAAGTTTATTGCGGCCTTAGCATACTCATTATTACGGAACCTGGCAAAGCCGCTCCAATAAGTACTTTCAGGGGTATTTAAAGTTTCCCAGAAAGAAATAGCGCCTGCAAAATCATTCAGATTATAGAGGCACCAGCCGGCCTGATACCGGGCTTTGTTCAGCTCCCGGGGATCCTTTGTTTTTCCGCTTTCAAAGACCTTTTTATAGACCTTCAGGGCCGCCGCGTAATCTTTAAGATTGTAAAGACAACTGCCGGACATGTAGTTTATCTCGCCAAAAAACTCCTCGTCTTTATCCAGTTCCGCCGCCCTGTTGAATTCCGCCAGTGCGGTGGTAAATTTTCTTGTTTGAAAATAACACCAGGAGAGGCCCAGCTGGGAAACCAGGGAAAGGCGCTGGTCTTTATAATCCGCAATGACCTCTTTATAGGCCTCAATAGCGCCGGTGTAGTCCTTCAGGGCAAATAAGGACTCCCCCAGGCGAAAGTGAGCTTCCGGCGCCCAGGAACTGTCGGGAAACTGCCGGAGCATATTCTTAAAGTTTGTTTTCGCGTAGTCATAATACATGAGTTTATAATCACACCAGCCGACCCAGTAAAGGCCGTCAGCGGCAAATTCACTCTGCGGGTATTCACTGTAGATCTTAAAATATTCCGTCTTGGCGTCCAGCAGCCTTCCCAGGCTGTAATAGCAGTTGCCCGAAAGATAAAGCGCGTAAGGCCTTAAAGCCCCGGGCGCGTTTTTATCATTTATGACGGACTTAAGCTCTTCAATGGCTTCCCAGGTCCTTTTCATCTTAAAATAACACCAGGCGAGAGCGTAACGGGCCCGGGACCGGAGCTCGGAAGAAACCTCCGTGCCCGAACCGGCGGCAAAGCTCTTAAGGCTGGTTATGGCCGCGTCAAACTTCCCCAGGTTCACGTAAGATACCGCAAGCCAGTACCGGACCTCATTTTGCAGGGGGCTGCCATCGTATATTTTCAGAAAAAGTTCAAAAGCGTTTACCGCGGAGCCGTAGTCCTTTAACTTGTAAAAACATTCACCCACCCGGTAGGAAGCCGCGTCGGAATTCTTGTGCGCGGGATTTTTTTTCAGGAATTCCTCGAAAGCGATGATCGACTGCTCAAAAGCCCCGGCAAGATAAAGCGCCTCGCCTTTCCAGAATAAAGAGGCCCCGGTAAGCGGGCTGTTATTTGTTTTCAGCGAGATATTGGCAAAATTTACCGCGGCCGGCTGGTATTTCCCGAGGCGGTAATAACACCAGCCCAGAGAATAGTAGGCAAAATCGGCATGTATAAATTCGGGATAATCCTTGACAACTTTTTCATAAAGGGCAGCAGCATCTTCCAGCGCGTCCAGATTGAAATAGCACTCCCCGGCCCAGTAGAGCGAATCCGGGTAAACATAACTTCCGGGAATAATTTTTTTGAAACCCTCCAGAGCTTCCCGGTATTTTTTTAGCGCGAAATAGGCTTCGCCTATCCTGTAAGCGACAGAATCCCTGTATTCAAGAGTGGAATGCCGGTCCAGTACATTATTGTATTCTTTCAGGGCCTGCTCGTAGTTTCCCAGGTTAAAATAGCATTCCGCGGTCATATACGCGGAGTCGGCAGCTTCCCTGGAGGAGGGATAAAGCGAGATGACCTTCTGGAACTGTTCTATGCCCAGCTGGTAGTTCTTGTCCTTATAAAGCCCGTACGCAAAACGGTAAAGCCCCGGAGCATCTTCTGCCCCGAAAAGCGGAGAAAAAGCAAAACTCAAGACTGTTATAAAGAAAATAATTCTCTTTAACATTTGTTTTATTTTACCATAATTACCAATGTTTTTCATTATCCTTTTAATAGGCATCTTTTCTATTATCGGCGGAGATCATAAATATTACTTTCTTTTTTTGCTCAATGATATAAAAATACCTGTAGTTTCCGATCCGGTAACGCCAGGTTTCAGGCTCATAGTTCACAAGCTTTTTAATGTTTTTTCCAAAGAAAGGGGTTTTTTTCAACTGCGGATAAACATAATTTAACAGCTTAGCTCTGATCTTCCTGTTTATTCCGCCAAAATCACTATTAAGGTCTTTTTGAAATTGCTCAGTTTCAAAGATCCTGAAATCAGGCAATGTATTTCCCCTTCATGGACTTTGCATCCTTATAACCGGCTTTAATTTTCTTTCGCAGTGCTTCATTATTATTTATCTGATCCATTTCGACAGCATCGACATTAGAAGATTCTTCGATATTCCGAAGGACAACAGCTGTAATAAAATTTGAAATAGGCCGGAACTCTATTTCCGCTTTTTTATGTATTAATTTATATTCTTCCTCTGAGAGCCTCAAGGTTATTATCTTTGACATATACAAATACCTCCTACTGTATTCTTTTGTACTCTAATGTATTCTACTACATTACTATGAAATAGTCAAGCTTTAACGGTATCCAAAAGTCCCGGTGAACAGCCAAGGCTTTGACGGCACAATACAATATTGTGGCCGGTTTACATAGTTTCATTCCAGCATTTTCAGGATCAATTTTTTATCCAGTAATTTTAGTTCATTTTTATCCTCAAGGAAAACCGCTACATCTTTTCTCACCGCGGGAAAATCCACCTTTTTGAGCTTCTCTATAAGGAATTCCTTGTAGGTTTTCCCGGTAAGTTTCATATCTTTTTTTTCTGTTTGGATAATAGCATTATTGAGCAGCGTGATATTTGGAGTGATCCTTTTCCCAAGATACCAGACCAGGTCGTAAAGATCACGGCCTTTAGTGTATTTTCTAAAAAAACAGGCATGAAGTTTTGTCGCAAAAAGTGAAGGCAGATCAAAAGTGTTCACAGCGAGAATAAATCTGTCAGTTAAGGGCATAATAACGCTTTTACCGCCTTTAGGCGGATTGGAATCCACTTCGAGTTTTACCAAAAATTTCTCCTCAATTTGGGCGGGAATACCCAGCCGTCCATATAACCCGCTGAATTTTACCAGGACACTGCTGACTGTTTTCTCAGTCCTTATTTTTTCTTCAACTTTGAAACCGTTCTTTACCAGTTCAAAAAGCAGGTCACCGGAGATCCTTTTAAAATCATAATTTTTCTTTTTTACCAGGGAGAAATCCAGGTCTTCACTGTATCTTCTCATACCATAAAGTATGCGAAGCGCAGTTCCTCCCGTAAAGGCAATATTTTCGAAATACCCGCGGTCAAAAAAAATCTTCAGCATAAGTACCTGCAGAAACTCCCGGGCTCTATTTACCTTCTCTTCACTGCCTTTACTGCCTTGAAGGCTCTGTTTGATTATCTCTATCATGCTATTTCACCCCTTTAATGATTTCCAGTAATTTCTCATTTTTAAACAACTTCGCGAACATCTGCAGTTTAGTCCGGTTAATGTCTGCCGGAATTTCAAAACGGTATGATCCCTTAAGCGCGCCGGTATCCTTCAACTTGTTCAGGTTCAAATAAATAAAATCCACAACTGCCTTTTCCGGTTCAGCAAAATAACAGGTAAACCCCTCTTCATCTTTATTGGCAATAAACCCGGTAAAACACTCTGGTTTAATATGCCTGTAGGAAAACACTCCGAAGGCATTAGCAAACACCTGGGTCTTTTTAGTTGTGATACAAGTTAAAGTTGATACTTTTTCAGGGATGATCCCGTAGGAGGATAGCGCGTATTCGAGGCTGATGTAGGAAGGTTTGTAAATTTCTGACGCAATAAACAACCTGGAAGGATTGTGCTTCCTTTCTTTCGCATTCAGGATATAAAAACCTTTTCTTAACGCCAGTAGTTTCCCGCCGCGCTTCCAGCGGGAGATCTGATTTTTTAACTCCTGCCCGCCTCCGGCAAACATCTTCAGCGCCTGCCAGCTGAAGAGAGGCAGTCCTGAAACTTTATCCTTTAATTCCCCGTAGGTCACAATATATCTCCGTTTCCATTAATAATCATATTTGATTACTTACAGAAACAGTATAACACGGTTCACAACAACTGTCAAGAGGTCCGGTTAGTATTTTTAAAAGTGCGGAAGATCCTTGACGTTAACTGCATTGGTGGATTTTCCGGAGGTATCATAATTGTAACTTCCCCTATTTCTTACCCGATAATTTTATTTTATTCACCCTGCAATATTTCAGTACGTGCGCGACCGCTTCTTCCGCGGTATCAGCCAGGAGAAAAAGATCCAGGTCGGACCTTTCTATATAACCGCAGCCGGCCATTTCTTTTTTAAGCCAGTCTAAAAGGCCCTGCCAGTATTCCCTGCCTACGAGAACTACCGGAAACTCATTTATTTTTTTTGTCTGGATCAGCGTAATTGACTCAAAAAGTTCATCAATCGTGCCGAAACCTCCGGGCATTATAATGAAAGCCGTAGCGTATTTGACGAACATGACTTTGCGGGCAAAGAAATACCGGAACTGCATGGTCTGGGTAAGATAGGGATTCGGCTTTTGTTCGTGCGGCAATTCTATATTTAACCCTACAGACCTGCCTTTGGCTTCAAAAGCCCCCTTGCTGCCGGCTTCCATAATGCCGGGGCCTCCGCCGGTGATCACGGAAAAACCTTTTTTTGCAAGTTTGGCGCCGATCTGTTCCGCTATTTTATAATATTTATTACCGGCTTTTTCCCGCGCCGCGCCGAATATAGAGACGGCCGGAGTGACTTTTGACATTTCCTCAAAACCTTCGACAAACTCGGCCATGATGCGGAACATTCTCCAATTATCTTCCGTGGTAAAATCTTCTATTTGCTTCTTCTTCATGACGCTCACTCCTTTGCCGGCGGCTTGGAGCGGGTGTAATTGACAGCAACATCCGCTTTGATAGAGATCTCTCCGTCCTCGGTACTGGACGCGTTGAAATCCTCCTTTATATTAAAATCAAAATCGGACTCATTAAGTTTTATCTTTTCCTTGGTCCGGGCAAGTTTTTCTTTTATTTCTTTCAAGGCAGAATCTTTTGCCTGTTTCATCAGTTTTTTAAGGGTCTCTTCGTTGAAATGGTAATTAATAAGCTGGTTATCGTTGTCCTTTATATCCGGAGTGATCTTTGCTGCGGAGCCGCCCTTGGACAGTTTCATTTTGGCCGAGTTTTTCCCCGCTTCCGTAATAGTGCTGGTATCGGTTTCCTGGCCTGAAGAAGAAGAGGCGATAGCTACTGCCCCGTATTTTACACCCGCGTCTATTATGGACAGCAGGTCCTGCGGGCTCTTGCTGCCAAGATCGTTAATGACAATTATTTTCTTCATGGAGCTGGTGTAGCTTTTTTCCGGGATCAACTGCCCGTTTTCGTCAAATTTCGAATTTGCGGTCCTGACTTTTGAGGTAGCTTCCTGCATCTGGACTCCGGAGACACTTACTTTAAAGTTCTCTTTTTTCAGTTTAAAATCCCTGGAGATACTGCGGATAAGAAAATCCACCTTCTGATCCAGATCCCTGCCCGCCGAAGCCATATTGTTCCCTGGCGTCGAGCTTATGGAAAGCTGGACAAATACATTATCCGGTTTGGCGGTCACAATCCCTGTACCGGTCATGGAAAACGAATCCAGTTTATTGTTTTTATAAACAATGTTCTCAAGTTCCTCGCTGGCCGCCAGCTTGTCCGAGGTTTCCTGGCCAAAAACATTTATTGCGGCAAAAAAGATCACGGCAAAACTCAGCAGCTTCCTCATATTTCTCCTATGTTCCGGATTTATTATCAAAATCCTTTTCTTCCACACTTTTATAATCGGTAATTTCTATTATATCGGAGCCGCCCTTATTCCGCAGGGGCTCCGCTTTGGGGCTGTGTTCTTTTTTTTGCCGCGGCAGAAATATCTTTCTTACCAGGTAGAAGACGATGCCCGCGGGTATCAGTACTGCCAAAATAGTCAACGCGGCAAAAGCCAGGAAAACCAGAAAAACCAGCACCAGCAGGACAATACCCGAAAGCAGCAGCCGCCCCTTAAGAGAAGTGCCGGTTCCTTTTCCGCCAAGCAGTACAAATCTGCGCATATTACTTTTTCTCAACCTCAGAAGTCCTGATAGAAAAATCCTTAAATTGGGCATTACAGCCGTTAAAAATATCTCCGAAGACACGCAGGCCCACAAAACCGGAGCCGTGGCTGGCATCTTCCACCGAAACAGTCAATTTGTTGTTCACATAAACCTCAATTCTCCTGTCTTCACAACTGACTTTGAGAGTAAGCCATTCGTTTGAGCCGATATACTGCTCGCTGCCGGCAAAATAAGTTTCCCGGCCTCTGACCCGGCGTATCAAAAGGACGCTTCCCTGGTCCTCCGGATTCACCTTCGGATTAAAAACAAGAATATATAAATTTTGTTTATCGGCCGCGCGGAAAACCAGACTGCCTTCGCGGTTCACTACCTTTACTTTACATTCCAGGACAAAATTTGCAAAGGTCCTTTTCTTATAAAATAACAAGCCGTCGCCGCCGCTTGAGTTCCCCTGCAGAAATCCATCGTTCTGGGTCCAGTTCCCCGAAACCACTTCCCAGCCCGCAAGGCCGCCCGGACCGCTTTTAGCAGTTAAGCTTTCTGTGTACTCCAGTCCGGTGGCCGCGGCCGCCAGCAGAGCCAGCAGAACTTTTATAAACATTTTTTTCCTTTGGTTTTAACCGTCAAATACGAGCGAAAATGATTCTTTTACTTTCTGCCCGTAAGCTTCCAGAATAACAGGTGTTTTTTCATTCAGCAATTTTATTATACTACTTTTAAGATTATTTTTGAACGTATTTTCATTAAGTTCCAGACAGGGCATTCCGCTGCTTTCACAGAGATATTTGATCTTTGTGTCCACGTTTATGCCGATAAAAGGTTTTTGCAGGGCGCGGGCCAGGACCAGGCTGTGGTACCTGGCGCCCACTACCAGGTCCAGAGCCGCAAACTCCCGGATAAATTCCTCCGGGCGGCTGATAATTCTATTATCTTCCCCGGAAATATTATCTTCCGGAACCTGAAAAGGATAAAATATATAGCTAAGTTTCCGGCCTTGCCTGAACTGTTCCAGCACTTCCCGCAGCTCCCCGGTAAAACGGCGGTGCTCCCTGAAACTCCTAAGGGCTATGCCTGCCGCTGCGGGCCCGCCGCTTTTTTTAATTCCGCTTGGAGAAAAGTCCAGAGCGAACACCGCATCCCCGGTAACGCGCGCTTCTTTTTTTACTCCCAGTGCTTTAAGCGCTTCGTAAGAACCCCGGTCCCTGACGGTAATAACATCCGCAAGCTCCAGGATCCTGCGGGAAACAGCTCTGGCCGTTCTGCCGTGGATCGGGCCTATACCCTGGGAGAGAAGGACCACGCGTTTAGAAAATATTTTTGCCAGGACGATCAGCGAAAGATAGTAAAAAAGACTGAGCGTGCTGGTTTTATTCTGGAATAAGCCCCCGCCGCCGCCAAGTACGGTCTTTGAAGCAAGTATCTGCCGGGCCGCGGAAAAAGGATTCCAGCGGTTGACCGCCCTGACACCCAGTTCTCCTGCGGTTTCCCGGGGCCGCTTTGAAAGGACCGTAATATCCGCCCGGTTTTTGAGGTTTTGAACCAGCGACAGCAGTATCAGCTCATCCCCGAGGTTCTTAAAACCAAAATACCCGAAAATGGTTACTTTCTTATTATTTTGTGGCATAGTATAAGAAGTACCCCCAAAAATATCCCTATAATTAATCCGTAAACTGTCCTTAGTATGGATAAACCCAGGTCGGCATGGACATGGCAGAAGGTATTGATCATAGATGTTTGCCCCAGGATGCCGAGAGCTACCAAAAACACGGCCAGTATATTTACAGCCGTTCTTTTTTCGTAAACACGCGACCGGCCATACAAATAAAGGCCCAATAACAGGGCGGGATGCCCGGTCAAAAATTCCTTAAGACGGGGCCGGGCGTAAAAGATCTTTTCAAACCAGTCCCTTAGTTCTTTTTCAAAAGGCAGAAGCGGCATGGAATAATTTCCGCTCCGCGCGGCTACTATTATCACAAGCAGGGACAGCACCGCGCCCGTGAGCAAGAGAATAACCTTACCGGAAAAATACTCTTTTTTTTCACGGGCCAGAAAGAAAAATACGGTCAGAGGCGGCAATAATAGGGCGGCTTTTACCCCCGTAAACAGGGAAAGCTTCAGCATAAAAACTGTTTCGGACAGGAGTCCCGAGATCAACACGGCGGCCGCCAGCGAAAAAGCGGTAATGGCCATAAATTGAAGCCCGACTCCGGCCTTAAGCCTCCTGGCCGTGAAAAAACCCAAAAGAGGCATTGACAGAGCCAGGAAAAACGCGACTGCTTGTTTAAACCGTATATTTTTTATAAAACCGGCACCCTCAAGCCGGTAGGGATTTTTCTCCGCCGCTTGGAGCTGTACCCCGCGGGACTTAAGAACCTGCACCAGCCGCTCCAGACAGGCCGGGTACTTAAGATAAAGAATGCAAATTTTCCTCTCCAGTACCGCCCTTACATACCTGTTGAGGGTCTCTTCCTCGTTGTAGTTCGGAAGATCCTTATCCTTAATAGTATGCAGGGTCAGGATCCTGTCCGGCGGGATCCGGTCAAAACCCGCGGGTTTTTCAAACTCCACGGACGCCACGGTAAAATTTTCCGCTCTTACGGTTTCCGGGTCAAAAATGATATTGTTCTCAAAAAAAAGTATCGCTTTTTTGTTCTTTATTTTTTTTACATCCCTGCCTTTTTTTATTTCAACCAGTTGTATCCCGGAAGACAAAGCTGCGGGTTTAAGCGCTTCCTCATAGGTTAACACCGTATAGGCAGCCGCGCGGCCCGCCCGGATATCCTTTAAATTAAGGGCTATGCCGGTAATTTTTTGTTGTTCCAGCTCGTATCTTTTTTTTAACTGCAGTGAGGAAATAACCAGCAGGCCGGCCAGCCCGGCAAGAAAAACTAATAAAAACAGCCTGTGCCATTTCATGTGTTAAGAGTACCCCTTCCGGATCAAGGATCAAGTTCTAAACAGAACCGCCGAACTTGTATCCCGCTTATTGTTTACGGCTTCGTGACCGGTCTTTATTTTTGAGTTCAATACGTTTGTAGAAACCAATAACGAGCAGGGCCGACAGCCCGCCCAGGATAAAACCCGCAAGCACATCCAGAGGATAATGCACCCCGACATAAATACGGGAATAACCGACGAGGAGAGCGGCCGCAAATACCAACCAGCCGTATTTGCGGTAGAAATAGACCGCTATGACGGAAAGCGCCATCATATTGGCGGCATGATTCGAAGGAAACGAGAATCTCCCGGCTTGCGCGAGCACGTGCACCCCGGGCAAAATATCGCAGGGACGCAGCCGGCCAAAATAAGGTTTGATCAGCCTGTAGGCAACGGCATCCGCTAATAAAACTGCGACAATCATGCAGATTATGGAGAGCCTGACCCGCCTGCTGCCCTTAAAAAGAAAATACAGGACAACGGCAAGGGCCGGCAGGGTGATAAATATCTCATTGGTGATCACCGGCATGATGAGATCAAAAACAGGATTCATCAGGTCTTTATTTAAAAAGTAAAAGACCTTAATATCGAGTTCCAGAAGTTTTTTTATGAATTCTTCCATTATTTTTTCACCTTCCAAAAAGGCCTTTGAGAAGATCCAGCCCTTTCTGTTTCAGGTCCTCGCCTTTTTTCTTTAATTCCTCTTCCGCTTTCTTTTTTAATTTATTTTCCATATTTTTTTGCGAGCGCTCAAGCAGCGGTGCGGGCAGAGCAGGCCTGGCCAGGGTCCCGGCCAGCATGAAATCCACGGGAAACCAGCCATTTTCATCGGACCCGTAAAAGCCCAGGTCCCCCAGCTGTTTTGCCGAGTTTGGAGACAGGTCATTTAAAAATTTAAGGTTCATACTGCTGTCCAGGTCTTTATCGTAGTTGACCTCCCCTGAGGCCGTATATCTCATATCATCGCAGATGATCCTGAAATTTTCTATGGACGCTTTCTGGTTCGCGGCGCTTATTGTTCCGGTAAATTCCCTGAAGTTTATCTCCTCCATCCGGTTTAATTTCAAGGCCGCCAGAGCGTCTCCGAGTATCTTCCAATTTTTCAGCCTGCCGTTAACCAGCTTGTAGGAAAGTTTTGCGGTCAGATTTTTTTTGACCGCGTTCTTATTTACTCCGGCACCTTTAATTTCTATCCCGGCAACGGTACTCCCGAAAATTTTATCTTTGAAATTGGCTCCAATATCAGGTTTCAGAAAGGAATCTACCAGAGCATTTATAAAATCCCCGGCCTGTACGTTATTTATTTCCGCTTTGAGTTCATACCCGAGCCCCGGGGTATTCATATCAAGATTTATTTTGCTCTTCACCGCCCCGCTGTAGGCGTTCACGCTGCTGTCAACGCCTGCTTTTCTACCTGCCAGTTTGAGGGCGGCAGAAACGTCCGTGAGTTTTACTTTTTTATAGACAACTTCTTTAAGAAGCGCCCGGCCGTCAACCTTCAGCCCGGGATCAAGGTAATTAATATATTCAGCCAGCTCTTCGTTTGAAAAACCCGGATTAGTTTCAGCGGTTTTTCCTGCTTTAGAATTTGCAGGGGCCGGTCCGGCCTTTTTTTCAGGCACCGCAGCCATTAACTCGTCCAGCAGGTACTTCTGGCAG
>Ga0114951_10000297_pt1 | contig 72078 bp, 59 predicted proteins | sample AM7aDNAmetaG_FD_88677 | JGI IMG/M metagenome (GOLD analysis project Ga0114951, IMG submission 88677) | Freshwater microbial communities from Finland to study Microbial Dark Matter (Phase II) - AM7a DNA metaG | ecosystem: Environmental > Aquatic > Freshwater > Lake | place: Finland: Lake Alinen...
ATTTCATATGCAGTTCTACCGGAACCTTTGTTCCGCTGCGCTATGTGCCTGCTGACGAAGAGCATCCCTGGAGAGAAAAGACCGAGGTGAATTTCTACGCCCAATGTGAAAGAGACGCGTTTGCCCTGAAATTGCATCAAGAAGATGGTTTCCCGGTTACCATATTTCGTCCCACCAACATAATCGGCGCCGGAAGAGTACCCCTGGAACTCTGGGGCGACAGAGACATTGAATTTTTCCGATTATTGAAAGAAGGGAAGCCGGTTGAAGTTCCCGATGCCGGCGCCACCTTGCTCCAGTCCGGATGCAATGACGATTTGGCCACCGCGTTCGTCAAAGGCATATCGAAGGGGAAGGAGATCGATGGCGAGGTCTTTATCATTTCCTCTCGGAAAGCAGTAACCTTGAATCGCTATCTTGAAGTGGCTAAGGAAGTTCTCAACAGCTCATCGCCTGTGGAATATCTCCCCGTCCAGACAATTCTCTCCCGGCGGCCGAAGGTTTCGCCAGAAGGACTGACTTTCCTGCTGGAGCATATGTGTTTTGATATCTCCAAGGCAGTCAATTATCTGGGCTACTCGCCGGAGTACACGACTGAAGAGGGTCTGGAAATTGCCCTGAAATGGTGCATCGATGAGGGCATGTTCGGGGCAAAATCGCCCTAGGGAATAAGATAACTGCACGAGAAACGGCGTTGGTCGGAGTTCGCTCTACCACCAAAGGAGGAAAGCCGAAGATGGTAACGATTTATTCTGCAAGTGCGCGGTTGTTGTTGGCCTTAGCGACAGGACTGCTGGTTTGGCATGTTTGTGGCACTCCGGCGGCCGCTGCCGGGGAATCCGGACCTGAGTTGATCGTTAACGGAGACATGGAGAAGGGGAACCCTCCGGACAACTGGATTGCTAACGGGGCTAAGCTTAGCGCAGGCGCCGGCGGCCATTCCGGCAAACAGAGCATCAGGATAGCGCCTTTGGTCGATTATGGTCGGGCAACGCAGAACATTCCGGTGAAGCCGAATACAAAGTACCGTCTTGATTTCTGGTACAAATGCGGCGAAGGCGGAGGCATATATTTCTACGTCAATGCCGACAAGGTCATTTTCGCCGACAAGAAGTCCGACGAAATCTGGACGCACTGGAGCGGCGAGTTCGACACCTCGGCGGCATCCACTCCTGCGACGACGGTTAGTGTTGGGTTCTGCGGTTGGCCCGGCGGGGACTTGCTGATAGACGATGTCTCTGTCACTGAGCTTAAGGCAAACGACGCCGCAACCCCGGCTGCAAAGCCGGCAGCCGCAGCCGAGAAACCTGGAGCGGAGCTCGTCATCAACGGAGATATGGAAAAGGGAAATCCTCCGGAAAACTGGAATGCAAACGGTGCAAAGCTGAAAGCAGACGCCGACAGCCATTCCGGCAAACAGAGTATCCGGATATCCCCTGCGGTCGATCTTGGCCGGGCTGCCCAGAGCCTTCCGGTAAAGCCGAACACGAAGTACCGTCTTGATTTCTGGTACAAATGTAGCGAGGTCGGCGGAGTATATTTCTACGTCCATGCCGACAAGACTATCTTCGCGGACAAGAAGAGTGATGCTGTCTGGACGCGTTGGACCGGCGAATTCGATACCTCAGCGGCGTCCGCCCCTGCAACAACGGTTAGTATTGCTTTCTGCGGTTGGCCCGGCGGCGATCTGCTGATTGACGATGTCTCTGTTGTCGAAGCCAAACCGAACGAAGCCGCAATCCCAGCTGTCAAAGAAACTCCGGCAGAACCTTCCCCCGCTGCAAAACCGCAGGCCGCGGATCCCGCCGGCGAAAAGGTGGCACAGAGCTGGCGGCTCCTGTTCCCCGGACGCGAATACGTCTGCTGGGAACAGAGCCCCTGGGACAAAGTTGCCAGGTTCCAGCTTCCCCCGTCCGCAGAGAAGCCCGGATATGAGTTTCCGTTCCAGGAGTGCAAAGAGATCAACGTGTCCATGGGCGGCAATGAATATGAGTCTGCCAGCTTCGTTCTGACCAACCTTTCATCCAAGACATTGGAATTCCTAGTCTCAGCGAAGGACTCCGGAGTCCCGGTCACTATTCGGGAGGCCGTTTGGGTGACAACCCTTTCCGGGAAAGAGGTCAATGACGCCCTGCCCCTGTTGGAAGGAAAACTGAGTATCCCCTCCGGAGAGAGCCGGGAGGTCTGGCTAACCCTGTTCAGCCGGGGAGTAAAGCCCGGCAATTACACCACCGAAATAGTGGCGCAGGCGCCGGGATTGCCTTCTTCCTCCGTAAAGCTCAGGACAAAGATATACCCCGTCTCTCTGCCGGACGACAAGCCCGTCTACATCCAGTATTGGGATTACCTGGTGCCGGAATGGACAACCCCGGAAATGGCACAGGCAATGATAACTGACTTGAAGGCGCACTACGTTAACACGCCCACGTTACACCCCTGGATGGCACGGCTCCAACTTGACGCCCAAGGCAAGCTCAAAGTGGACTATGCGGCGCTGGACGTGCTTCTTGGATACTACGCGCAGCTTAACCCCAAGATGCTCGTGTTCTCCTGGCATCCGGATGCCTACCTGGCGAAGTTTGACGCGTACCCCTTCTTCAGCCCCGAATGGAAGGCGCTCTTCAAATCCTACATCAACAGTCTGGTGAGCCACCTGAAGGAGAAGGGGTTCGGCTACGATAGATTTGCGCTCCATCCTTACGACGAGATCCTGGACGCGAAGGTGTGCAACATGGCGAAACTCATTAAGGAAATTGACCCAAACATCTTGATTATCGCAAACGCCGTCGGGACGCCTGATGAGATGAAGAATATCGCCCCCTATGTCGATATCTTCATGCCACACCTCTATGGCTTTCTGAGCCAGACCGACGAAACAAAGCAACTGGCCAAGACCATGGCGAAAGCCAGGAAGTATTACTGGACCTATGCCAATCCGGTCCCTCCTTTCCCGCAGGCGGTCTCGCCCTACAGCATCTACCGGCTGGCGGTATGGCAGACCTGGCAGGAGGACATGGGCGGATTCGGCAATTGGATATACAACTACAAGACCCACTGGAACAGTTACAGGAATGAGGACGGCGAGAACTGGGCGATGGTCTATCTTGCGAACGCCCAGGACGCCCCCGCAGGTATAAGCCGGAAAGAACTGATCATCACCAGCAAGCGGTGGGAAGCCACCCGTGAAGGGGTGGAGGATTATGTCTATCTATCCATGTTGAAGGACGCTGTTAACATGCCCGCCGGCAAGCTATCCCCGGAACTACTGAACGAAGCTAAGAGAGTCCTGGCCGAGAGCCCAAAGGCGGTGCTGGGAGACATGAGGAATACCACCCTGGCGGACAAAGCCAAAGAAGACATGTTGAAAGTGCTATCCAAGATTTCGGCAGCAAAGAACTGATGAAGCACGTGACGCTCCACGCGCAAAGTGCGCGGTGTCGGGAAGGCCTCCGGTCGTGAAGTTGAAGCGCGACAGCGAGTAACCGCACAAGAACAGGAAGAGGTGTTCGTTCAATGCATATGATGTTGCGCAAGAATCTTCCGCTGTGGAAGGCGGAAGAGACCATCAACGAGGTACGCGATTACTGCGTCCAGTACGGCGTGGGTGAAGTGATCTGGAAGATTGACACGGAGGACTTCAGCCATGGCCTGCCCACACTAGCGCTTATCGAAAGCTACTTGCCCTGGCTTCGGAAGTCGCGCGAAGTACTGGGTGAAGCGGGCATCCTCTTCTCAGTGAATCCCTGGGTCACGCGCGGCCACGAAGACCGCGGCTGGGACATGAAGGGCGTTCACCCCGGAATGACTTTCTTCACAGACTACGCAGGCGTGCAATGCAAGGCAGTGGCATGCAGCCTTTCCGCCGTCTGGCGCGAATGGCTGGTGGCCGCCTACCAACTCTATGCAGGCACGCGCCCCAACATTCTCTGGGTCGAGGACGACTTCCGGGAGTTCCACCACCCGCCAGCGAGTTACGGCTGTTATTGCCCGCTGCACATGCGCACCTTCTCCAAGCGCATCGGGAAAGAGGTCACGCGTGAAGAGGTCGTAAGAGCCATCCTGAAGCCCGGCGCCCCGCACCCTTGGCGAACAGAGTACTTGCGGATGCTTGGTGAGATCGACGTCGAGGTCGCTCGCTTGCTCGAACAGTCGGTCCATGCTGTATCCCCGGCGACCCGGATGGGACTTATGTGCAGCACCCCCGACGACCACGACATTGAAGGCCGCGACTGGCACGGGCTTGTCCGCGCGTTGAGCGGACCGCACGAACCCGTTGTGCGTCCGACAATGGGGTTCTACTGTGAGACCATCCCGGATATCATTGCGACCTTTTCCCCGCGGGAGACCATGGCCCTCACGCCGAAGGGATCCCGGCATTGCCCCGAGCTGGAAAACTTCACCTACTCGCAGTTCAACAAATCGGTGCGGCAGACGCGGATTCAGCTGGGGCTGTCGGCACTCTTCGGAGTTCACGACATCGCCACCAATTGGTTCGATCACTTGGGAAGCCCCATGGAGGAAGGCCGGGACTACCTGGAGATGTTCGTCAAAACGAGGCCCAAGGTCAAAGCCATTGAAGACGCAGTCTCGGCGGCGGGAGAGGAATTCGGCGTTGGTATCCTGTCCGGCAACCATGCCGTAATGGAAACGCGACTATCTGAATCCGCCGATTTCGCCGATCTGAAGCCGTGCGGTGGCGGCTGGGTGTGGGCGCTTGAATCGTGCGGGATTCCCGTGGTGTACGGCCACGCGCCGGTGGTGGCGGCAACGGGCCAGGTCCTGCGCGGATGCACGGACGAGCAACTGAAGCGCCTTTTGTCGGGCGGTCTGCTGCTCGACGGAAGCGCCGCCGAGACGCTGGTGGACATGGGCAAGGGAGAGATGATTGGCGTTCGCGACATACGCGCATTCCGCAAATACGCTGGGTGCATCGGCGCCGAGGAACTCGCGGACCCGGCCTTCGGCGGAAAGCCGCACCGTTATATGTCCCTGCACCGATACGGCCCCGCAAAGGAGCGTTCCCATTTCTATGAGATCACCCGCGTGCCCACCGCACGCGCAGTGTCCTATTACGTCAACGCCGACCATGAGCGGCTGTTCGCCGGCTGCACGCTCTTCGAGAACAGCCTGGGCGGAAGGATAGCCATTCAGTGTGAGAATCTTTCGCAGGGAGCCACGCGGCCGTATCTTAACTGGACGCGAGCGGAGATGCTCGGAAGGCTAGCTCACCACCTGGCCGGGCATGGTCCGTTTGTGCAAGTCGCCGGGGTTCCATACATGTTGACCATTGCGCGGCATATCCCTGATGGTGTGCTGTTGCTGCTGGCCAATCTTCCCCTTGATCGCGTCGAAGGCGTCACCGTCCACCTTGGAAAGGGCATGAGAACCCCGCAGCGCGCCGAAGTACTGGACGCCGCTGGCAAATGGCAAGCGCTGGAGTTCGCCGCGACTCAACTCGCTTCCGAAATGACCGGAATCAAATTGTCTCTTGACATGGATGGAGCGGACTTTACGGCGGTGCGCCTGATCAACAACGGCCTCTTGACTCAGCCGGTGCCATGTCGAGATTGAGTCTGAAGCATGCATTGACGATTGCGCCTTCGCATGACGGCGCACTCCTAGTTGTGTGGGGTTGTCCTGGTCTGAAGAGGAAACATGCATATTCCCGAGCCAGTTGACGAAATTGCAGGCAATGGTCGCCTTGTTCTGCCCGTCGAGCGGTTGGAGCGGGGACAACGCCACGGCAACCGTGTGGACTTCCCGGCACGTGCCCGCGCCTGCCATGTCTCCGCTACCGCGCTTTTCCACCAGTTCGTGAGCACAGATTCCTGTTTTTGGGGCACGACATATCCCGAGGACAAGAGTGAGATGGTCCTGTCGCTGGACGTGCTGACGCCAACGGCGTTGCGCCTCCAGTTGGCACGTTACACGGACCGCCTTGACCGAAAGACCGAAATGGTCGCATCGGATATTCGCGAGGCTTTCTCCTGCGAGATGACTGAGACGGAGGATCGCTTCACCATAGATACCGGGAAGATGCGGATACTCATTGGAAAGAAACCCTATTCCGTCGCCGTGCTCGACCCTTCCGGAACCAGGGTTGCCGAACTGGGAGGACCGGAACGGTGCAATGTGAAACAGTACGACGCCCTCCCCACCGGCTTTGTCCAAGGAGACGATCAGGTCCGAGCGTGCGAGAACTTCCGTCTTGAACATGACGAGGAGATTCTTGGCATGGGGGAGCAGTTCCTTGGCATGCATCGGCGCGGCCAGACGGTGCGCAACTGGTCTGAGGACGCCAAAGGAAACCACTCACCTCGCATGTATAAACCCATTCCTTTCCTGCTCTCCACACGCGGCTATGGGATCTTTTTCAACACATCGGCCCCTTTTACGGCCTGGATTGGCAGCCAGTCGGCCTTTGAGGCGAGCTTCTTGATCGACGAAGACGTTCTGGACTATTACTTCTTCTATGGCCCATCGCTTCCTCACGTCATCTCCCAGTACACAGCGCTGACCGGCCGCGCCCCAATGCCGCCGAAATGGTCGTTTGGCTTGTGGATGAGCCGAAACAGTTACGAGACCGCGCAGGAAGCGCTTCAAGTGGCCGAACGCATTCGCAAGGAGAAAGTTCCCTGCGACGCGATCCACTTCGACCCTCCGTGGATGGGAACGGACGGCAGCGACTGCACCTTGGAGCCATCCCCCGCGTGGGGTGACTTGGAGAAAACGATCCAAGAGATGCATGCACTGCACCTACATGTTTCCCTCTGGCAAATGCCCTACATGTCCGATGCATCGCCTGCGTTCAAAGAAGGCCTAAGACATGACGCCATTGTTGAGACCTCCGTGCCCGGCGCCCCTCCCAAGCGCATGGGGGTTATTGATTTCTCCCGTCCGGAAGCCATCACCTGGTACAAAGGCAGGCTTGAGCGGTTGCTCCGTATGGGCGCCGACTGCATTAAGGTCGACTTTGGTGAAACTGCGCCCATCAACGTCAAGTACCATCGGTACAGCGGCATTGAGATGCACAACCTCTACGCGCTTCTCTACAACCGCGCCGCATGGGAAGTCACCGAGCAGGTGAAGGGGCGCGGAAATGCCATCATCTGGGCGCGCCCGGCATATGCAGGAAGCCAGCGCTATCCTATTCACTGGTCCGGCGATGCGGACGCCAGCTTCGAGACGCTTGCCTGTGTGGTGAAGGCCGGTCTCAGCCTCGCACTGTCTGGCTTCTCCTTCTGGGCGAACGACCTCGGCGGGTACTTCTCAACCCCCTCCTCCGAACTGTACATGCGCTGGACGCAATTCGCCTTCTTCTGTTCGCATGTACGCGCCCATGGCGGAACGCCAAGGGAACCATGGATGTTTGGAAAAGAGGCGCTGGCCAACTTCCGCAAGTATGCCGACCTGCGCTACAGCCTGATGCCGTACATACTGGACGAGGCCACCTTCGCCTCCGAAAAGGGCCTTCCTTTCATCCGGCCGCTGGTCCTCGACTATCAGAACGATCGATGCGTTTGGCACATCGAAGACGAATTTCTCTTTGGTAGGTCGCTCCTCGTCGCGCCAGTGCTGCGCGAAGGAGAACGTAGCAGAAAGGTTTACCTGCCTGAAGGGGAATGGCAGGACTTCTGGAGCGGCACTGTGACCCCAGGCTGCCGTTGGATTGAGCGCGATGCTCCGCTGGATATCCTGCCACTTTTTATCAGGCGTGGGACACGCATCGAACGCACGCAGGGCCGACAGTACGTCGAATGAAAAGCTGCCAGAGCCACAGCACATGCATGAACCATTTGACAGGAATGAGTAAGGCACGCAGGTAATGATATTACTGTCTCGTTACGGGTTGACCTTTGGACTGGTCGCCGCCTTCGCTTTGGCGCATCTGTGGCCGGAACTGGGCCAGCGCTTGGATCAATTCGGGGCCAGCACAATTGCCATCATCGGGATATTTCTTCTTTCCGGCCTATCAACCGACCTTCGGATGGCAACTCGCGCTTTGGCGTCATGGAGGTGCCACCTCCTCATTCAAGCTCATATATTCCTGATCATCCCCACCCTCGTGTTCGTAACGGCTTTTTGGATGCCCGATGGACCACTCAAGCTTGGCGTGTATCTGGTGGCTGCGCTGCCGACGACGATCTCCTCCTGCGTTGCTCTTACTAGCGCCGCACGAGGCAACAGTCTGTGCGCCATTGTCAATTCCGTGGGCAGCAACGTGATCGGCGTGGCACTTACGCCTCTGCTCGCAGGTATCCTCTTCGGACAGTCGCACTTCGCCGGGACCAGCGCAATCGCAAGCACAGTGCGCGACATGGCTCTTCTTGCGCTCATTCCTTTTGCCATCGGCGAGTTACTCTCCCTTCAGTGGCCGGCCGTGCGTGAGTACGGGGCGAAAGCGGAGAGGCCCCTATCTTTGGGACTCATCCTGCTGCTCATACTTTGTGCGTTCTCGAAGTCGCTCGACAAGCTCTTCGAACAGTTCCAGCTTCTGTGGCCATGTCTTATCTATCTGACCGTAATGCACGGAGTGTTCATGACCAGCGCGGTGCTGACGGGTAAGTGGTTGCTGCGCACCCGTGAAGACAGAACGGCGATGTTCTTCTGCGCGACGCAAAAGACGATGGCTTTTGGTCTGCCTGTGGCGTATGCCTTCTTCGCCGACTCCCCGGTACCCATTGCCGTCGTGGTGCTGCCGCTCGTCTTCTACTACCTCCTTCAAATGGTATCCGGCAGCATTCTCGTCCATTGGATGAACCACCAGACGCACGCTATGCGATGGCATGCGTCCAGTGGAGGTTCGAGGGCTGGACTTCCTTTGACGCTTGAGTCTCAGACAACATGTAGACAGGAGTAAGGCATGAAAGGACATCAAACTCCAAAGGCACGTCGTACGGGACAAGACGGGGACATGGCATGCTTTTTGCGCGCGGGGGTGGCCAAAGGCGATATTACCACGCGCACGAAGGGGGCGCAGATCCATGATCCGCTGTACGCCAAAGCGCTGGTGCTGGACGATGGGACAACCCGGTTGGCCATTATCGCCATGGACGTCGTCGCCCTTGGCATGATCGGCGACATCAAGGATGATTTCCTTTCGAAGCTGCGCGGCCGGATTCAGAAGGAATTGAAGATTCCCGGCCGCAATGTGCTGGTGAACGCCTCGCATACCCACCCGCCGGGACGGCTGTTGTGCAGCGACATCGAGCAGTTGGACAGGACGTTCGATGCGGTCCGACGTGCGGCGGGGAATATGCTGCCGGTGAAGGTGGGCTGGGGGCGCGGCGCCGAGGAGCGGTTCACGATGAACCGTACCCTTCGCCTGAAGAACGGGAAGGCGTGGACAATCCGCCACGCCAATCCCTGCCCGCCCGACGACGAGGTGGCAGGCGTCGGACCGACCGATCCGGAGATCGGCCTCCTTCGCGTGGACCGCACCGATGGGCGGCCTCTGGCCGTGGTCTACAACTTCGCCTGTCATCCCCTGTTCGGCGACGCGCGCGGCTCCATCACGGCCAATTTCCCGGGCTTCGCTTCCAAAGTCATCGAAGAGGAACTGGGCCACGGTGCGATGGCGCTGTTCCTGCAGGGGGCGGGTGGGGACATGATCGATGTCCTCTTCAAGGATTTCAGCCGTCCCCGCGATACCGAGCCGATCGGCACGGCACTCGGACTGAGCACCTTGAAGGCGTGGCGGAAGATTCGGATGAAAAACGTGAAGCTGAAGGTGGTGAGCGAAACCATTCGGCTGCCGCGCAGGAACGATATCCCCGCGCACATTGTGGAGTTGCAGAAGGAGCAGGCCGAACTGCTCCAGTCGCTGCAAACCACCAGCTTGAACTTCAAGGCATTCCTTCCTCTGTACCTCAAGCACGCGCTGAATCCGCAGTACCCGGCGGATTACTCCTACCGATACCTGCAGGAGGCGAAGATCGGGTCTGACGATCTCCTGGCCATGGACGCGCACAATGAAAGGTGCATAGCGAAGTATCTCGGCAACATTCGCGCTATGGAGAAACTGGCGAGGATCCAGGACCGGCTCATGACGTATCGTTTCCACAAGGCGCTGAACGACGAGTCGGGGGAAAGGACGATTGCGGCTGAAGTGCAGGGGATACGGATTGGGGAGTTCGTGCTGATCAGTTCTCCGGCGGAGGTGCTGGTGCAAGTCGGCCTGAATGTCAAGAAAGCTTCGCCGTATAAGTACACCTTCATGTCGGCCTTCTCAAACGGGTACATGCACTACGGCGCCCCCGCCGCGGACTATGCCCGGGGCGGTTACGAGGTGACGGAGTGCCTGCTAGCTCCGGAATGGCAACGCATTTACGAGAAGAAGGCTTTGAGCGTTATCCGGCGGTTGTAGCGAAAGTCCTGAGCCGCATCATGAGAAACATGCTGCATACGAGTTCCCGTTCTCATCCCGGAGGTTGTGATCATGAGGCGATTCCTCGCTGAGCGCATCAGCAAGTGGTTCTGCGGAGACGTTATAGCGCCGGGCGGGACACAGAACGTACTAACCTGCGGCACACTCCGTTACACCCCGGCCACGCTGGTCGTGCTGTTCGGCTGGCTGCTTTGGGGTGATTTCACACTGACATTCATGGAGTCATTGCCCGGCCTGCTGGTCATGCAGCTCAAAGACCACAAAGAAATCAGCAACGAAGCCATCGTCATACTACTCTCAACGCTGGCTACGGTCTGCAACATTGTCCTGAATCCGGTGATCAGTTACTCTTCCGATCGCCACCGCAGCCGCTGGGGTCGCCGACGGCCTTTCCTGATGTTCGCCACGCCGTTCGTGGCGCTCTTCCTCATCACGATCCCATGGTCTCCGGAAATCACAACGGGGCTGCTGAAACTGGACTGGGCGCGGTCCATCTTGTCGCTATTTCCGTTGGCGCCGCTGGTGCTTGTATTCGGCTTCCTCATCGTGGGGTTCCAGGTTTTCAACATGTTCATCTGTACCACATACTTCTACCTGATCCCTGACACGGTGCCTGAACCCCTCATCGGCCGGTTCTATGGGCTCTTCCGCGTGTTCGGGCTTCTCGCGTACATAGGATTCACGTGGTTCCTGGGTGGGCAGGCCCATCAGCACATGAAGCTCATCTTTGCCTTATTCGCTGGGCTATACGCCGTGTCGTTCATTCTCATGTGTGTGAAGGTGCGGGAAGGCGATTACCCTGAAATAAAAGAAGAGCATGGCCGCTGGTACTCGCCAATCAAGAATTACTTTGGAGAATGCTTTGGCAACCTCCGCAATTGGGTGATCTTCCTGGCGTATGCGGCCATCCAGTGGGCCAGTTGTGCCGGGGTGTTTACGCTGCTTTTCTACCGCGACCAGATACACCTTACCGAAACAGAATATTTTCGTTTGGCATCAGCTTCATCCGTGGCCTGCCTGCTGTTGTCCATGCCGTTCGGCGCCCTTGTGGACCGATTAGGAAGCCAGAAATCGTTGATGATCGGCCTGTGCAGCGGCATCGTCATCTGTTTGACTTCTTTTCTGTTCATCCACAGCCGGACTTCGGCGTTCATCCTAGGGTTCATGATGCAAGTCCCAGTGTTTGTGATCATTCTTGCCCTGAACAAGTGGACCGTGGATATGTACCCCCGTACGCAGTACGGGCAGTATGGCTCGGCGGGCGCCATCGTCGGTGCGGTTGGCATCATGTTGCTCGGTCCGTTGGCCGGCAAACTCGTGGATTTGCTCGATAACTACTATCGCCTATGCTTGATCGCTCCGGGTATTTTCTACGCCCTTTGTCTGGTCTTCAATTTGATTCTGTTCCGCTGGCCGAAACCGGGTACTTCCGAGGCTGAAGTTGCGGTCCCAATCCCCGAAGTCGTGGACTGAACGTCCGGACTCCGCCCGAGTTCGAGATGTCCGAAGCTTGCAGTGGAAAGTGCGATGAAATCATATGCAGGATGCATGAGTTATGGAAAGGATCGGGCGAATGGACGTATTGTGCGCCGATTTTAACCGGGAGTTCGAAGAGGTCAGGCTTCGCGTCAAGGGCAACCGCGTGTACTTTTGGTTGTCGCTGGCGTCGGCGGTGGACACTCCAGAGAAGCAGGAATCCTGCCGTCTGGCGGACGTCCGCTTTGAACGGAACGGCCACGATTGGCAGACGGAGGTCCTGTGGCAGAGTTCCGTCTGGGACGAGAAGAAGCACATTTACCGCTTCCAGAACAACCGTCTCGAACACTGGATAATCGTCAAGGGCAAGGGGAACATTTCAGCACTCACATACTTAAGCGGGACCGTCGGGAACCGTGAACGCGGTTCGGTGCCCGGTTTCGGCGCAGTCTATCTGGCTTGTCCAAATTTCCTCGACAAGACGTTTGTTCATCCTTCTGACTATGCGGCAAACTCGGTGGGCAACGTGACGGAACTCTGGGGAAGCGCTTTGAATAGCGGGCCATTGATGTTCGCATTTGGCGAATTCGGGCAGGAAGGCTGGATTTCAGCCGCCCTCCATGTCCGACCGGGCGAGTATGGCTTCCAGACAATGGCATGGAACAAGAAGCGGCCCAACGCGATGAAAGAACAGGACCACATTCTCAGCCCGCAGGCGATTTCACTGGATTACCCCGGCTGCGTCCGGGTGGATGGCGTGTGGACCTCGCCCAAACTTGTCTTCTGCGCCGCCAAGAACCCGGAAACCTGCCTGAGGGAGTATTGCGATGACCTGCGGCGTGCGGAATTGGTGCCTGTCTCCTCGGCACAAACGCACGCCTGGTGGCGTGAGCCGATCTTCTGCACTTGGCACGAGCAGTGCGCCCTGGCACAGATGGCGGGCGGAGGCGGTCCCGACGGCAAAGACCCGCGGGAGGATGGTCCTCTCAGTTTCCAGCAGTGCACTCAAGCGAATATTTCGCGCTGGCTGGAAACGCTCGAAACCCAGGGAATCAAGCCGGGAACGATCATTATTGACGCCATGTGGCAGAAGGACCTTGCGGGTAATCATGTGGATGTAGAGAAGTTTCCTGACCTACGGGGGTTTATCGAGGATCGTCACCGGAAGGGCCAGCATGTGCTGCTTTGGATGAGCGCTTGGCAGACCGAGGGACTGCCTGCGGAATGGTGCGTGCTGCGCGAGGGAAAGCCCGTTATGGCAGACCCCACCCATCCGGCTTATCGAAACTTTGTGCAAGAGATGCTCAAGAGGATGCTCGGGGACGGGCCGGGCAGCTACGGCGCTGACGGGCTCAAAATTGACGGAACAAGCGTCATGCCTGAAGGCCCCGGCTTGAAGAGCCTTGGCGATCTGTATGGGTTCGAGTTGCTGCGCGCATACTTCCGGCTTGTGTACGATTCGGCGAAAACAGCAAAGCACGATGCGCTCATCTCCATTTACGGGGCGAACCCCTACTTCAACGACTGCTGCGACATGGTTCGTGTCGGAGACCTCTACACAGTGCGAGGAGATCCCCTCTATGCCCTTTCATGGCGTGCCATGGTCTTCAATGCCGCTCTTCCAGGAAAGCCGATAGACACAGACGGATGTTTTTGGTTTGACATCGTTGAGGGGATAGAGGAAGTGCTTGAACGTCAGGTTGCCACAGGGGTTCCATGCCTGTACCAGGCGGAGAACCTCGTCCAGAGGCGGGCATTTCTCCCGAACCGCATACGGAAATTTACCCCGCAAGATTACGGCGCCATACGAAAAGCATGGGAGAAATACAGGCAGAGATTGCAGCCGTCCCATAGTTCGGGGCAAGTTCACGGTGGGTTGTGACTCGCAGAAGGAGGGAGAATGGCCGCGCGGGCGAAAGCAATGATTGCGGTTGCATTCCTGCTCTCGCTGATAACTTGCGCTGCGGTTCGTGGTGAGGCTGTGGTTGTCCGACAGTCTCTTGTCTCACAAAAACCGATACTGCACGCCGGAAGGACCTCCGGACCGCCGGTCATCGACGGCAAACTCGATGACAGGTGTTGGCAGGACGCGAGTGTTGCCTCCGGTTTTATCAGCATCTCCGGATTTTGGGCGCAGGAACAGACTACCACATACGTCACCTATGATGACGCCTGCCTCTACATCGTTTTTCGCTGCAATGAACCTGCGCCGGAGAAGATCGCAACAGGAACAAGAAGTAACGATGTTGTGGACATTTTTTCAGATAATTCAGTAGAACTCTTTCTCGATACGAAACAGGACCGGCGGACTTACTATCATCTGGCTGTCAACTCATTGGGGGCGCGATATGAGGCGTATGTAGATGCCGGAAAGGAATTCCGAAATGTTGACTGGAATCCCGATTGGGAAGTCAAAACCAGGATCGGCATTGAACAATGGACGGCCGAGATGCGCATTCCCTTTGCGTCGCTTGAGACCACCTGTCCGCAGCCTGGCACTTGCTGGGGCCTTAGTCTGACCCGTAGTCGGCCGTCCGGCGGGGGTATCGAATCTACCAGTTGGGCCATGATGAAGGGAAGCTTTAACCAACCAATGGATTTTGGCCAATTGGTGTTCGGCGGTTGCTCTGAAGTCTCCTACTCAGTCATTTCACTAAGAGTTCGTCCGGAAGGCAATGAACTCAGAATTCGGTTGCGGAACGGGAGGGATTCCTCGTTGACCGTTCGCACGGAATGGAGCATAGACACCTATGCCCAAACCGCCACCGTGCGCCTGAGACCAAATGAAGAAGAGGAAACTTGTATCAAGTCTGACTTCCTGCCGCAGACCACAACCGGCATCTTTGAGTTGGCGCTTGCGGTAGTCAACACCAAGACCGGTGAGATTTGCGATTTTCGGAAAGGCCTTTGGAAATTGCCGCCTCCCTCTCCCCTGATGGAAATGTCTCTGGACCGTTACTACTATACGTCGGAGGATCAGCCGGTTCGGATCGGTTTCGCAAGGAAGACAAAAGATGGTGATTCTTTGGAGGTCGAAATCAGCCGGAACCTCGGCGAGGAACCGGTTATCAGCCAGCATATCTCGCTGGTGCCCGGCAAGGACAATTATGACGCTTCGTTTGACATTGCAGGCTGGAAAGCCGGCCGGTACGTTGTCTCCGCCCACCTGCTTGGTAAAGACAGAGAAAAGTTGTCGTCGGCTTACCGTGTCTTCATTAAGAAGAACATCGAACCGGCAATAACTCCTTCGCCTGTCCCCAGGGTCAGTATCCGTTCAGACGGAATCATCCTGCTGGACGAAAAGCCGTTCTGCCCCTTCTTTACCTGTGAAGCGCCACAGAAGAATTCGCTTACACAAGACTGCTTTAACGTGAGGTACGGAGATATCGGGCTCGTGTCAAGACCGCTGGAGCGGTTGGGGGTTGGTTTGCCAGCACCTGTCAGGGAATATACTTGGAACGGAAACAATGTTTTCACGCTCTTGCCTGAAGAAAAAGAGATGCTGGAGAAGATTCGTAACGTTGTCACGGCGCGAAAAACCGATCCTCTGCTCCTGTATTGGTTCATGAGCTATGAAGCCGACGTAATCCCTATGTGTCGGGGGCGGGAAAACAGAGTGCATCTGAATAACGCCGAAGAGTTAAGGAAGATAAGCCGTTTTGTAAAGACTGTTGATCCGCAACATCTTACAGCCATACATTTGGATCCTGGTGGCGATTTGTTGGGTTATCGGGACTCTGCGGACATCATTGAGGTCGCCGTATCATCCTCATACGCCAATTTCCTGATCCCGAACTTGGTGAAGGATGTCGTCTCAGTCAGAGAGACCCTTGGACAAAACAAGCCTTTCCTCTTGTGGATCGGTTGCTCCGTCCCCACCGCGGAACGGCGGACAGCGGAGGAGATTCGATGCGCCTCGTACCTGGCGCTGATGCATGGCGCTACCGGCATTGTCTTTCATATCGGCGATGGCAGCATCAGCCCGTCCTTTACGAGGCTTTGGTCGGTCTATACCGGTCTCTCACGTGAGGTGGAGAAGTTGTTCCCGATCGTGACAGCGTCTTGTCCCTCTCGTGGGCCCATCATAACCATTCATTCGACGGGTATAGATTACTGTGTGCGGGAGTACAATAACCGGCTCTATCTGGTCGCGGCTAACACGTTGGACGCTGTGGTGGATGCGAAGATCTCAATTGTCGGCGCTCCTGACATTGCGAAGCGTGTAAATGTCCTGTTTGAGGACCGGGGCGTTGACTTGGCTGGTCCTGGCTTTACCGACGTGTTTACTGCTTTTGAGCCGCATGTGTATGAATTCAGCGCACGAGAGCAAAGGTGAGCGCCATGCAAAAGAGCATGCGGAAACTACTCTGGAGTGCGTTCACACTGGTTGAACTGCTTGTCACGATAGCCATAATCGCCATTCTGGCCGGGCTTCTCTTGCCGGCGCTGGCGTCGGCGCGCGAGAAGGCCCGCCGGGCGTCTTGCGTGGGTAATCTCAAGCAGATCGGCATGGCAACCGAAATGTATATCAGCGACTACAACATGTACTATCCGTGCTGGGCCGGATACATCGAGAACCGGGAGGTCAGGTCGCAATATCCGCGATATGCCGCCTGGATCAAGAAGGGCAATCGCACCGTGGTCCAGACGGCAGAGGTCTACCCCTATTCGCTGGTTCAAGGGGAGACAATAGCCACCTACGAGCGACCGGACTGGGCGCCGTACGACACGGCTCCGTGGATGGGCGACATTACCGCCGCAGGCCAGTTCAGCATGGCGGCGGTCGGCTTGGGGCTGCTAATGACCGCCGGCACGCTGCCGGATGGCAAAGTGCTGATGTGCCCCTCCATGAACCGGCAGTGGACGACGATCCATGCCTATGACGGCTACACGAAGCGCTTCCTGCCGGACCTATGGAAGCGGATAGGCGGCGCGGACGCCTACCACCTTGAGAACCCCGCAACACTGGAAGGGCTGTATGAATTTGATGGCTGGAGTAGCCTTTCGCTGTACGCCATCTGCTCTTACCAGTACCGCAACATGCCCACTTTGATTCACGGTGGCGCGTGGTCGCTCTATCCCTATACGAAGACCTGGTACAACACGAAGCCGGCCCTCGCGGCATACAACGGGTGCCCGGTATTCAAGACGCAGAAGATGCTCGGCGGACGCGCGCTGGTGCTCGACACCATTGATAATATCAACCAACTCGCCTTTCCCAATACGGCGCCGTATTTCGGCGACCAGGGCGGCGCGGTGCGCTTTCACCACCGGGAGGGGTACAACATTCTCTACGGTGACTGCCATGCCTCATGGTTCGGTGACCCGCAGAAGACCATCGCCCACATCTTTGGCGGCGGCCACAACGGAACATATCAAGGTGACGGCTCTTTCCGCCCCGGTGATGGTTCCTACAACCTGACTTCGCCCGGCCTATGCTCCCGTGCTTCGTACGGCGATACCCAGGGCTTCGAGGGTTCACAGCAGGTCTGGAACTTGTTCGACCAGTCTCAGGGAATTGATATTCCGTGACCCGGCAGTTGCGATATTGTCAGATGCGGATGGCCGTGGGGGACCTGCAACGAAAATGGGACGGCATAGGAGAATGCTATGGCGGAAGGTGAAAATCCTTATGAACGCTTCAAGTATCAGGAGCTCGTCCTTCGCGATGAATTGGCGATTGACCGAACCGTTCTGGCCAATGAGCGCACATTCCTGTCCTACCTGCGCACAAGCCTGTCCTTCGCGGTGGTAGGCGGAACGATTCTTAAGTTCTCAGATTCGCCAGACCTGCGCGTCGTCGGCGTAATATTCCTCTTCCTGGCAGGCGGGTCGTTGGGCTTCGGGATATGGCGTTCGCTGACGATGCGACGCCGAATTCGAGGTTGCCGTCAGCTTGTTGACGAGGAGGCGAAGCAACAGAAGATTTCTTGAACGTGCGTCCTGTTCGACCCGGTCTACCCCGTCGTCACCGTTAGCCATTGTCAACTTTGTCTATATGTGTACGAGGGACGTATGTCGTTTTTCCAAGTATTGTTCTTTCAGTCCCAAAAGGGGAACTCCCGTTGGGCACTTGCTTTCTCCGGGTCCAGTGAGTACAATTACTCAGCGTGATGAGTAATTGGAGGCAGCGTCATGTACACTCGCCCGTATGCAGTCAAACTCAGCAGCCGACTTCGCGAACCTCGCCGCTTCATGCAGATCGTAGCGGGGCCGAGACAGGTCGGCAAGACAACGCTGGTTCGACAGGCACTTGATGTGTCCAAGGCCAGCGTGGTGTACGTATCGGCAGATGAGCCGACACTGCGCAGACATGAGTGGATCGAGCAGCAGTGGAACAGGGCGCGGATTGCTGCGAGTGAAACGAGCAGGCAAGGCGCCATCCTCGCCCTGGACGAGGTCCAGAAAGTCCCGGGATGGGCAGAAGCAGTGAAGCGACTGTGGGACGAAGACACTGCCCAAGGAACCCACGTCAAAGTCGTGCTGCTCGGCTCGGCGCCACTCCTAATCCAGCAAGGATTGACTGAAAGCCTGGCTGGCCGGTTCGAGATATTGCACGTACCGCACTGGACCTTCTCGGAGATGGAGGAGGCCTTTGGCTGGACGCTCGACCAGTATCTTTTCTTCGGTGGCTATCCTGGCGCTGCAACACTCGCGCACGATCAGGAACGCTGGGCGCGGTATATCAAAGACTCCCTGATCGAGACAACGATTTCTCGGGACGTACTTTTGCTGACCCGAGTAGATAAGCCGGCTCTTCTTCGTCGCCTATTCGATCTGGCGTGCGAGTACTCCGGCCAGGTCCTGTCCTATCAGAAAATGATCGGTCAGCTTCAGGATGCTGGCAACACAGTCACACTCGCCCATTACCTCAATTTGCTCTCTGGGGCGGGCATGGTAACTGGACTTCAGAAGTACGCCGGGGAACGGGTACGACAGCGCGGATCCAGCCCGAAGTTACAGGTACTTAATACGGCCCTGATGACGGCACAGTCTGGCCTCACTATGAAGGAAGCTCAGGCAGATGGTGAGTTCCAGGGTCGTCTGGTCGAGTCGGCTGTTGGAGCGCATCTGGCGAACGCGGCAGCATCGGGAGAATGCGAGTTGTTCTACTGGCGTGACCGGAATCGCGAGGTTGATTTCGTAGTGAAGACTGGTAAGACCATCACTGCCATCGAGGTGAAGAGCAAGCGGCGACGGGACATGCTGCCGGGCATGGAAGCTTTTGCCGCCGGGTTCAAGCCGAAGCGCTTGCTGCTGGTTGGCGGAGACGGCATCCCGCTCAAGGAGTTCCTCTCCAAGCCCGTGGAGCACTGGGCGCATAGTTGAGGCGGACGCCGACGCTTGGTCGGGTCAGAACTGAAGAACGTGGCGTTTGACCACTGTAGTAAAATGTAGTAATTTTCACGCACAACATGCAAAACATGCGCAACATGCTTTGCATCGAAAGTCCTTACGGGAGTTGCGATTAGAGCGGAAGTGGTGGTGGGATAAGAACTTGCGAAAACAAGGGTTTTAGTCCTCATAACCCAAAGGTCGCAGGTTCAAATCCTGCCCCCGCTACCACTTGAACACGCGACCCGCTGGAGTAGCTCCAAAGCTCCTGCGGGTCTTGTGTTTCCACTCAAAGTCGCGTCCGGGTGGGCCGTGACACTGCCGATCATCGCACGGAGAACTTCCCGAATCTGCTCAGGCGTCGCATTAGGTGTGATGCCTTCCCTCAGTTCCTTCGTTGCCCTGTCAATAAGGTCGGAGAGGCGGCCACGGTCAAAGGCGGATGTTTCACTTGCCTTGTGCTGCCGACCCTCGATGGCGAGGCGTTCTCGCTGCAATTGCGCAAGCTGGTCCTGCCAGAGCGCTTCTGTGCCGTCGCCATTGGCCTTCGCGGTTACCATCAGGTCCATCACGTGGCGCATCTTTTCGCGGACCGACGGCAAGGCCGCTTCGTCCTGCCGGCGTCCATCGCGTCCCTTGCGGAATTCGTCCTCAAGGAACTGCCAAAGGATATCTTTCAGTTCGTCGGTCGCCTCCGGCGTCAGGAATTCCCGTATCACCGTACCGATCATTTCGGAGAGAACCAGGTCCAGACGAAAGCGGAACGTGTTGTTGCATGTGCCGCCGCTCTGCCGATTGCCGCAGGTCATAAAGACATAGTTCCCCTTCGCGTTTCGGGACGGTTGTGCGACGTACTTCGCCCCGCATTCGCCGCAGACTACCAGCCCGCTCAGCGGATACGAGTGGCGTCTCACGGCCTTGTTACTCGCTCGACTTGCGCGCCGCATCTGCGCCCGATCCCACAGATCGCGCGGGACAATTGCCAAACTAGGTCGTTCCCGTGTGAGCAACTGCTCTTCCGCATTCAGCGAATAGATCCGTCGCCCAGTACGACGGTCGCGCCGGAACTTGCGCCGATTAAAGACCAGCCGCCCGACGTAAAGTTCATTGGATAGCATTTCGTGAATTGACGAGTTGTGCCACTCGCCGCCGCGCGGGCTGGGGATGCCTTCGGCGTTGAACATGCGGGCGATCGTTTTCAAAGAGCACGCGTCTTCCACGTACTGCCGGAAGATGCGATTAACCGTTGGGGCGGTCGTTTCATCAATGAGAAGATGTCCATCCTGATCGCGACGGTACCCATAGAGGGCGGGCCCGCCCACACGGCCATGTTCTGCCGCCTTGATGACTCCCGCGCGCGTCCGCTCGGAAAGCTGGCGTAAATAGTGCTCTCCGATAACAAGGTGGATGCCGCGCGCTAGCGGGTCTTCCCCTTCGGTCGCGCTGCGCACCTTGACGCCGACTTCTTCGAGCGTCTGAATCATGCTGGCCGTCTCTGCCTGGTTGCGCCCCAAGCGGTCATACTTGTACACGAGCAACAGTTCGAGGCGGCCTGCGTCGGCCTCGGTCAGGAGTCTTAGTAGCTCCGGTCGGCCCGCTATCGTACACCCAGAGCGCCCCCGATCAATGTACTCCATGATGTGGTGCGGGCCCGATGGTAGCGCCTTGCGACATGCCTCTAGCTGCGCCTCGATGCTGTAGCCCTCGTTCTGCTTCTCGGTGCTGTACCGTGCGTAGATTCCGACGTTCATTGGGTCACCCTCTTCTGCGTCGCCACAGTTCTGCAACATGTGTTGCGACGTGCATTCCGGCCTGTCGGGCCTCCGAGACTAGCGCCTTCCATTCCTCTCGGGTGAAACTCAGCATGACGCGCACGGACTGCTTCTCTGCACGCGGCTTTGGAGGTCGCCCCATTCTCTTGTGTACTCTCCTCATGGCATGCCATTGTAGTTTTGCGTAAGCCGTAAGTCAAGTCGCTCTGTGCCGAGTCTCGGGCGCACTCAATTCTATACTTCTGGACAATCCCCGGAAGAAGGATACGAGCCAACGCTTCTAGGATTGCCTTTCGTTCAGCCGGGGTCGTGTCAGAGCGCAGTATCGGCCCAACGACGCCGCCATGCTTGCGCATCGGCACTTGAGGTTCTGGCAATGTTAAGATCGTTGTCATGCGTGCCTGCTAAGTTGTCACGTCCGACGTGCCGAGACGTGACTGTGAATCAGCCATGATCGGGTGATCACCTTTTCGTCCCTGTTCCAAAACCTTCACCTTTTTACACATCGCGTCACATGACCTCTTACGGCCTGTCCAATCTTCTGCAATGCTCATGATTGCGCCGTTGTTTCAGAATCCCCAGTGGAGGCTTTTGCAGCGCTTTCTTGGGCATCGCTGGTACCTTCCCTGGACTGTTCGAGAGATCGGAGAACGCGGAAGAGAGTGGCCGGACTGACGCCGACACTCTTTGCAGCCTCCCTGAAGGACATTCCCTGCCTGCGAAACGCCACTGCCGCGGCAATGTCAAAGCCGACGCGCGGTCTGCCAAACCTGACTCCCCGTGCACGGGCATTCTGGATTCCCGCCATAACACGTTCCCGGATGAGACCACGCTCGAACTCAGCGATGCCGGCAAGGAAGGTAAAGACCATCTTCCCGGCCGGCGTCGTCGTGTCCACTCCCTCAGTCATGGAGCAAAACCCCACGTTGAGCGCGCGCAGTTCCTCAAGAATGCTGAGCAGGTGGCTCGTGCTTCGACCCACGCGGTCGTATTTCCAGCACAGCAGCACGTCGGCGTCGCGCCGCCTGAGCAACTTCATCATTCGGTCAAACTCCGGCCTAGAAGTTTTGGCGCCGGAGATGCCTTTGTCCGCGAATTCGCCGACTACCTTCCATACTCTCGCCTCTGCGAAACGTTTGAGTTCCACGATCTGCATGTCCACAGATTGATCGTGCGTGCTGACCCTCGCGTAGAGGACGACCTTATGCGGTCGGTCGTTGGTTGACTCTGGCATGTTCATGCCTCGCTTACTGTTTTTTCAGCCACACAATTCCACGCGGGTCTGTATTCAACGTCTCCTGGGCGTCCGACGTGAATCGGTTCGCATACAGCAAGACATGCAACCGGTCGATGACGCCGCTGCCCACGGCAACCACCTGGGCTGCTTTGACCAGATTGATGGCGTATTCATTCCAGGCCGCTTCATGGCGAACTGCGTCCGCGGCGTGCGCCGCGGCGGTGAAACCTGCTTGAGCGAGTGCCTCGGCGCAGCGCACGATCCCTTTGCCGCGCGCATTGACAGGCTCCAACCAGATATCCTCGGTGCCGCACTCCACCGCCGCCGCAAACATCTCCTCCAACGCCTCGGGGCTGTCGGCAATCCCCGGCAGGCAGGGGCAAAACATCCCGTACGTCCTCAATCCACGCTCGTGAGCCTCCTTCAGAGCTGCGAAGCGTTCCGAAATGGTGGACGCATGAGGCTCCAACACCTTCATGAGCGCCTCGGCGGACTTCGGGGCGGTCAGGCTCAGGCCCAGCCGCACGCGGTTGCGATAGCGTGCCATCAGGTCATAGGCCCCCGTAACGGCCGCGTTCTTGGTTAGTACGCGTACAACGGAGCGCCCGTGCTCAAGCAGAACGCGCAGGCACTGTTCGCCAAGGTTGAGCGACTGCGCCTCCGGCGCCCATCCATCGGAAGTCGAGCAAAACATAATCACATCCGACGCGTAGGTCTTGTGGACATCGTTCATGAGGCGCAGCGGCGTCTGGGGATCCACGATGCAGTACCCCTCATCGAAAGGGTTCAGGCCAAGCACCTTGAAGGCACGATGACACCTCAGGACGGACCGCGACGAGCAGTACAGACAGCCATGCCCGCAGATGAGACCGACATTGGCGGTATGCGTCGCCAGCTTCTTGCGCGCGAATTCCCGCGAACGATTGATACCCGCCGTCAACGGCCATACGTGTTCCTTCATGGTTGGTCCTCCCTCACTTGCCTGCACACTCCGCGCCAACGGGGCTGCCGATGGTTGGGATGTGCTTCCGAGATGGGCTGTAACGTTCAGTTCGGTCTTGTCCATTAGCGACACTCCCATTTTCTCACCTCTTCGCGCACCGTTTATGGCGGTCGGGGCTGGGGGCGTCCTCGTGGACGCCCCCGAGCCTTGATCCCTCCCACGGATCTCCCTCGGAAAGGAGCACACCCAACTCCTTTCCGAGACCTCAGTCAGCCATCTCACGCATCCGGCGGCGCCGGGGGTCCTCCTCCGGCGGCGTTGCCGGCGCGGCCTGCCGCTGCTGAACAAGCTGCCGGATCGAGTTCTTCATCTCCGTCATGTCCTGGCGGAGCATCTGGAACTCCTCGCGGCCCACCTCGGCAACGGCGGGGACGGCTGCGGGCTCGTTGCCGCCCTTCTGCATAAAGCGCAGAAAATTGCGGCGCGGCGCCTGCGTCCCTGTCTGCAACAAGCTCTCCCTCATGGTATTTTCACCTCCTTTCCGTATTCCCAAAACCACGTCCACACACAGCACAGTCCTGATTTCGGTCGGCCGACAACAGATGCACGGACAATGAGCGGTCCAACGTTCCGGAAGGCCGATTGTCAAGGAAAATGATGTTGCGCGCCGGGTCAAGCAGCCGGTCCGTTTCGCTGCCCTGTTCGGCGCAGAGCCAGGAAATCACACGCACGACGGTATCCGCCACACGGCGGATATCGGGCGGAAAGCCCGGCTCGGCGTGGAGCGTCCGAAGTTGATCGGCAGACCGAATTCCCATCGAACACCGCAGGCATGCCGTGACGCCGGGGATCGTCGTGATGACATGGCCGGTTCGAGCGCCCTGATGGAAGCCTGGATAGACTACCGGGCAGACCTCGTAGAGCAGCCCGTTGAGTCTGAGAAGCTGCTCCGACTCGTCGAACGAGGCAAGGACTGCGTCGGACTGAGCGCCCAGCGACCGTATCTCCTGGTCGCTGAACTCCTGCACCATTCGTCGGAAGGTCGCGATCTCCACCTTCAGACCAAGCCGGAGAAGCGTATGCTCCAAAGCGCTGGCCTTGTACATGCCCAGGGTTTCAGGAAGAAAGGCCGAACGGCCTCCCTCCAGGTTGGATTCGGACACTCGGTCCCCATCAGCGACAATCAACCTATAATTCATCTGGGCCAGCGACGTGGCGCTATTGCTTCCCACCGAGCCGATGCCGAAAATCGTCACCTGGCCCTGGCTGGCAGGAGACCGGCGGACAGCGGACATGCCGGTCTCCTGGCGCTCAGGCGCTCGTGATCCTTCCGCGCCGCCGGTCACGGGCGGCGGTTGCCTCGGCGGCGCAGGGCGGCGCTGCGGCAGCGGGAGATAGCTCCCATCACCCATCCGAAGCTTTCTAATGCTATCGGCCATCACTCCCTCGTTTCCTGTGCAACCATGGCCCTTACAAACGGCGACAACAGGCGAACCTCGACGAGCGCGCGTTTGACCGTCTCATCGCTCAGCAAAGAGAGCAGCGCGTCATCCTGGAACCACGTCTTTTCGAACGTGCGGAGTTGTGCTTCGACGCCTTCGGCGTTCGCCCGCAGAGCGGCGCCCAACGCGGAGTAGACGCTTACCACCTCGGTGAAGCTCTTCCGGAAGAAACTGCGGACTGCCGACGGGGTATTGCCGACCTCGACGGCATTGTCGTTGCCGGCCTGGAAGAGCCATCCGCGCTCGGCGTCACGGCGCAGGAGGCCGCACAGAACGGCATACAGGGTCACAACTCCCGTGTCCGTCGAAGTCAGTTCACCCTGTGGGATGCGGGCGGCCATCGGATCGGCGGCGGTGCGAACGCGCGAGGCGATATTCTCCTTCCCGGACCCGGGGACCTGCTGGTTGATGAGCATGGTCAGGGATACATTGGCCCTAAAAGTCAGGAAGATCACGACGTCGTCGTACGGGCCGCCTCCCAGCTTGACAACTTCCCACTCCCCCTCGCTGTGGTCGGCTTTCTTGAGTTGGTCCATGAACCACTTCTCATCACAGCCCGGAGGCAAGCCGATGAGTTTGACCTTGGGGATATGGCGGGTGGCCTCCCCGGACGTGCGCACCCAGGGCTGGCTATCCTGGACGCCCTTTGCGATCAGGCCGATAACAGCCTCCTTATAACGCTCCTGGAACACGGTCTGGAGGCTCAGGGAACGGATCTCGGCTTCGTAGAGCTCCCCGGCGGAGGTCAACAGCCGTTGCGCGAGGTCTTCGGACGGCCTGTCGAGGAGCGCGAAGAGCGACTTCTCCTTCTGAGTGACCATGGCGCAGAGGTGGTCGGCTACCTTCGCCGCGCCGCCCTTGGCCTCGATGGCTCTGGCCAGGAACCTCCGAAGCGAAACATCATCGGCCAGCTCCAGGCCCACGGGAACCCGGTCGGGAGAGGGCTTGGCTGTCAACGTGGCCAGCGCGTCGCGGTCGGACGCCTCCGCCAGCGCCTCCAGTTTGCCCTCCACAAGCGTCCGCTCCGCCAGTTCCCCCCTCAATGTCTGCCGGGCCGGGAGGAAGACCTCCTCTTGAACCATCGTGCGCACCATCTGCTCGCACTCCAACCGGACGCCACGACGGGCGAGGCCGTCGTACCGCCGGGCTGTGGAGCGGATGGAGAAGAAATGGAGCGCCCGGTTGAACCAACCCATCCGGGAAAATGCGTTCAGCCCGGTGCGGCAGTCGTCGATCCCCTGGAAGATCGATTCGCCGTGCTGGGTCAGGGCGTTGCGTTTCTCGTCGTTGACCCGCATGGATGACTCCACGGAGTTAAGGAGGCCTTCGTCCCATCCGCGCAGGCGACGCGGCCCAAAGAGGTCGTTGGCATACGCCGCCTTCTCTTTTGCGCACCGTTTCCCCACGTCCTCCACGATCGTGCGAGACCGCTGCTGAACGCGAGGTTGGAGCACCCGAGGGATGACCTCCGAAACCACTGCGCTATACCCCGCGTCAATGGCCCGCAGGGCCGCCAACCCCGACAGGTTCCCGACACGGTCCGAGTACACGCCGAGGGATTCCTGGAACATGTCCGGATCGCTCCCGGCGGCCTGCGTGATGCGACGAACCGTCAGGCTCTCGGCGTAGGACTCGATGAGGCCGGACTCCGCGGCGGCCTGCTCGCCCTGCGCCACGGCATCGCCCGCGGGACATCCGAGAATAGCCCTGTTGAACCGCGCGACGGTCGCCTTGGCGCAATACTGCCGGTAGGCGTCGCGGTCGAGGGAGATGACTGATACGCCCATGGCATTACCGGCGCACACCGCGCCGGTTTCGTCCATGTCCCGCTTGGCCTCCACGTCCACCGCGTCCTCCCGCAGGCGCGCGCTCAGCGGGGAGTTGAACTCGAGAAACGTCTGCTGCCCGGAGAGCCATTCCTGCCCGGTGAGCGTACCGATCTCGCCATGGGGACCGGCGTTCGGGCAGACCAGCAGGGAGTCGAACAGCCGGCCGTCCTGGGCGCCGTCGAGCCCTTCCAGATCGCGGTAGGCCCCGGTTGACAGGATGCGCAGGAAGTTCATGGCCGAGTTGCGGTTCACAACGGCCACTTCCCAGTTGGCCGGATACAGCGTGCCGAGGTCGAGCATCCGAAGATAGGTCTTCAGTGGCACATGGGCCAGGGCTGCGCGGTTCTTCAGAATCCGCAGCATTTCGTGGAGCGCGCCGCCGCCGAAGCCGCCGACGGGGCTGTAGAACACCAGGCTGCGGAGCACGCTATCCGGGACCGGCCCGCCACCTTGCCGAGCCTCCTCGAGTTGCCTCAGTTGGTCGCTAAAGGCATGCAGGCCCTGGTCCACTGCGCGGGTGACCGCCGGCTCGTTCATCCTGACCAGCGCCCGGCCCCAGACCGGTTGATTGCCGGTGCCAACCTTCTCCGCGCGCACGCCCGGTTCAAGGATGGACTGCTCATCCAACATCCATAGCCGGCCCTTATCACGAAGATGTAGGCGAGATTCCTTGTCCACCAAGGTGGCGGGGATGAATGACACGTGAAGCGCCTGCGCGTCATAGTTCCTGAGCGGATTGCTCTCCATGTCCCGCGGCGGCGTGAAGTGGTCGTCAATGAGTACCGCCCAGAGATGCATACCCTGGACCAGTCCAACCCCATATCTCTCGGCGACTTTCAGGTACTTCATAAACGTCTGGATACCCTCGCTGCCCAGGGCGATGACGAGCAGGAAGGGCATCGTTGTGACGCTGTGCTTCCTTTCCTTATCCACTTGTGGCGCTCCTGATTGTGTTCGGCTCCGAGACCTCGGAAGATTCCTGGCCGTGGGAGACCGGACGGGTGAACAGGTTGAAGCAGACTTGGTCGGTGAGCCGCACCGCCACGGGGAAATCAACCTCGACCGTCTTGCCGGGGTTTATGGGTGTCCCGTTGGCATCCATGGGCTTGGATGACAGGTTTCTGGCTGACCATATTCCCAGGCGGTCCCTGCGGAACAGCACATGTTGCTCTTCCACGCCGGTCTCCGAAATCCGCAGGGCGTTGGAGGCACCGGAACCGACATGGAAGTGCTGAAGGGCCTCCGGACGCCCCAGAACACGCTCGGCGCCGTTGAACCGCGCCACGACCTCGCTGGGGTGCTGATTCGTCTCCGTGGTTGCAGCGGTTGGCCTCGTTGCGCGCCGTGCCCGCCGCAGGTCGCGGAAGGCAAGACCGCCGAGAATGATGAGGAACAGCGCCGCCAGCGCGCCGATGAGCCAGTAGGCCCACCGGCCCACCCACGTGGGTGGGCTGGGGGCGGGCTCCGGTGCTGCCGGTATCACCGGCGTCTCGGAAGCGCCGGGGATCTCCGACGCGAGCGCTTTCTCGGGATCCTGGATGGACGAGGAGATGACCGGCTGAGGTTGGGCCGGCGACAGAGGAACCTTGACCTGAATTGGGGCCATAGAACCCTGGGGTAAGGATGAAGCGCCGGGTACACCGGCCGGAGCGACCGTGACGGCGCCCGCCGCCTTATCCTCCGGCGTGGTGACAGAGATACTCATCTCAAATACTCGTTTGGGCTGGGAGAGACTCCCTTCGCTGGCGGTGGGCACGGGCGCGGTTTTCGACGCCTCCCTGGCCGGTGGGCTGGATGGAGGGGAAACGGTGATCGTGGTCTTGCCTGCGTCGTCGCGCAGCGGGATGGTTCCCAACCCCTGCGTTTCCGGCTTCTCCGGCTTGGGAGAAGCGTTGGGCGACGGCTTTGCTCTCTTCCTCGCTTCCGCAACCCATGCGTCCGGGGTACAGTAAACGATCTCATGCCAGTTCAAGTTCAAGAGGCCGCGCGTGGCGGCAAGGACAAGGCGGCGGTTGGCGTCGTTGGCGCCGGTGATGATCAGCGTGACGCCATGGGCCTTCAACTCCTCGTAAATCGCGAGACACTGCTCCGTCACCTCGTCGCTCCAGCGCGCGCACGTCAGGAGGACGACCAGGTCTTTCCCGGTTTCCTGGGGGCGCTCGGCTTTCACGACGGACAACGGAACCCCCAGGGCCTTGATGACATCCGCTTGAACGTTGCGAGGCCGCGTCTCGAACTCGGTGCGCCCTTCCTGGCCGAGCAGCTTGTTGACGAACGACCGCCGCGGCACGGCGACTACCTCCGTATCCTCCTCGCACGGCAACTCCGTGATGGCGCGCAGGAGTTCCTTCCTTACGGCGTCACCCGCCGGCAGTTGTTCGAGGGCCACAAGGCGCGGCTCCGCGATTGTGGCCGCTTCCACCCGTACACGGTCTCCAGGCTCAAGGGCCTGAACTGCCGCCCTCGCGATGCTCTGAAGTTCGGTCCACTGGCCCTTGCAGTTGGACGATGTATCGAAAACGAGCCATAGTCGAAGGCCGGCCTTGGGGGCGTCGACCTCCTGTGCTACGGCGGCAGGACCCAGTACCGCAACGAGAACGACGACCAAGAGTTTCAAGAGCCACTTCTTCATGACTTTCCTCCGTTTAAGTTTGAATGTTTCCGTCTTTTCAACATAACGAACGTGACGATGTCGGGACCGGCACGGTCTGCCGGCAGGCGGACCGCGGGCCATCTGCCGGATACTGTGTAGATTGGACATACGATTACTCCTTCCGGGAAATTACGATCCTGACAAGCGCGACAATCAGGATTACAATCATGCCGAACACCATTAAGCTGACGACCTGGTTCCTCGGTTCCCATGCCGGCGGATCGAACGCCTCCTTAACGAGTGCCTGGACCGGCCGGCCCCACCGCACGAGCAGTACGATCAGGAACACCAACAAACCGACGGCAAAGATGTTCTCCCACCGAATCCTCATGTCATGTCTCCTCCACCCTTGATTTCCCTGTTTTCCGCTTTTCCGCCCAGGCCATTTGGGGGGCGGAAAACAACCGAACCTTCTTCCAGAAAGGCACTTAGCAGGGAAAACCCCACGCGGATGGTTTCCGCCGCTGTGGCCGACTTCTCAAAGACCCTTCGAATCTCCTCCTCCACTTTGCGCGTGGGGGTGACGACCAATATCTTCTGCGCACCGGCGGCCAACGCCTTGCGGATGTTGGTCTGGGCGTAATCAGGGCGCTGTTCAAACTCGATGAAGAGTTCCTCGTTGCCTCGACGCATCAGAAGGTCCACGAATGTGGTCTCCGTGCCTGCTGGACGGGCAACCTCCAACTCACCTTCCCAACAGTCGAAGGCCAAGGAGGCTTCAATACACCTGATGGCAAAACGGTGCTGGGGTTTACCACGCCCTTTACGATCTCCGTCGCGGCTCTCACTGTCCGAAGATGTCCCCAGGGGAACCAGTAGCACGATCTTCTGCCCCCCGCGAACGGCGTCGATGCCCCATTCTTGGGCATGCCCCTTCTCGCACAGGCCTCTGCGCAGCAGGATTGCTTTGCGCGCTGAAATCCCGAGTCGGGCCGCTCGCTTGCTAAAGGGCAGGAACGGCTTACGGACCACATCGTCGTAGAGCCGCTGCTCGTCGGGAGTCAGGGCCATGCGTGCGGACACGGGCGATGCCGCCACCGTCGCGGGGTCTGCGGGCGAAGAAACCGTCACAGGCGGTTCCGGCCTCCAGTTCAATGCCGACAGCAGCCTGTGGCCGCTGGCCTCCACCTCGGCGTCGGAGACGGTCTGCGGCAGGCCGATGTACGGAACGCGAAGCAGAAACGGGTGTTGGTTGTCACCGTAGCTCAGCTTCGCGACAAACAGGCCCGGGGCCAGGTGAAGCGGCAGCCATGCTTGTTGCTCGGTCGTGAGCCCCATTGAACGCGAAAGGACGGCATAGTCGTCGGCATCGCCGCATCGCCCAAGAATCTTCGTAGCCGTGTTGCTCAAGAGCGACCGGGACAGGTCGTGGACTGTCTGCACGCCGACGATCAAGATGATGCGCATGGCTCTGACCTGAGAGGTCATAAGGGAGATGTACGAGGGTCCCTCCGCGCTCGCCTGCGCGCGCTGGGAGTAAAGCTGTTGCCCTTCGTCAAGTGACACGACGAGGATTCTCTTGCTGTCGCGCGTCGCCACCCGCCGAGAGAATGTGGCCGACAGCATGCAGGCGGCCAGGAAGCACTGGTAGATGAGTCCTAACCCATCGAGTTCGAAAACCACGGCGTATCGCTCCAGGGATTCGAGAGACAAGCCTTGCCGATGGTCCAGCATCTCGCCGGCGACGGCCAGAAGCGTATCAAGACGGTCGAGGATCGCCTGCTTGGCCGCCTCGTTGCCCTTCATGACCCGAATCTCGTCGGCGAGTTCGCGCAGCGTCGGCCAGTTGCGGGATCCCTCGTACACCCCGTTGCGCCTGTACAACTTCGTGAGCGCCACGCGCAGGTGATTGCGCGCCACCGGCGGAACGCCCAGGGTGGAAGTGAAGTTGTCGGCGATGGCATTGGCCCATTCGGTTGGATGAACGCCGCGAGGAACTTCCAGGGGGTTGAAGGGGAAGAATCGCCATCTCAGAAGGTAAAGTTCCCTGCGCGCCAGAGTGGCCACGGGCAGCAGGTGGCGGAATTCGCGCTTAGCCATATCAAAGATCCACGTTCCAACGTCAGGGCGAAACAGCGCTTGTGGCAGCAAGTAATAGTAAGTCACCGTCTTGCCGGCGCCGCTTCCGCCCAAGAGCAACAAATTCCCAAGGATCTCCTCAAAGTCAATCAGTGCCGGACCGCCAGGGTGCTTGCCCAGCGTGAAATCGCCGCGCATCCTGTGGGGCGTAACGAAGAGCGTCCGGCGCAGCGGCCCGACGAGGTTCGCCATGGCCGTCTGGTACTGGACGCTGCGCAGGAGCCGTTCGTCGTTCGGCCGCGCCGCCAGGGCGTACAGCGTGACGACCGCACGGTCATTGGCTAGCAGGCCGGCGGCGACCGCATCATTAAGTACCTTGAGGAATTGGAGTTCGTCCTGAGCCATCACTTTTCCTCGCGTTCCACAAAGAACGACGCGACGAAACCGAAGACCCGCCGAATCCGGCGAGCACGGAAAATCTCGGCCGCACAACTCACGCAGTAGATCAGATGCGCATCTTCGGGGTCGGGCGAGCGGTGTTTCGGGCATGTGGCGGCGCCGCAGGCGGAACAAAGCACCAAACACCTGTCGCAGACGCTCGCGCCACACTCGCACAGTCCACCCAAATTGTTATCATGCGCGTAGTGTCGGCATCCGCTGTGGACATGGGCCTCGCGCGCGATGACGGTCTTCACTTCGCCTGCCTGTCCGATGTCGGTGTTGTCGCTGGCGTCCTCGAGAACGCTCGGACGGCCCGCTTCTCGTACAAAGAAGAAGTTACGCACACTCCGGACCGGCCCTTGGGCGCGACTCAGGATGGAGTCGATGATGTTCTGAGGCTCGAACTGTTGTGCCATGACAATTCCTCACCAAGGTTTCGAGAAGACCGTGCGTCCGAAATACGCAACCGTGAAGGTCGCGAGTTTCCATGAGCCCCACAGCGCGAACACGATCCACACCAGTGCAATCAGCCCTGCGGCCGCGCGAAAGGCCGCTCGCAGGACATTCGCCAGGAACTGTCCGGGCGTCTCTCTGAAAGCCATACCTGTTTCCTCAATGCCGGTTCAAGCGCTTCATTTCCTTGCACAATCCTACGCCACGTGGGAGATCCCATGTGATCAGAAAGGAGTTCATTCTGGGGCGGTTCTGTCCAGTTTATTGGGCATTTTCGTTTCATCAAGGCGACGAAGCCGTACGCAAAGAGCAAACTCCCCCAGACGGATCGCAAACTCGTCGTTTTCGCCGCCCGGCGCGCCGGCCGATCGGGCGGACGACGCTTTCATCATCAATTGGAAGGTAAGGTCCTCCACCGATACTCCCATCCCCCAGATCATGTCGGCCACGGTGTCACAACGAGCGGATGTTCCTTTCGTCCCTCCGCCGGCGAGCACGCTGCCGATGGTCGTCCTTGAGAGGCCGGTCACGCCCGCCAGATTGATTTGGGTGCAGCGCTTCTCCCGCATGAGATCATCCAGGACGCCGGCCATCGCAGAGCGCAACGCCCTGCGGACCTCGTCCCGGCTTGGCCTGTGCTGGATGCGCTGCATTTCCGATCAACCTCTATTGATGAACGTTCATAAGGAAGATGCCGTTGGTCTGTCAGTTGGCGATTTCGTCGGCGCGTGTGCAGTGCTCGCAGGGCCGGCGGCGCCACGGGGCGTGGCCACGCCCTTCCCGCATGAACCAGCCGAGCAACAGTCCTCCGATCACTTCATACCGCCTACGAGTCTCGGCCGGACGAGATCGGGCGAATGCCGTCACGCTGTTGAGAAGGGCGTACCAAGTGCTGTCCTCGTTGATCTCATTCAAGGCGCTGCGTGTTGTCTCCCCTTCGAGCCGGGCCGCCAGGAAGCGGACTACTTTTGCAAGGTCCCCACCGACGGCGCGGTCGGCGGCCCAACGCACCGGCTTTTCGAGTTCGGTTGGATTTTGGGGCTCATTCACAACCCGAGCCATCTCTTCCAGCGCTCTTGACACGGGATCGTCGCCATGGGGCTGGCGGGAGTAGGAGGCGGTCGTCTGTGGAGTAACCAACCCGTTCAGGCAAACGAGTCGCAGAACGTACTGGCGGACTTCGAGCGCTCCAAGTCCGTTCTCGTGATTGACGATTTCCGACCCGCTCTGATACATGTCCCCCGGAAGCACGGGCGCGGATTCCTGATTCGGCAAGGTGACGCGCATGTACGTAGGGCTGAGGGTGGCATGGACTCCGGAGCGGCGTCCCTTCAGCCACTGGGCCACAAGCTCATGGCGGACGGGCAGGTAGTTGCCGGGCATGATCCCGGTCACCAAGTCATCCTCAGTATGAATTCGCACCATGTCGTCTCTATCCCGGACAAGCCGCCCCACCGTGTACGTGAAGAGGTCGGCCGGCATGTCGCGCACGAATCCTTCGGGAATCCTCAACTGCCGCGCCAGGCCCCTCATGGCCGGTTCCGTCAATCGCCCCTCGGCCTTGCCGGCGCGAAACGCGCCAAGGTCGTCGATCGAAACATTCTTCAGCGGCAATTCAAGGTCAAACCGATTCCGTTTGCTTAAATGTTCGCGCACCTCGTCCAAGTCGCTGAATGACCGCTCCTCAATTCCGGCTAACGGTATCATTGGCCACCTCCATATCTGTTGCGACCATCGGGACCTTCTCCTGGCGCCGGTTGACTGCCGACACGAGCGCCGCCTCGAACTCTTCAAGACCCTTGTGGCTGACTGCGGTCTGCTCCTGAAGCCGGTCTAGTTCCTGCGGACCGCAGTCTTCCAACGCGGAGCGCAAGTATTTCAGGGTTTCGGCGGCGTCCATCAGGTCGGACATGACGACGGACAGTTTTTGGGCGGGCGTCTTCCCCATCATGTCGGGTCCGGCTTTCGTCGCTTCGGCGTCCGCCAACCGCTCAAGCCTCTTGAACCAGAGCTTCTTGGCATCTGCGAAGGACAGACCTCGGCCCACGCATTCCTGGATGAACTTCACGGACGCGACTGGGGTCCAGCTTCCGGCCGCCTTCTTCACGGCCTCCCCGACGGCTCCGTCCGCCTCAATCAACCCTGCGGGATTACAGAAGAAGGGCAGTAGTTCAGTATTCATGCGCGGATCGGTCAACAGGAGATGCCGCAGAATGTCCGGGAGTCTTTCGAAGTCGCCGTCGGTAATGAGCTTCACAATGGCACGACTTTCCGACGCAGGCACTTTCCCGCTGGCGATCTTCTGGTGGAGCTTCCGCGCCATCTCCTCGCCGCCAAATCGGTCGTTGTCCATCAGGCGCGCAAGGGATACCGCGTGCGAGTAGTTGAACGGCGTCGCCGATTTTGCGCCGATACATGTCTGGAGGTCCTCAGGCAGGCGCAAAAGGCTGAGCCTCTCGCTGATGGTGCTTTGCGGAAGTTGAACGCTTTCGGCGATTTGCTCCTCCGTCATGCCGAAACGATCCTGCATGCGCCTGAAGAACCTCGCCTCATCTACGGGAGTCGGCGGCCGCCGCTTTGCGTTCTCGGCGAACGCCAGACAGGCGCCCTCCTCGGGCGTCACGTTCAGGACTTGGCACCGCAGAGTCACCCACCCCAATTCCCGCGCCGCCAGAACACGCCGGCGTCCGGCGATGACGCTGTACAGGCCGTCCTTCTCTTCCATGACGCTGACCGGGTGGAGCATGCCGTGCATGCGAAGGCTCTCAGCAAGGTCCCCGAGGTCGTCGTCCTCGGGACTGCGTTCGCAGAACTCGCTGATGCGAAGCTTCTCTACCGGCAATTGACGAACTTCGGGGTGCGGGGGCGTTGCCGGTTGAATGTCGGCGGCCACCGGCACTTCACCCACCATCTCTTTCCGGGGCAAACTGTCAGTCATGATCGCATGCCTCCTTCTCCTCCGTTCGCGCCATCGAATATCGGGGCCCGATACCTTCGCAGTCCTCATCATGGGCCAACGGCTGGACTTCCCTTGAACTGCCCTTCACATCCTTGACCCACGCTTGTTCCACGGCTAGAATTCCTTTCAGCCGTCGGGGTAGAACCGCGTCGGCGTTCCGTGGCCCGAGATACGCTGATTTTCCATCATCAGGCGCCCCTATCAAGAGGGGATTTCGTATGGATGGCGAAAGCGGAATCAACGGCCCCAAATTGACGGGTGAACATCGTGCATGCTTCTGCCTACACGGGTATCTATTGGTCGCAATAGATAAATGAGGTGATTCCATGACGGACGGTTCTGTGCGGGATGCGCTTTGCAAGAGATGGCAAAAGCATCATACGCGTGACGCCGGATCCGAGCTGTCGGAGTCACCCGTTCAGTGCCGGAGGCTGGGTGTCGAAATCCTTTTCGAATCACAGACGCCCGCGACCATAAACGACATCAGGAAAGTGGTCCTGAGCGGCTGGCGGGGCGATGAGGGGACGAAGGAAGAATGGCGATTGATATGGGATTTGCCGCCGATGAACGCGATTCAAGCCGGAGGCCACAACGCGGCCACCGATCCGGCTCGCGGACTGCCGAGGCTTGTGGTTCTATTGGCGCTCAAAGCCTATGTGGACGTTCTGAAGGATACTCAGGACAAGTATACGGGAATTCTATTGGAGGCTGAATACCGCCGTTTCCGTCAGAACTACGGGATCAAAACCAACAACAATTTCCATGATAGTTTTCGGCAGATCTGGGGCGATGCCGAAAGGAAACAGGAGAAGATCACCCTGTACGTCTGTTGCTTGGGGGGCACTTTCACGAGAAATCCGCCATTTCATCGTGCATGGATCTTGAATCTCAATCCAGGTACCGACATTCAGTTCAGCCACGTAGATCATACGGGAGAGCAGCGGACCCTCTCCGCAGAGGAGGCGGCAGCAACAGCCAGACGAATATGGGGCAGCATTCTTGAAGAGTCCGAATTCCTCTTGCCCATGCGCGAAGTGATTCTGGAATCACTTTGCGCTGGTCGGAAGCCCGTGGAAGGTCGCAACGGACGAAGCGCCCTTGACGGCCCCGCGGGGGCGCTCTTAAAGCCCATTTGTGACAATCCAATTACGGACGGGAGGATCACATCTCTGGGAAGATTCGTGGAGCCGCCCTTTGACTTCGGGGAGATTTGCCCGGACGACAACTCCTTCGAGGGACTCATGCACTGGATTCGGGCGCAGGATATGCCCCGACTTGCCGTCATCGGACCACCCAAGGTCGGAAAGACTGTGATTCTGGCGCAAATCGCGAGGGAAATGTCGAGGCAGGAGAACCCCGGAGACCTTGTGCCCGTATTGGCCGCACATGACGAATGGCGGTACTGGCGGTCCTTTGATGACGTTGTGCGTTACGTCACGCACTGGAATCGTCCTCAGGGAATGCCCGTTGGGCGCGCCCGCGCCCTGCTGGCCCAGGCCCGTGCGGATATTCTTTTCCTGCTCGACGGGGCTGAACTCGACTACGAAGGGCAACTGGGAAAGCTCTTGAGCCGCAGGGATCTGTTGGGGGAGTCCGCGGCAGCCGTTACAGGCACCGCGCAGTCATGGCGTTGCTCGGGTCTTCCCGCCGACATCGTCGTGCTGAGACTACCCTGCCTCGCCCCGGATCGGATGAGGCGCTTTGCGGCCTCACTGGGCCTGCCCGAGACAGGATGGGTTCAGCACTTGCTGCAGGCCAAACCCGATTGGTTCAGAACACCCGCCCGGTTGAAGAAGCTCAAAGAGCTATATGATGGAGCGCCGAACGAAGATCACCCCGAAGAAGAGTGGCAAAGCATCGGTGAGATGGTCGGTGCGGTGAAAAGGCGCTTCTGCATAACGCGCTGCATCCGTCCACCGGGCCATCCCCAAAGCGATGTTCCGGCTGATGAAGGAAAGGTAGAGGCAGCGCTTCAGTGTGGAAACCGCCTTCTCATTACTGGAAGAAGCCCTGATACGGTACAACGGCTGTACCTGCACATCCTGCAACAGAGAACGCTTGCCGCCGATCTGGACATTCGTTTGGACGTGGAGTTCACGGATGAAGACGTAGATGGAATACTGGATGCGAACATCAACTCCAAGATTCTTTTGTCATGTTCCTGGATTGACGACATCGAAAGAACCCATCTATTGAGGAGAGCCGTCGAGGGGCTGCTCGCCCAAGGCCATGAGGTCGAGGTACTGATTGCTTGTCCGGAACCGCTGTGGGAAGAGGGCGTGAAGGAGGATCCGGTTTTCTGGGGCACTTTCATTAGGCACGAGACGAACGCTGCGCCGGAAAAGGATAGAACTGCTGGCGTGGTAGCCATGCTTAGGGCAATGCGTCAGGCGTTGCCGGGACTCGCCAGGAAACTCGCCCGTTCGGATTCCGTCTGCCTCTGTCGCCGATTGCAGGAGTTGTGTCGGCAAGTGGTCGAGGACATAGACTCCGACACTATTCTCGCGGCCATGGATGAGTTCCTTGATCGTCTGAAATCCAAAGTGCCGGTCTTCGACGTCAGCGTGAGGGGCGCTGAGTCCCCGACCTCGACTACACCCGTGCCTGACGAAGCCGTCAAGGCGCTTGCATCCCGCCTCGGTGAAGAGGCGGAGCGTCAACTGACGCTCCTACAGCCCGAGCTGGAAAGGGAAAACCGCCAACACGGCGATCCGGAGAGGTGGTTCTTCGAGAGGCTGACGCCACCCCTTCGCGAACGGGCCGCGCGCGTTCGTGACTACTGCGAAGAGCGGCTGGAAATTCTGCATGCCCAGGCGATGAGCCGGTGTGGCATTAGTAGCGGCATCGGGCACTCCAAGCGCGTCCTTCGACTCAGCGCCGATCTGCTCCACGCGTTTGAGGGAAGTTTCTCCGATGCGTTCCCCTATTACACCATATATGTTGCGGCCTATTGCCACGATTTGGGGATGATGTTGCGCCAAGGTGAGGATGCAGGAGACGCCGGGGTTCTCTCCAAAATCAGGGAAACCCACGGATCCCGAACGAGCGAAACCATTGTGGGTGACCGGGCACTGGGGATACCATCGGCATGGCGCGCGATGGGATTTGGGAGTGAACAGGAAGCGGCGGTGATCGCGCGAGTGTGCTCAGTCCATCAACAGACGCAGGACGAAGACCTACGCCGTATGCCCGTATCACAACCGTTGTTCCTGGATGGCCAGTCGAGCATGGTGTCGCCATTGGCGCTGGCGGCTATTTTGCGCATCGCGAACGCCTTGGACTGCCATCCGAACCGACTGCCTCCGGTCGACTGCCTTGCAAGCCGGTCGATTGGCCCGGCGGAGTTGCTTGATTACCTGAAGCACGAGATCGTGGAGGATGTTTCGATTGACAGCAAGGGGAGAATTCAGGTGCAGCTGCGGGTGCGCTATATCTATCCGCCGGAATGGCGCGTGGTGGAGAAGGTCCACGCTGCACTGGAAACGGAAATCCTCTGTGTGGCAAAGACCCTCAATTCCTGCGGATTGCGTCTGCCACCGCCGCAATTCACGCACAGCGAAGCCCTATTCCTGGAGGCGCATCCGTATCTTGGTGCGGATGACACAACTTCCGGAGAGACGTAAGCATTCAGCGGTGCTTGGCTGCATTTACGTATATAGCACGGGCGCCAGCCAGCTTCCGTCCGCCCATGACCGATCGATGGCGACTTTCCGACGCGTCTCGCGCATTGCGGCGATGGGGTTGAGCCTTGGCCCGGTCATGAGCAGTCTGTAGAACACCGATCCCACTTGCGTTGCCGCGTCGTCGGCGACGTTCCAGGCCATCCCGATAACATAGCCGACGCCCGCTTCGCGCAGCACTCTGCAAAGGCTCAGGTTTCGGCCGGTAGTCTCGTCCTGTCCCACCCTCCCGCTCTCGCAGGAGTTGAGGAAGACCAGCTTGAGCGCACACCCGTCCGGCTGAGGCCGTGTCAGGTAAGTCAGTTCGTGCAAGAACAACCGCGTGCCCTGTGCCAGCTCCAGATAGCTCTGGTAAGGATAGGCGGCGTCAAAGACGGAATGCCCTGAGTAGTGGAATACGTGGAAGTCGCCGCTATTTAGAAGCTCGATAACCCGTTGCCGACTGGCTTGGGCGCGCGTGAGCACTTCCACGCGGGGAACACCGGCGCTTGAAAGGATCGAGCCGACGCTCTGCACCTCCGTTTCCACGCCGGGCAGATCACCGCGAGCGTCCGCCCCCACGAGAAGAATGCCTCCAGATCGTCCGCATTCCTCGATCCCGGAGGTGACGCCAACTCCTCCCAGTGTACGGCTGAACTGCACCTTGAGCGCGAGGAAATCCTCGCCATCGTGCATCGCTTCCCAAGGCAGTTCCTCGACTGCCGCGTTGACTTCCAGCCTCATCATGGCCTGATGGCGATGGTGCAGCAAGAGTGGAATCACACTTGCCAATTCGCCGCCGAGGCAGTCCCGGTACAGCTTGTGGCCGAATTCGAAAGCAACCTGACGGAATTCCACATTGCGCCCGGTGAAGGACCGCCCGCCGCGAGTAACCATCGCCGGATTATTGATTTGAGCGAGCTCGCGAGCTTGAGCACGGAGGTCGGCGCAGTGGTCGTCGCCAAACGGCAGTTGCCGCTGCGCCGTAATCAGGTGCTTGTCCGGCATCAGGGCTTCCGCCTTGATCATCATGATGTTCTGCGCCAGGGAGATTCGGACGGCCCCTTCAAGAAGCTCCTCACGTCTCGGCTCGGGGCCAGGATCAGGCAATAGGGCCTCTCTCCAATCCTCAACTCGCTTCAACTGGTCAGCACCGAGTTGGGTTGCCAACAACGGATCACGGGATTCCAGCATAGTCGCCGCTTTTTGAATGTAATCACAGAGTTGATTCAGGAAATCGTCGACGCGGTTGCGCTTAAACCAGACATACAGAGCCATGACGCCGGTCAACTCAACCATCAGGTTCAGATCGAGTGATGTGCGCTGCTTGTCGATGGCGCAGTAGGTGTGCGTGGCCACGGTATATGTTTTCCCCAGGAACCCCCAAGGCATGCGCGCATCGGCCAGGATTTCCAAGTGTCCGCGCCCGCCGGCGCTCTCGTGGCTTACTTGCCTGATCTGAAGCTTGACGCTGAAGATCTGTCCCGTATAATTGCCGGGACTCGTCCTAGTGAGTCGTAGCGGGCTTGAACAAAGACTCAGCCATATGTCTTCATTGGTCAGAAGAAAGTCCACCCACGTGAAGCTCGCGTTCACGTGTTTGCCACGCTGAATCACCATCTTCATGGCCACTTGCCTCCTCGGCGCCTCAAGGAAAAACCCGTCGAGCAGCCGTCGGCTATGTCTCTATGCCGGCCCGTACTGCCGACCTCGCCAGTGAATTCGGCATCCGAGCAACCCCATCAGCCCCGCCCAGAATGTCGCGGCACCCAGGAGGACGATGGGCAGAGGATATACAATCCCCCAAAGCATTCTGCCAGTATGATACCTTCGAACGGAGCAAATGCAAACCAAGCCCAGGGTATACGACATGCATCCCAAGACAGCAGCAACGACACCCACCGGGCTGAAACCGGAGTTCGCGGCCCGTGTCACTCCGGCAACTGGAAGGGCAACGGAAATGATGCCCAAAGAGCACAGCCCCGCTCCTGCCAGCATCAACAGGATACACCTCCTCTTCATGAACGCAAAGGCTGATCGTGCGACTGCCGATGTAAATCCGCGGAAACCATTGAAAAGGCGGACATGCACCCTGTCGGCCAGGTCGACAAAACTGCTCCTCCCCCCCGTCGTCTTCACCAACCGAGCCAGAAACACGTCATCCACAATGGCGCCCTTGATCTGTTCATGGCCGCCCATGCGGCGATAGAACTCGGTGCGAATGAGGTTGAACGCCCCCGTTGCGGCCCCGCGCGTCTTGGCGGTCGTGAACAAAGTGAGGGCTGCGCCAGCGGACTGGACCGGTGCGCATATTTCCTCTCCAACCGTTTTACACTGAATGCAGAAATACCCGCTGAGATGATCCAATTGTTCGGCCTTCATCGCGCGCACAGCCATCGCCACGGTGTCCGGCGAGAGAATCACGTCGGCATCCGCAAACAGGATGTAGGCGCTCGTGGCCTGCTGTGCGCCGTAGTGAAGGGCATGATTCTTCCCAACCCAGTTGCCGGGCAGAGGCGGGGCTTGGCATACGCAAAGACGAGGGTCGCCCTCCGCAAGGTTGCCTGCAATGAGCATCGTGTGATCGCTTGAATGATCGTCAACGAGAATGATGCGCTGGACTCCTTCCTGCGCAAGCAGCCCGCGCAGTGTGCCCTCGATGGTGTTCGCCTCGTTTCGAGCGGCAATGACGACGCTGACAAAGTCTTCCGGCCCAATGGCGGTTCCGGCGCGAGAGAGCCGAGGCGCTTTTCGTAGCAGAGCCAACCGCCATAGCAGCCACACATAAAACAGGCAGGTCGCTACACCGACAGCAATCAGGCTCATCATTCCCTCATGAATCTCCGGCTGCAGTCACCCGCATGGTGCCGGACGTTGCTTGCATGTGTGCGTGTATCGTCGGAAGCAGCACGGGGCGCTCCCCCTCACATGGAGAGCATTACACCGTTTCCCGGACTCGCGCGCAAGAGCGACTGGCCATCGGAAGGTTTATAAATGGCCGTTCACTCACGATGTCACTAGGGAGTTACTACACATGGACATTTACACACTCGCACGCATCAAGAGCAGGTATCCAGTCGACCTGGACAGTGCCTACTCTCCTCGGAAGTATGCTGCGGATTACCTTCTTCAATGGCAGGGCAGACGTTATGGAAATTCCTGGGACCGAGAGAGATATGTTCTCTCCGAGGCGCTCACTCAGCCAGATACAGAAGTCAAGACGCTGGCCGAGCAGGTGTTTGGCACGCAAGTTCGCGGGCAGAAGCTCCAGGTCATGCACGAAGCCTCTTTGATCTCGGCCCGATATGAGCTTCACCACCGCGTTCTCAATGATATCAACCATCGGCTTTCCGGCCTGCAAGAGCGGATCAGCATCGCGAAGATGCTCGACCCCTGGGGGCAATCAAAACAGCTGATCGATTTGGAGAAGCTTCTGATCAACCTGGAGTCCCAGGAGAACGATGAACGCCTGGCCTTCTGGAAAGACACACTGAAAGTCAGACAGGAGATGTTTACCGGAGTCCGGGAATACCAGTCTGCAAGGCAGAGAGCAACAATCTTCAAGGACTTGGAGGCGGGCGATGCCGATCAAGCATAGCGCCAGCCCAGACCGTGTCCGAGAACTCTGCCGACAGCTCAAGCCCATTCTTGGAGAAAAGATGGAGCAGGTATTCCAGGCGTATTTGGCTGAGGACGAAACAGGAAAGCAGCAGTTGGAGGCCTATCTGGAACTGCTTCAGGCAAAGCACATGCCCGTGCGGCTCGATGCTGTTGCCACTCAACTCGTTCCCCCGAATCCCGCGCAAGCCCAGGGTGAATATGAACTGGGCACAATCCTCTATGGCGGGAAGGATCGCGGCGCCTTTGGCCTCCGCGAAAATGAGTGGATTCAGCATGTCGGCATCTTCGGCAGGACGGGCGCCGGCAAGACAAACCTGGGGTTCAAGATCGTGGAGGAACTCGTGAAGCATGGCAAGCCGGTGTTGATCCTCGACTGGAAGAGGAACTACCGGGACCTTCTGACTAACCCCCTCTTCAAGGACGCGAAGGTCTACACTATCGGAAGGTCCGTTGCGCCATTCACGTTCAATCCGCTGATTCCACCGCCTGGAACTAGTCCGAAGACGTGGCTTAAGAAATTAGATGAAGTCATTGCAAGCTCGTACATGCTGGGCAACGGTGTCCTCTACCTCCTACAGCAGACTCTCGATCAACTCTACCAGGAATTCGGCGTCTACGATGGCACCGTGCAACGGTGGCCGACATTCCAGGATGTCCTGGACAAGGCAAGAAAGCTCGATGTGCGAGGAAGAGAGGCCGGTTGGCTGTCTTCGACTCTGAGGGCTCTGGCTAGCATCTGCTTTGGCGACATGGGCGACCTGGTGAATCATCCGTCAGCGGGCAGCCCCGAAGGACTTCTCGATCAGACCGTCATTCTCGAATTGGACGCCCTCTCGCAATCTGACAAGGTGTTCGTAGCCTCGGCGCTTTTGCTCTGGATCCATCACCGAAGGATGGTCGAACCGACAAGGGAGCAGTTCAAACACGCGATCGTAATCGAGGAGGCACATCACCTCCTCGCCGATGAACGAAAGAGCTTGGTAGGTGGGCAAAGCGTTATGGACATTACATTTAGGGAGATCCGTGAATTTGGGGAGGCGGTCGTAATTCTCGATCAACACCCGAGTCAAATCTCCCTGTCGGCTCTTGGGAACACATTCGCGACTATATCGCTGAATCTCAAGACTACTAAAGACGTAAGCGCCATGGCCCAGTGCATGCTTCTTGAAAATGAGGAAAAAGATATTCTCGGCAGTCTGGAAGTAGGGCAGGCCGTAGTCAAGCTGCAAGGAAGAGTCCAAAGGCCGTTCCTGATCCGCATTCCCCAGTTCCAGATCGTGAAGGGTGCGGTCACGGATGAGATGGTCCGAGCGCAAATGGGGATAGAAGAGAATCCCGCGCCACAGAGAATCACGAACCAGGAGCACAAGCTACCGGTGCCTTCTCCGGCTTCGGTCCCACCAAGCAGGTCTGGCACGGATGATCTCATGGCGGCTTTTCTCAATGATGTGGCCGCTCACCCTGAAAGCGGCATTGCGGAACGGTACAAGCGACTCAGTATCAGCGTAAGACAAGGACAGAAACTGAAATTCCGACTTCTGGAGGCAGGCATGATTGAAGACCGTGAGGAACTGACCCGCACCGGCAGGATACGCAGAATCCAGCTGACGGAAAAGGGACGGCATTTCGTCGCAACATTCGGGTCGAACCATCCGGCGCCGCAATGAACCTCGGTGGCATAGTAAAACTTATAAAGGGGTCTTCCCTTTGGTCCGCAATGAAAACGGCGGTCTTCCTGGTCCTGGCATGCATGATTCTCTCGTCGGCAGCGCCAGCTCGCGCGGCAGAAGTGGTCGCCAGCCATGACATGCGCTTCTGGGTCAATGGGACATGGGTTCCGGCGGAGGCCCTGAGGGTGGGAGATCTGTTTGTGACGCCGGACGGGAAGCGGGCCATCGTGAGGGATGTCGAAGCGGTTTCTCTGGGAAATGCCTCGTGCTACGGTCTGGTTACAGATTCGACATGCCAAGGACTGGCAAACACCCACGTCTCGGCAGTGGCGCACGTCAACTGGATTGCTCGGTGGTGGCAACGGGCGCGCGCCTTCTTCAGGTAATCGCATCGCACAGGGGCCACTGCGCACCATGGCCAGGCGCTCAGGCGGATGACATGCTCTGCACGATCATCTCCTTCAACAGATGCCTGTGACAATGGGGGTCGCCTTCGCGCTCATGGCAAAGCAGCGTGATGGTCCCGCCGCGTGCCTTTGCGGCCAGTGCCGCGATTTCTACTGAACGCACGGCCATCTCCAGGTGGTAGCGTTCGACATACTCCGCCCACGTGACCGTTCCTGACTTCCATGCCTTCAGTAACTCTGCGCTTGGAGCAAGGTCCGATCTCATCCGCCCCATGATCCGAAGGCGTTCTCGGCCCATGCCGCGAGGCCAGTAGCGGGTGACCAGGATTCGTTCTCCATCGGAATCAGCCGGCGGGTCACGGACGCATTTTGTCTTGACCATCGTCCGAATCTCTCACAGGAATCAGAAAGATGCTTTGTCCTGCACGCGGCGCCGGGCGCACGCGGCGAATCCCCTGACAGTGTAGGTTCCCTGGCGGTCCGAGACAACAATCTGTTTCGAGAAGAGTATGTGCAGTTTATGCGTGCATTGCCTCCGGACATGCTGGGCTGCCGGTAGGTTCTGAAACATCGACATGAGAAAGCGTCCGCTAAGAAGTCCGGTGATCGTTCTGCGTACCGTGATCCGTGAAGACCGATGATAATGGCCTTCTCTGCGCTGACCACGCGCATGGGCTTGATAAATCTTTCGATGCCACTCCACAGTGGTTCGCATGGGCGAACAGAGGACTCCCCCTGCGGGCATCAACGCATAAACTCCACATATACTCTCCACGGTAATCCCGCCGCGACATCGCAGAGATTTACCCGAACCGCGCCTGCCAGACTGCTTCAAACAGGCCCTGGTCAAATAACGGCTGAATCCGGTTGGTGTAGGTTTTCCCCACCTTGGTAGAAATGAGCAGAATCAACCCGAGACTCTGGAGGTAGGAGAGGGTCGAGTAAAAATGCACGTAGGAGAATGGCTCCTCATGCGCCTGTCCGCTGACAGCGCAATAGGTTTCATAGACGGACCGTGCATGCTGGTCACGGTCATCGACCGCGGCGCGCAGGATGAGCAGCGTCCTGTCGTTCAGGTCCTGAATGACGTCGCCGAGAATGTCACGGCGCGCCCGCTCGAAGTTGGCCTGCAAGTCCTGGATGGGCTCGATGGCCATGTAGTACAGCGTCTTGATCGCGACTCGGACATCGGAACTGGTGTTTCTGGCCGTCATGGCAGCGATCTGCTGTAGCATGACGTCATCATGCCGAGATAGCCCCACCGCTGCCCGCTCTTTCAGGATATCGACGATCTGCGGCGCCGTGTAGTTGTGGAAGTGGACCACCTCCGGCTGCAATGTGCTGCGCACGCTCTCGTCGAGCAGGTTCAGCAGCTTCGGGTTGTTGCTCAGAAGAATCGCCATGTAGTTTTCGGGGGAACGACTGATCAGGTAGAGAATATCCTTGTGCTTGTCCTTGTCGGAAAGAAGATCCACTTCATCCAGGACCAGCACAGTCCTTTGGCCATGCTCCTGACAGAAACGCTGCCAGAGCTCGGACAATGAGCAACCCCTTGGTTTGACTCCGAGACACTCGGCCAGAATCTTGAAACTGGTGTTGTGGCTTCGACAGTTGATGTAGATGCTATGTAGCCCATTCTGTCCGAGAAGTCGCGTCAGATATTTGACGGTGAGTGTTTTTCCGCTCCCCCTGCTGCCGAACACAAGGAGATTGTTGGCGATGCCGGTCTTCTCATATCGCAGGAGCGCGTCGGCGATCGGTTTGACTTCGTCCCGCATGAGCGGCTTTTCGGGGATGTAGTTGAAATCGAAGACCTTGAAGTCACGAATATTGCCGGTCGCCTGGCTGAGTTCCTGCTCCCGCCGGGCAACGTAGTCCTGAATGTCCATGTTCGTGCAAACTCCACTGCACGCTTAAAGCGCGCCCTGTCCTTATAAAGCTTTCGGTCATGCGGGCCGGAATCCGTCTGCCGCCACGGCTGGACACGTGCGGTCGTAGTCTACGCGCCCGACGGGATGACGCCGGGCTTGACCATGCGAAGCTCCAAAGCCCGGAACCGCTTCCATAATTCTTGAAGGCGCTCGTTGGGTTTCCTGCGCGTCGTGCGCGGGCGCGTCTGTATGTATTCGTGGATGGAGAAAAAAAGAGCGAAGAATCTGCCCAACTGCACTTTCAACTCTTGGGGCGTCGCGCCGCCGGCTGCAAGCCAGAAATCGCACCCCGCGCGTCGCTCGCTGATCTCCAACTCGCGCCAAGCCAGAAGCGTCTCGGTCTCCTTCAACGAGTGCTCAGCTTCCTGAAGAGCATTCGTCAGTTCGTGATTCATCAAAAAAGAAAGCAGCGGGGGTATATAAGCTTTGTGCTCATTCGTTCCCGTTGCCTTCCAGATAGGACGAATGGTCGTAGGCATCCGGGTCTCGGTACAGCCGCTGCGCTTCCTCGATTTCCACCAAGTCACCCAGAACCTCCTCGACGGTATCGCGGACCTCCTCCATCTTCTCGATGATCCCTTCAAGTTCGCCGTTGATGGCGTATTCGTCTGCTGTCATTCTGCAATGGGGACGGATCGGCCCTTTATAAAGCTGCCGGTAGGCTTCCTTTCGGGTCTCGGGGCCTGACGCGCCTCGGAGTAGGCTTGCGCGATGAGTTCGTCCGACGGATTGAGGTAGACGCTGGTTGTCTTCAGGCTGCGATGGCCGACCTGCTTCTGGACGATGGACAGGGGCACCTTGTAGATATGGACGTACAAAGAGCAATGTGAATGTCTCAAACTGTGGACCGTGAACTGATGTAGCCGCCGCCCCTTCGCGTCGCGTCCATACTCCCGGTCCAGCCCCGCCTTTCGTGCGTACTTCAGGAAGATCTGGCGGATGCGGTTTTCGGAATAGTGAGAGTTGGGATGGCCGGGCGGATGGAAAAGATACAGTTCCTCATCCTTGAGCTTCTCATCCCGCTTCGACATCCATCCATCCGCTTTGAGCATGCTCTTCACCTCGTTCATCAATCCCACCGGAAGGCAACTGAACCGCCGGTGCCGTGTCTTGGTGTTCTCTTCCGGAAAAAGGATCGTGGAACGGGAGAAGTTGAGGTGTTTGAGTTGGATTCGGACGAACTCGCCGACCCGGCATCCGAGTTCGTAGATCATCTGAAACATGAGTTTCTCGCGATACTTGTCCGCGCAGTCGAAGAGTTGCTGGAGTTCCTGTAAGGTCAGGTACCGTATCGTCTCGCCAAAACGGTCGTATTTTCGAGAAGATTTCACATTCGTCGTTTTGGCCGCTTCGGGCGGTTGTTCTACGCTTGGGGCAAAGGCATTTTCCGTCATTTTTTTCACACTTGGGTCCAAATGTGAATAAGCGACAATATAAAAATCTTTCGGTTCGGGGGGAGAAGTGAGAGTTGAGTCTTTCTTATAAGCTTTTCGCCGCGATGTGAGGTTGCATGTTGAGCGCTGCGAGGCCAACTTTCTGCCCGAAGTTGTCCCTGATCCTTCCATGCGTCGCCGGCAACGGCGAGGTGTGAAGCGAGGGATGAAGCTCAAGGGAAAGGCCGACACGGCTCTGACCCAGAGCGAAGGGAAGACCGGACGGGCGAACGCGAGTGAATCCCGGGGGGGGCTCCGTGATTATAGAACACCGAAGAGCGGTTGATATGGTGTGAAACGGTATAAGACCTAGGAAGGTTCTCCCGTTGTTGGGGAGCATGAGGGCACGGTGTGCCATCACTGCGCCGAAGGCGTGTTCTTCAGAGGCGTTTTTTCCGGGCCAGAGGACTCATTGTGGCGCTTCAGGACGAGGAGCAGTTCGTTGACATAGCCTTGGTATTGTCGCAGTCGTTCTCTATTCGGAGCATATGCGGGGGCTGCATGATGCGAATCGTCGGTCGTTGAGAAGGTCTTGTGGATGCGATCGATAAGGCCGACATCTACGCCACATTCTGTGAGCATCTTGCGCACCTTGTCAGCGTTCAGATTGTTGGGGTCCTTCCGCTCAGCCTTCACTTTCTGGCATATCTCCGCAGCTACCTCACATACGAGAATCCTGATCTCTTCCTCGCCCTGCTGAATCCTTATGCTATTGGCACTGATGTCCTTTGTGATCGCGTCGACTTCCTTCAGGCGTTCATCAATCTTGGCCCAAGGAATCTGTATCATGTGCGGTCCCTTGGCGTCGTAACCGGTGATCTCGTAGTACCATCCGTTCACGGAGCGCAATCCAGCGCGAACTTGTTCCAGCCAGCGTTGGTTATGTGAAAGCAGTACGATTTGCTTGCCTCGTTCGATTAGGTTGCGCAGCACGCTGATGAACTGTGTCTCGTGCTCGGCATCCCAGGACTGGATCGGGTCATCTATGACTAGGAATTCATAAGGCGACTGACCTTTCAGGTTGGCGGCGATACTGACGCACAACCCCAAAGCATTAAGCTTTGACTCACTCAGAGAGGACACTGCACTTGCCAAGTCCTTTCCGTAAGACTGGGCATTCACACGAACCCGTCGCGCCTTGAGCGTGCCTGCCGCCGTACGCTCCATGTCGAAGCCGGAGAAGTGAACATCTGGATCGCCAGTTGTGCGAATCTGCTCATACCAAGACATGACATCAGCTGTTAGTTCGGAACTGATTGCATCAAGGACGATCTGCGCTATCGTTTGGTCGACTAGTTTCCGCAGGTCTTTGGTGCTGTCGAGCATGCTTCTGATCCGGAAGTGCTTCTCGATGATATGCGGCTTCTCGATGAGGTCGATCAGCACGGCAACATCTTCCGTCCCGGCCAAGACATCGAGTTCGTGCTGAAGGACTAGTTGTGCGTCACGCAAGGCCGGCGAGACCGATGTAAGAAGGGAGCGCATCTCGCGGCAGGCCGCGGCCAGCGTGACAAGCGCTTTTCCGACTTCTTCAACAGTGCGCAGGTCATGTGTCCCTTGCTCAATGGTCTCCTCAGTCGCCCTGATTGCCGCCCGAACTGTCTCGTGGGCGCACGTTGCCTGGGAACGAACAGCTTTGATCTTTGGGAGTGCGGATGCAACCGCCTCGTAATGAGCAACATGCTTTGTGCCAAAAATCTCTCTCAGTTTCGGGAGATTCTGTTCCGCCCACAAGACGCTTGAACACTTCGCGATGTGCCGTTCGAGATGATCAGCAGCGTTCGCTTTCACAGCACGCAGCGTTTTGAGGACTACATCGCGCTTGCTCAGAAGGTCCGAGCAAGCATGCCCATCTGCAAGCGCCCTGGTTTTCTCGGCCTCAATGTACCTTCTTCTGCTTGCGTCAATTCGTTGGCCGCAGAAGGGACAGGTTTCAGCTGAAGACTGCAACAGTTGGGACCCGATGTCAAAGAACTTTGCCTTCTCTTGGATGTTGCTGACTGTCTTCAGCCCGGCGAGGCTGAGGTAGTCCTTGGTGAAGGTATTCACAATGGTGGTTACAAGGAGCTTGTCAGCTGTTACGAAGGCCGCCAATTCCTTTTCTTCGAACACCTCAACGGAGACCTTCCCTGAAAAGAGCTTTGCAGTAGCATCCTCGCGGATCTTCAACAGGGATGGGAGGATCGCATCCTCAGTGGTGCCCGCAGGTACACGATCGCGACACTCGCGCCGGATTTCCGCAAAGGCATCCTTGAGCCCAGGGAGCCCCTTCTTGAACGCTTTCGTTATTTGCGTGAGCCCTGTTTGGGCATTTGCTCGCCCAAGTGTGGCCTCGGCAGTCCTGCAAAGTGACACAGCTTCGGGGGGGAGGTGTACTTCCGGCTTGGTGCAGAACGACGTAAAGTCTGACTGGAGTTTATCCAGATCTTTAAGACCCAGAAGTGCGGCGAAACCCTGAAAGCGTTCGTCTGGAGTTGCCAGCAGCAGGTTCTTTAGGGCGTGTTGCAGTATGAATGGCTTCTGTGCGGCAGCATATCCCTTCAGGAAGGGCCAGTATTCAATCCCTTTCCCGTCGAGGTAAAGGATGGCTGTGTTGTCCGCTGAGAGTTCAGCCCGGCACAAAAAGTCTTTGCCGTCGTGGCTGATTATGGCCTCGACGTAGGGCGCACCTGTCTCCGGGAAGTGTCGATTGCGATAGCAGTCCTTGTATTCGTCTTTGGAATAATCCGCTCTCTCGACGCGGGACGTAATCTTGTACAGAAGCCATTCAAGAGCCTCGGAAATGCTGGTCTTTCCGTAACTGTTTGGGGCGTAAATGAGTGTGAGTTTCTCGTTGAGGAAGACCGTCTGGGCTTCGTTGAAGCCGCGAAAGCCTTGGACTGTCAGTTGCCTAAGTTTCACCGCGCGCAACCTCACTGACACTTTTTGAGAACTCGCTAACGACGGCACTCTGGGGATCACTGCCCTTGTAAGCTTGGATCAGGCGCTTGTGTAAGGGGTTGTCTGCTGAAAGCGTAAGTTTCTCCAATACCTCTTCTAGCTTGGTCTTCTGTTTGCCTTCTTGGCCTGTAGTCACCGCGTCTGCCATTTCGTCACCCTCCTCCGTGTCGTCCGTATGGTGCTCTCAGCAAATGTGGCCCACAGCGACTAGGCTCCCATGCCTGCAACGCCCGTAACACGGCTTCGAATAGACTGCACGCCGTTGTGTTCGGCGCGGAACTGGGACTCGGCGTCGCTGATGGCACTCTCCACCCGCACGCGGATCGCTTCCACGTTCGGGCCGATGGGTCTTGGCGAAGACGCCTTCGGCTCCGACAAGGCCGCCACATCCTGCTTCGCGTTGCTGGTTCGCCAAGAGCCATCCGTGCCGGTCAGAACCGATTCGTATCTGCGCCGCGTGGTGCCGTCTTCCATGCTGGCTTCCAACACATACCGAATGGAGACTGCTTGCGTCGGCTCCTCCGGATACATGACTGAAACCTCACCGGGCCAAGCCGCGCCTGAGAAGTGGGCGATCAGCGCATCTACAAGCGGATGACCGATGCCTATCAGGTCGGCATTCTTCCTCCGCATGGCGACATCCCGGCGGAAACAGGCCGTGTCGTATCTTGCGGCCACGTTCGGGTATCTTCGCAACGCTTGCGGCGTCTCGATGCGCACAAAATCGCCATCCGTGATGAAACTGCCTCCGAGGCGCAGGATACCGTTTTCCGCGAACGTCCTTAGGTCTTGCAACGTCAACTCGCCCTGGAGCTTCCGATAGTACTCCAGGTTGAAGGCGGTCAGATCCTGCGACAGGTTCTGCAGTGCCTGGCTCGCCACAGTAGCAGTCTGGATCATTTTCTCGAGCTCTTCAGCCGTCCGCTGGTAGTCGCGATCCAGTACGGCCCGCTTGTATAGATCCTGGTAATTCGGGGCAGAACCAAGGAATCCGAGGATATCACTTCGGAAGTCTTCGACCACGTTGCCTGACACCGGATCCACCTTCCCTATAGTGCGGGCAATGTCCAGAAGCTTCTCCTCGAGCAGGTCATAGATGCGTTGCTCGACCGTATCCTCGGCCACAAGATTGTAGACTTGTACGGTGTCCTGCTGACCGTACCGATGAATACGCCCGATTCGCTGTTCGATGGCCATCGGGTTCCAGGGCAAGTCGTAGTTGAACAGGATGTGGCAGACTTGGAGATTGATGCCTTCACCGCCCGCTGAAGTACTGACGAGAAATCGCGCTCCGTCAGGTCGCCAGAACTCCTCGACGGATGCGATCTTATCTTCGAGCGGCCCTCCTTTGATCGTTGCGATGTTCTGTCCGCCGTATAGTTTCCCCAACTCCTCCCGCAGGAATTCGAGCGTCTCTCGATACTGCGTGAAGATGACAAATCGCTCATCTTGACTGCCGCCTCGGAGTTGTTCAATGGCTCGCACCAGTGTGTCGAACTTACGGTCCGTCCCATCCGGCACAATGCGCAGCAGTTCTCTCACAATTTTCGATTCATTTGGAATGTTGGCCTCGGCCAGGACGGCGTCCTCTGCATCTTCGTCGCCGTCCAGCGCCCAGGAGGTCTGTTCCGTTCCATTAGCTTTCCTTGCCAGTTTCTGCTTCATCTGGGCAATGTAGGCGTCCGCCTCGACCCACTGTGCCTGGCCAACGGGCAAGGACAATATCTGCGCCGCCAACGAGCGCATCTCGTCCTGAAATTCCATAATTCTCCTGGGAAGCGCCTCGTCGCTCCGACCATGAGCGCGTCTTAACTCCAGCGCCATCTGCTCATGCAGCAGCAACACGAGCAGGCGCCGCCGCAGGGCTTGTCTTATTGCTCGCGGACTACTGGACATGATTTTCTGGAAGGCAGTCATTACGAATCCAACCGCCCGCTGGCCGGAGGTTGTGCGGTTCTGTCCCACGCCGGCCACGCCGTATCCCTCGCGCAAGTATTCGGTCAGACGTTCATAGAATACCCGCTCCCTTGCCGCAAGCTGGAATCGTTCGGAAGTGACCTGCCGACGCATGAACACAGGCGTACCGTCTGCGTATGTAACTTCACGCTTAATTCGCCGGATCATCACTCGGTTGAGCAACCCCCGATGGTCCAACATCGCTTCCGGGGACTCAAACAGGCTATCATCCAAGAGTTGAATCAGCGACCAGAACTGGAATGCATCGCCTTGGTGTGGAGTGGCCGACAAGAACAGCAGGTCACGCGTGTGGCCGCGGATCGCCTCCGACAGCTTATAATTCTGCGTTGTCTCTGTCTTCCGCCCGTATCGCTTCCTGGTCAAGTGGTGTGCTTCATCGAACACGACCACATCCCAGTTTGGACCGCTCAACAAACGCTCCATCCTTCGAGGCTGCTTCAGGGTGTCAATGGAAGCAATCACACGATGACGGGTTTCCCAGGACATCGTGCTGTCCTGGAAGTCAATGCCAAGAATCTCGAAGACCATGCGGAAGCAGTCCCGGAGTTCACGTTGCCAGTTCTTCACGAGTCCGGCGGGGCAGACAATCAACACACGTTGCGCCAGGTTGCGGCTTATCAACTCCCGGATGACCATACCCGTTTCGATGGTCTTGCCGAGACCCACATCGTCGGCGATCAAGAGGCGGCGCCGGTCGGCAGCGACTACGTCGTGAGTCAGGAGGATCTGATGGGGCAAAAGGTCCGTCCGGCTGTTCGATAGTTCCCCGCCGCTGTTGTGTAAAGGAAGCTGAAGTGCCAACTGCTTCAGCAGAAAATCGCCTGGCGCGTCGTACGGACCGTGTTCGAGTCGCGTCCAGATGTCCGGCACGGGCTCCAGACGGTTTAGAGGGAATGTCGTCAGCCGCCGTCCGTCCATACTTTCAAAGGCGACATCAGCTTCGGCGATCCTGCCGGCTTGGCGAACGCGGAGTACCTCACCCGTGCCGAGATCGTCTCGTCCGGTCACGCGAACCCACTGGTTTTCGGAGACTTCATACTGTTTCGTCATGGACTACTCAGATGGAACTCCATCGGATAGAACGAATTGCCGTGAGAATCCTCTCTGCGCGGCGGATGGTTGAATATGAGGTGAACTGGCAGCGTACTACCACGATATCGGACCGTGGTGTCCGCCCCACGGACAATTTCACCCGTAAAGACGACTTGCACCTCTAGCAAACGCCTCTCCAGGTCACTGGCGGCCTTGTTCAGGCGCGTGTGAATCTCCACGGCGATTTCTTCTTGGGGATGGGCGGCAAATAGGACTTCCTCCAGGCCAAGCACCTGCCATTTCGATAGTCGGGAAAATGGAAAGGGCTCTTCCTCAAGTTCCCGCAGGAAATCGAGAATGCCGATCACGTTTTCCGCTGGCACAATTCCCATTGGCTTGTGCGGCTTCATGTTAGCCAGTTCCATCAGCATGTAACCCGGCATGGGTCTCTCCCTATCCGAACAACGGCGTTACCTCGATATACTTCAAAATCTTTTGACAACCATCGGCAAAACGCGGCTGTCTCGCACTGAGGAATTCACACGCTGCGCGAATCTGCGGCGTCATGCCCCGGAAACGTTCCATCCAAGGACGGAGGTTCTCGCCGCCCTCTACGAGACCAAGTAGGAAGTGGACGTAGTCAATGAAGAGGATATTGCCTGCTTGGGCATGTGCCGCCACTTCCAAGCCAGGGATTGTCGCCTGCGCCAGGCCGGCCGGCTGGGTAAACTTTTCTTGGAGTTCGGCAAATCGTTCTGCCGGCGATTTGATTTCATAAGACCGGCCTCTACCGACTCGTCCCTTGATAATCAGGCCTGCATCGAGAAGCTCAGCGGGCTCGATCACGCCACGCGTAAACTTGTGAAGCTCATCGCTCTTGATTTCGGATGTATAACTCGATAAGCAGACGAGATAGACGTAGCTTAGCGGGTCAATGTCGGCCAATTCGCTGGGTAGCGGCTGTTCCCGGCTGACAAGCTGGTCCACCTCCATCCGAATGGCCTCAAGGGCGTCGTGGAGGGGAACGTTGTTCCCTTGATGGTCAAGGACGTGACCGTAGTGCCGGCTGTAGAGTTCCAGGCACTTGCCAATGAGGATGATGTTCACGTCGGCGGGTGAGAGCGGCTCGTTGCCGTAGCGACCACGCTCAATGGTCTCAATCTCCTGCCGCGCGCGTCGGCGAATCTCTTGGCGGATGCCCGCCCAACTCCTGCTCTCCACGGCAGCGTTCTGCTGTCTGCGGCAGACGTGGATCAAGTCGTACGAGATTGCACCGCCCTTATCCATGAGGTGGAGGGAAACTTCGGATTCCGCGTGGATCGGGTAAACCGCCTCGATTCCCCACCCTCCATCACAGAGAGCCTGAAGTAGTACCTCCCACGTCGAACCCGCCGAATGGTGGAACGTAAAGATCAGTAAGCCATCTGCGCTTAATCCCTGCGCCGAAAGCTGAAATACTGTTTGCAGTCCGCGCCGGAAGTCGTCATCGGACAATCCTCGGGTGCGATTCGTAATGATCTCTTGAGTCTTGGGCGTATACTCAGGTGCGAAGGCCGGGGATTCCTTAGCAAGAATTAAGCGGAGCCACACGTAGAAAAAGTCTGAGAGCTCTGCGTAGTTCACATTGTCTGAATACGGAGGGTCAGTAATCACCGCAGCACACGGTATCGCCTCGGCGGCCAATGCCTCCCGTGAATCTCCAGCAATGAGAATCGGCTGATTTCCCCGTCCGACAGTTTCATTGGTGACCACCCGTTCGCGGCGCTGATCGTCACCAACAATCTTGGTGTCCCATGGGTGACTTGCGTGCCTTAGTCCTTCATAGAGAATAGTCATACGATTCACTATCGTGTTGCTGCCTGAGACGCCACCCCAGACGTTCTGCTCGCTGAACGTCGCTTTCGGCTGGTAGTCATGTCGGCTGAAAATGCCAGCGGCCGCTGTTCCTCCAGGTGAGTTGCGTGTGGGGCGATTTCGCGTGAATACGTTATTGGCCTCAAGCATGTTGCTGAAGGCGCACAATAGCAGATCACGAACGGGGGCACATGACTCCTGCTCAATGCCACGGAGCACCGTTGAGGCGGCCAGAAGTTGACGAGGACCGAACAGCTGATGCCAACGACGGTAGTGGTGCTCTAGGAGGCGGTGCGTTTCCTGGCCGTCAGGTATTTCCGACTTCGGGTGGGACAAATGACCTTTGTGCTGTTCCCAAGTGCCGGAGGCATGGGCGTAAAGGTCCAAATCGGCTGGGGCAATGCGTTTGAAGAACTTGCCCCCAGACTTTGCCAGGCGACAACGATGGCTCTCGCCAGCGTCTGGTTTGGAAGCAGTACGCGACACGACGGCAGTCGCCCAAAGGTCGGTCTCTACGGTGCTTTCCTTGTCGTCCTCACCATTTTCGTCGCCATTGCCACAGGTTGGGCAGTAGCCTTGAATCGCGTACATAGACGTCGGCAAGAGATCATCAGATGGAAGTGACCGGATGGAATTCAGGATCGCGTCCTTCTTGCCACAATGCGGACACACAAACTTGCCATTCTCCAGTACGTTGCCTTTGGCGGGCTCGTACGCTTGCATGCATGTTGGGCAGGACACGCGATCAGGCACGGTTCCACGATACTGCCAAACCACTTGGCAGTGGGGACAGAAAAGAACCGTGAGGGGCACTTTTTTTCGAACGGCCCTTGCCCTGCCATGTGATAGACGCGGCTTAACGGACGCGCTACACCAGGGACAGTCCACCGGCTCTTCGGCCGAGAATGCCCAACGCTTGTTTCCGCGCCCGACCCCGGCTCCGTCGGTATTGTTGACGACCGTTAGCGACGACTCGGCGATCAGACTAGCCGGCTCGATTTCCCAGTCGAAAGTCTTGCTGCACTTGGGACAGGTCACATCCTGAACATAGCGAATGGACGGCTGTTTGGCGGCGACCACATAATCAGAGACGAGCCGAACCTGCTTGCGGCAGGTCGGATCCGTGCAAATGGCTGATTTAGCCCAGAAGGCATAGATGATGTCCGCATCCGCGTTCCCGCAACACGGGCAGGTGGTCTTGTAAAGGTCCAGGAGAGTCTGCTTCACCGTCTTGCCGGACCAGGGCACGGTGCGGTTCGCCAGATCGTCAAAGGCCCGCTGGAGGACGTCAACGTCCACAGGCGTTGTCTCGGTCTTGACGATGAACCAGGCGACAGGATTGAGGTCAATCCCGATGACCTTGCAGCCGAGGCGCAGGGCCTCAACGACGGTGGTCCCGCCGCCCATGAATGGGTCGAGGACCACCTTGCCATTCGTGTGGGGGTCGCGCGTGTGGTCCTTATAGAACTCGTCCATAATGACCTGCGCACCGCTTTTGGTAGGGTTGCCGTCGGCATCAACCGGCAGCGGCTTTAGACAGCCCAGGAGGATGGCGCGGAAGACACACGACGCCCGTCGCGCAAACCACTTGTGCATCTGGTAGATGGGCTTGAAGGAGTTGCGCTCCGGTACCGCCAAGCGGTTTATTTCCACAATGGGGAACGAGTCTTCGATAGCCCACTTCTGCTGCCTACTCATGGCTTTATGCGCTCAAGGTTCTCAAGGAGCAGGTCGAAACTATGCGCCCCCAAGTACCACGCTCCCTGATTGAAGTGGATCGGATCGACTCCTTCCTGATGGCAGGTGTCGGCTATTGCTGCGGCGAGCCCATCCGGTCCCGGCTGGATGCCCAGCTTGCCGGCGATCTTCTCTATCCACGTGTCCACGGGCATGAGAAGGCGATAGTCCGCCGGACTCAGCCGGGACTGCAATTCCAAGACGGCAACAAGGTCACGGAGGAAGAATGCCGCGATCTTGGGGCCGACCTGCCTGATGTCATCCAACTCTGTGAACACGACGGCCGTCTCGCCCAACTCGATCCGTTCCGCAGCGTATTTGGCAATGTTCAGAACCTGGCCGCCTGCAGCGGGATGCTCACAGATGAACCGCAGAATGTCGAGGACCATCTCCCGGTCACGGGCCTTGCCGGTGCTGGATATCCGAGTTTTCCCATCTACTTCGATGGTATGGGCCCGGTTGAGGGCTTGTCGGACGGGGTTGTCGTCACTGTTCCAGTTTGCTTTATGGAAAAAGCCCGCAGCTGACCATTGAAGTACACGACCATCTCGCTCTTGAGCGCTCAGGTCAGGGGGCAGGAGTTCAGCAAGTGCCGCGTTCGTTGCCTCAAGGAAAGCGAACGAGACACTGTCACGCCGTCCTTGCATGAAAGCTCGATTGAGGAAGAAGCGAAGGCCGATCCACCAGTCCGTGCGCAAGGCGTCCCATGAAGGCAGGCAGAGCGACTGCTTTTCCCCAGCGAGATACTCCTCGTACCTCGAAAAGTAGCGCGCAAGCTGTTTCATGAGGTTTCCGTTCATCGTTACTGCTCCAACACCAGCCAAGGCACGAGCATCTCCATAAGAGACAGACCTCCGTGCTTGTAAAGCTTCCTAGCCGGCTCGCCACGTGGGTGGGTCTGAATTCTCCCGCGTATCATGGCTAAGCCGCGGTCACTCAGCATTGCCAGACCCCGATGCTCCGGCGGGTCGGGTTTGTCCTCCAAACGGGCGAATCGTTCACCTCCGAAGTATGCTGTCAGTGGCGCTACGTCCCTGTTGTCCAGTGGGAAAGAGCAACCTGCTCCAAGGAACACGTAACCGTGGTCGCTTGTGACGAGGATTTTCCTGCCCGGAGCACTGAGCACGATGTCCTGGACGCTGTTCTGCCAGGCGGTCGTCATCATATTGTGGAGGTTTTCGAAGAGCTCCGGGAAACGGGCATCGCGTTCCTTGTATCGGTAGTCAGGGAACGCAGACCAAACGAGGATCGCTCTTGCGGCACCATCAATGACACGCCTCTGGGTCACCTGCTCCAAGTGGTAGCATGCAACGCCTGCGCTTCTGAGAGTCGCGCAGTTCGGAAGTTGCGACGGGCTGATGGAACCTACTCCGAGACGGTTCGCAATGAAATCCACAGTGTCACTTGGGGTCGCAGCCAGCGTCCAGCCTGCGTCCACAACGCGCAGACCGGATTCGCGCGCCAAGCGATTGATGAGAGGCACTTCGCGCAACGATAAACCGTCAAAGACCACGGCTGCACAGGATTGCTCCGATGTCAGGAATTCCTTCAAATTTCGCTCGGGGGGTGGCGCCTGGAGCAGTTCATCGTAGATTCTGGACGCGGCGCCAGCGATGACTTCCTCCAGATCGTTGACGGTCTTCTCACCTGTTTGCAGGTACTCGACAGGCGGCTTGGAGCGGTAGTTCTCCTCAGACCATACCTCTTCGGTCAACCATCGGGTGAGCCACGGCAACCGAGGACCGCTTTGTGTGAGCTTGCCCAACATGTCTGACGTGAGGACTCCCATGGTCTACTCCTGCCTGCCTTGCCCTACGACGTCCAGCCTTGCCGAATATTGAGCGCCCCTGAAGTCCGGGAGTTGCTCACATGCCTGTTCCACCTGTGCCTTGCTCATCTCACCCCGTTTGGTGATCGTAATCTCGAAACCGAGGCTGCCCGAGCCAGACAGGCTGCCACGCAGCCCTGCCGGAAGGCCCGACAACTCCACTTCGTGCTCTGTCTGAAACAGTTGGAACCGAGCGCACACAATCCTGGCCTCAGGAACTTGCGCTAATCGAGCGGCAATCTCCTGACGGAGAGCGCCCCTGGATGGCTTGAATGGTATACTGACTTGCTCTGTTGGCCCGGCGCCGATGTCAAAGGCGGCGGGGTTGCTGACGATGCTTCCGGCACGGGCTGTCACCTGAGCTCGACCGGTCGCAACGGCCGTCACTTCGCCAGTCGCTGAGACTTCCAGAACCGTAGGGTTACTAGAACTCCAGGCGACAACCACATTGGGGATGGTCCTGCCACGGCCATCATAGCCCTCAACGGTCAGCTGGCGGAGGTCACCGAGAAAACATGCGGTCGGACCAGCAGGGGACGTTTCTAAGCGAACAAGCTCAACAGGCGGTGGAGGAACCTCCGGTGGCGGAGGAGGAGTCGCACCAACCGGATCGCCAATCTGAGCATCCATGAGTTCGACGTCGTTCAAGTCAGGATTCTGGCGCGAGTAGTTGCCCTTGGCATGGTAGATGCCTATTCTCCCTGCCAAGCAGAGCTGCCGAATTGCCCGCGTAATGTTTTGCGCCGACACCGGAACCGGGTACGTTAGTGTTTCGCGGTATTGGCGGTCCACCTCCTTGACCAGCCGGCCCCTTATTTGGTCCAGACGCTCAGACATATGCTCTTGGAATCTCATATCCGGGTACAGCTGTTCAGCTAGGTGTTTGATCATGTCCTCCTTGGCGGCGCCAGGGAGGGGCTCGGGTTCAACGCGGTCCGCCTGAGGCGAGGCGCCGAACACATCAAATCGGGCATAGCGAAGCCCCGCCCGACGTATCGCATCCGTGATGTGCTTGCGGTCCTCGCGTCCAATGCGGTCGTATTCATCCCGGCGTCCTGTATCACCGCTGCGTTCAGCCTGGTCGCGGAGTTCCTTAGCCGCTAGGCAACGCTGCGCCCACTTGACGAGATCGGCATTGGCGTCAAGTGAGAAATCACCTGTTCGGGGCTCCAGCAGCAACACTTGGTTCCGGACAGAGAGACCATGATACAGGTCGTGCCTTTCCTCCGGCCTCAACTGACGCGGGCATAGCACGATGCGGAGGCGATCCTTCCGCATGCTCTCCAAGGCAGCCTTGGTGTCTTCGGGAGTTGCGAACACAACAGCGGTCTCTGTCTCGCGAAAGACTTCAGCCATCCAGATCTGGCGAAGCAGGGCTCGTGACTTCGAACCATCAGGGTCAATGGTTAGACTACGGAACTCGACCTTTGCGTCGGCATTTTCCTCAACGTCGAAGAAGTAACGACCATCAGCGGAGTGGAAGTGCGAGGCATACTTCCCGAACGCCAGAAGGGTTCTCTCGAAGTCGTTGATGTCCGCGCCTGGCAACATGACGTGGCGTATAAGTTCTTCGCGCGTAATGCCCCGCGTCCGTCCTTCCCCCGTGAGCGTATAGAGCATGGTCGCTGCGGCGATCCGGTCGCTCAGTGGATACTCTGCAAGCTCCTCTGCGTTGACTTTGGCGCGGTTGATCAAGTCCCCACCCGGATCCAGATCCTGTAGGCGGGTGGCCGTCTCGCGGTCTGCGAGTAATGCGTGCGCGGCTGTAATGACGTCCTCAGATGAGTGCGTCACCCTGACCATGTTGGCGAGAAACCCAAGTGAGCCTCTGATGTTCTGAAACCCGCCCCGTTGAGGCACGCGTTCCAGAATCAGAGTCAGAAGCTCCGGTTGGAACGGATAGCTTTCCTGCATTCGTCGGCGAAATGCTTCGGAGTCGAGACTTGGTATGAAGCGCCGCCAAGTGTTTAACATGCTCTCCACCGTGGCAGACACGGTCAAAGGGTCGAAGTCAAGGAAGTTTTCAAATAGCCTGTGAAGCACAACCTTGGCGCGGTCCGCTGCGGTGGCGCGAGCGAACTGAATGCGGACGTTTGGAACCCGGATCAAAGTCGCACCTGGTTCCTTGCCTGCGTCGTAGACACTGGCGAAAATTGTAACCTGAGGGCAACGGTTGCCCAGTTCAGAGAGCATTTGAAGGAAAGCGATGTTCTGCCGGCGCAAGGCGTCGTTCGTGATCATCTGGATGCCTTGTTCGAGCTCGTCGAGAATGACTACGAGATGTCTGTCACCGAGTGCTTGCAGGACCTGTCTATCATCGGGATACACCTCGAAGTCTCCGCGTATCGTCAGGCCAGCTGCCTGGAAGATGAACTCCCACACCCGCAGCAGTGGTCGGTCGGTGTACTTGTGCGCAACAACTGTGGCATTCGGAGGAGGAGTGAGGGTAAGACCATGCCGTGCGAGCCAGCGACTTGCTTCCGTGGGATTCTTGAGCAGGTGGTACATCAAGACGAGAAGGTGTGACTTACCGCTTCCCTTGAGCCCTTCGAACAGAAACAGGGCCGAAGAGTCAGGACGGCGTGAAAACCGATCGTTCAGCTGCTGAACAACCCGTTTGATGTCCGCTGTGGGATAGGTGAGACTCAAGAAGGCGTCAGGCCGGGATTCGAGCTTTCGCCGGCGTCGGTCATCAAGATTACGCAGGTCAATGATTCCCTCGATCCCGTCCTCTGATAGGACCTCCGGGCGTGGTATCAGATGTTGTGCATAGCTCATCTTGCAGTCTCCTCGTGCTCCATTTGACCGGCCTTGCCGGATCTCACCCACGCGTCAATCTCAGCCATCTTGAACTTCCACAAGCGGCCCGCTTTGTGCGCAGGCATCCTTTTGCGGTCAATCCACTTGTAGACTGTATCGCGCTTGACCCCCAGATAGGCAGCGATCTCGTCCACCGACAGCCATCTGTCATCCATATGGTTGCCATCCACCCAGGCGTTCGCGTGGGGCCGATGCCACGCCACGCTGGACCCGTAGACTCACTGGAGAACCCACCGCCGCTGTCCAATAGGTTCGGCTAAAAACAAGCTCATCATAGCCACTCCCCGAATGCGGGTCAATAGTCTTCAGAGCGCCTGACCGCGGCCAATGTCTGTGCGCGGGGAAAGAGACAGCGGATGAGTTCAGGCAACTGGTACCACACGGGTCTGACATGTGGCTTCACGGCTTGCAGAGTGTCGGCGTGGGCATCGGTAAGGGCGGGACAACGCACAGGCGAAAAGGGACAAAAGCGGCCCGATCAATCTTGAAGGGGAAACCGCAGAGGCCCCAGCGGTTTCCCCTTGCGATCCTCTTCCACTTCCCCCCGGCAGCACCCCAAGGGCGGCTGCTTGTTTCCCAATTGACATTGGCAATACGCTTAGGCATAATTCCATCGTATTGAACGCTATTTCCTTCAATAGTTGAGGGCCTAAAGCTGGATAAGTTCAGCGCTTCCTAACACGTTCGCCGGATCATGTGGACGATGCATCACGCTGAAGGAGGTCACAGGTGTCGGTAGCAGAAATGTTTGCCGAGTTCATCGATAATCTCGCGATTGCAAACACTGAGACAATCAGTATGCGATACGGTGAACTAACTGCAGCGTTGAATAAGGCATTCCGAGACACGGAGTCCAAGACAGCCAACACTCTCCAGGTTGGGTCCTTTGGAAGAGCCACCGGTATCAACGGAATTTCTGACTTGGATATGCTCTATATCATGCCGAAATCCCAATGGGACACCTATGAGAACGGCAAACAACTGAAACTCCTCCAGGATGTCAGGGCGGCGATCCTCAATCGCTATCCAAAAACTGAAGTCCTCGTTGACAGGCTCGTCGTTGCCGTTGCTTACACAGACTTTCACGTAGAGGTCCAACCCGTCTTTGAACAAGACGATGGCTCCTTCAAGTACCCCGATACGAAGAATGACGGAAGCTGGAAGATCACCAAGCCACGCGCCGAGATGGAAGCTGTCTCGAAACTTGATTCGGAGAAAAACTCGAACCTGAAACGACTGTGCAAAATGGCCCGTGCTTGGAAGAACAAACACGGCGTAGGAATGGGCGGACTTCTGATCGATACGCTATGCTATAACTTCATGGGTTCGACAACGGAGTACGACACGAAGAGCTTCCTCTACTACGACTATCTCAGTCGGGACCTCTTTGGGTATCTGTCTGAACTCCCTGAGCAAGACCGCTACGATGCCCCCGGAAGTGAACAGCATGTCAAAGTCAAGAAGCCGTTCCAACGCAAGGCAAAGAAGGCATATAGTCTCTCTCTTGAGGCAATTGAGGCGGAAGAGCAAAAAGGGGTCAACGATAGATGGAAGAAGATATATGGGCGGGCCTTCCCGTCGAGCACAGCGATTGTCAAGGAGAGCGCCGCTGCTGACAACGCAGCGACATGGGACGATACAGAGGAGTTCATTGAAGACCGATACCCTGTTGATATCCGGTACACGCTCAAGATTGACTGTGATGTCAAGCAGAACGGGTTTAGGGAGCATCGCTTGACCGAGATGATAACTAGGATGATTCCTCTTCTGGCGAAAAAGACCCTCGAATTTGAGATTGTCTACATCGACGTGCCGGGCGATTACTCAATCGAATGGAAGGTGCTCAACAGAGGAGAAGAGGCCCGCAAGCGCAATAAGATTCGAGGACAGATCGTACCCGATGAAGGGCGCCACAGGAAGACTGAAACGACCCAATTCAAGGGCGACCACATAGTCGAATGTTACGCGATCAAGGATGGCGTGGTGGTTGCAAAGGATCGCATCCATGTGCCAATAAATGCGAACGCTTGAATGCGGGACAATGAGGAAGAGGACACGAAAGGCGACGCAGTATGCTGATACGGAAGAAAGGGATATAGATGGACCCACATTCGCAGACTGATGACACACCCGATTCCCGCCGAATTCTCGAAGGTCAGTTGCGAGAATGCTATGGGAGAGTGGTCTATTCGCACAAGACGCATGAGAAATGTGCCGACATCCTTCTTGCACGCCTGCGCACTGTGAAACTGTGGCAGATCATCCTTTCGGCAATAACGACGGGAGGATTTGTGGCGGCTGTATTTGGTGCAGGCAAGTATGGCGCGCTTGCAGGGATCATCGTCTCGACGGTTCTCTTGGCGCTCAACGCCTACACCAAGAACTACGATCTCGGAGAACTGGCCCAAAAGCATAAGCAGGCTGCGAACGACCTCTGGATCGTCCGAGAGAAGTACCTGTCACTACTGGCAGATTTGCGCATGTGCGAAAAGCCTCTGGAGTCGCTCCAGAACCAACGGGATGAGTTGATTGAAGTCCTACACAAAGTCTACAGCGGCGCGCCCAGTACGACCGTTGACGCCTACCGGCGGGCACAGGATGCTTTGAAGAGACTGGAGGACATGACGTTTACTGACGAGGAGATCGATGTGTTTCTTCCAAAGGAATTGAAGAGGGCGAACAAAGTGCCGGAGGATACGGATCGCAACTTCGCCGATCCTCAGCACTGACGTTCAGCTTCCACTCGATTCATGCGGCTTGAATGAGCGTCCGAATACACCGCTCCACTGACTGTATGTCTCGGCTGAAAAGCTCTAACCCTGTCTGCCCGCCCCGAGAATCCATGTACTCGGAAGGCAGAAGTCCGCGGGCGCGGCATTAGCACAAGGAGGCGCTAGAAGACGAAGGAGAACTTGGAGAAGGCCCTGCCGCTGTTCGATCCAGTCCGGGACCAGCTTCATCCGAAGGAACAAGGCTGACGTGAGGCTGTCACCGATGTAGTCTTTCAGCCAAATATCGAAAGAAGTTGGCGGGGCGCGTCCGATCACGGCGCCGAGGCGTTGGTCAGCTAGCATCCTAGGGATGCGCAAGTCTCAGTGCTCCCCAGAAGCCTGAGCCGTCGCATGGATAGAGGTCCGTCTCTACCGGTTTCGTCTTGGCTGTCCGGGGCATGGCTCTTGCTCTGAAACGGTGTCCATTCCGATCCCCCGCACCGGCGGCATCAGGGCTTCTTGCGATAGACGTTCAGGCCGACCTTCTCATCCCGCTCGGGGACGGACACATTGCCCTCGGTGGAGGCGATGATGATCGTCTTGCCTGAGGACGATGGGCCGAACTCCTTGGTCAGGTCCACCTTGATCGTCAGGATGTTGCCCTCAACCTTCATGTCCACGTTCTTCATAGCGGTTTTCCCGTGCCTTTCAAACTGATTGCGCCGCGAATGGACAACACCGAACTGAATCCTCGTCCGATTCTATGCCTGTGGCCGAACTGCGTCAATCGAGTTCAATCTCGTCCTCCCCCAAGTCCAACACCAACGAATGAATCTCCACGTCGAACCATTTCTTGAACTCGGCATAGGTCAGATTCTGAGGCCACGTCTCTGGGTCGGTACACCAGCCCTCAAGCTCATTCTCGAAGATGGTGGTGCAGTGCCGCCTCAGTATCCGTTCAGCTCCACCTTCACCTGCTTCTTGGCGAGGCGATTGATCTCTTCTCTTAGCACCTGGGCAACGTTCGGCATGAGAGGCTCCTTTCAGAGAGGGGGACTGGACGATGGCATTATGGCTATTCCGGGGTTGAATTGCCAGCTTCAGGGCATGCCCTACTACACGACGTTCTTTACACGGCCGATCACCCCGCCCACCAGCCGCACTTTGATGCCGTGAGGGTGACTTGCGGAACGGGTGAGAACATCCTGAACGATTCCTTCAGTCAGCTTCCCAGACCTCTGATCCTGTTTCTGCACAACCTGAACCCGAACTCCGGGTAGAATGGCAGATCGCTGTTTGCCGTCCATTGTCGGATCAGATCCCATCAGGAGGAGTCCCCCATGTCTGAAGACTTAGCCAAGGTTCAGGAGTCGCTTCAGCAGATCATCGGCATGCTACAGCATCTTACAGAACGCCTCGATCAGATGGGCACGTACACCAAGCCCATCTTGACGGTCAGGGAGGCAGCTACCCTGATTAGGATGAGCCACAAGACGCTCCAAGACACCGTCAGTGTGATCAGATGCAAGACCGGCAAGAGCCCCAACTTCATCCTCAAAGCCGGTGGTCACATGCATGCTCGAATTGACCGCGACCTGTTCTATGCCTGGCTGCGCAGTTCACCCAAGAGAAGGGGAAGGCCGCCTGGGTCCTAACTCTGTTACTCTCTCATGCCCCAATACCTCCCGAAGCATCGTTGTCCGGCTTCTTTTGCTGATCATCCTTTACGGGTGGTTCTCGCTTGGGAATGGGGACCATCTGCCGCCCTTTATCAGGTGCAGATGGGACAGGCTCCTTCACTTTCGCATCTGCGTCGGCTTTGGCCTTGGCGTCGGCCTTTGCCTTGGCTTCCGCGTCGGCCTTCGCTTTGGCATCTGGGTCAGTATTTTTACGACGAAGAAACTGAACATGTACACGGCTGTCAGACCAGTGTGTGCCCGTCATCGGGTCGATGTCAGGCCAGCCATAGGACAACGGCAGGAGGTGTGCGTATGGCGCGATGGTTAGGTTAGATATGCTCTTGTCAAAAACAGATATAGCCATGATTTCGGTTCTTTCGCCGTCTGTGCGGAAAAGGATATTGAACCCATCAGGGTCAGCTGCATCTCCTGCATAGGTTGCCTCGCTGAGTTCTGGTGTGCACCACGAAAGCAACGATGTGCCGGACCACCCGGATTGGTATTGGGCTGAAGCGTATCGAGCGAGAGGGGCATCCAATGATAGTGTAGTTGTGAACGACCTCATTCCCGCTTGTTTCAGAAATGAAAAATACTCACATGCGACGTCAGCTCGAACGATAAAAGTCAGCGACAACACTTTGGCGTCATCCGTCAACACTAGGACTCCGTCCTTGGGAAAAGCGAAAAGAAGGTATTTCCCAAGCGTCGCCACCAGTGGCGCTTGTTCCTCAGCGGCTGTCCGAGATGCTCCAACGGCGATGTCTCGGAAAAGATTTGATCTTAGACGACGCAACGCGTGACCGAACGCTTCGAGCGAGGCTACAGCATCTTGTTCATTCTTTGGGAGACTGCCATTTGCTTTCACAATTTCGGATACATAATCATGGCGAAGCGCTTCAATCTTTGGGAACATCTCATCGAGTTGCTCCTGGCAGCGCCGAAGTTCGGCTGGTTCATCTCGCCCATAGACCCACACGGGAACTTGCGCCCCAAAGGCATTCTCCCCGCTTGACTTATGCAGGAAGTAGCACTCGTCATGATAGTACGTACCCATACCAACGATTCCGGCGTCAGAAGGCTTCATAATACATATGCTAGATTTGTTAAGTAGAGTTCCGAAGGCTTTGACATTACGGTCATCAGGAATGGCTGTCCCCCAGACCATAAGGCTATCCTCGCTCCTGTCCGTTATCTCGCCGAGGACTTCGAAAAGCTTGTGCTCCTTGCGAAGTTCTAGAATGCGTATTTCGCAGTCATCCACCTGGCGTTGCAGGTTAGTGTTTTCGGCAAAGAGGGGGTCCCTTGCCTTCGTATCTCGTTCTGCGATAGGCGCTTCTTCGTGGGGGGCGTCAACCTGAATGCGTGTGGCCGTTTCTGGAGCCTGACTAACCGCTTTGAGTTCCTTTGCAGCGGACTCTATACTCAGACGATTCGTTTGGCTTTTCTCTGGACTCTCAGGTGCTCGGCGCAATTCTTTCTCTCTTTGCGTCGACCACTGGCTGCCAGCCCAAAAAGCCCCTAATACCAGAACAATTACGCCGATCGCCACAAGCGCTATGGTCTTCGTTGACATAAGACGATCACCTCACACTCTTCATTCGTTCTGAAAGCTTGTTTCACTGCCTTGGCAGAAATGCTATTCTTATCCCCAGCTCAGGTCAAGCACTCGCAGCGGAAATGATCAAAGGGCATCTCCTATGGCTAAAGGCTACGTAAAGGAGGAGCAAATAGGGCAGTCGAAGCCACCACAACGGCTTGAGACCCAAGAACCATCCAATCCCCCCACTCCCCCGCCAAAGAAAAAATCTCAGCGACGGAGAAGGCTTCTGATAGGTTGCTCGATTACCGTTGTTATCCTGGTGGTTCTTGTTGTTTTGGTCAACATAGGGATGAACAAGGGATTGGGTGAGGTCAACATGTGGTCTGTGAGAGCTTCCATGAAGAAATACGGGTTTGTGCAGGTATCCAGTGGCAATGTCCCGATTCGTGACTACAAGAATGGCAGTTACGTTTTTGCCATTTACAAGGGAGAGCCAATAAGGTACGAGACCTACGCCCGGAAGAACAGGGTGGGACAAGTTGTGGAAGAGCAAAGCTATCTATTCGGAAATGACTATTTGGCTTTTGCATATTTTGTTCGCCAGCGTCCGGACGACAACGATGATGCAACAGGAGGAACGTGGCCTCTTACCGAACCCGCCTTCGATGTCGCCTGCGGAACCTCCGTTGAGAAGAAGGCAGAGGAAGTGCAGGAAATGGCCATGAGCGATTGGAATGCACGCTCTCCTGATGAACGCCATAAATCGGGTATGGCTAAACACTCCGCAACTGAGGGGCGGTTCTGCATAACGGTTCGCCTGTGGGGAAATTACTGTGCATGCTGGGTAACACCCATCGGCTTTCCCTATAGTTCAGACGATTTGACGTTGTTTACGAACTACCTGATGATTAATGTCGACTAACGAAAGCTGGAGCAATGATAGGTAAATTGAAAGGAACAACATCATGGCAAGAATCGGTTGCGGCTACGGAAGCGAGTGCTGCCCCATCGATGAGGCGGAGTGGCGAAAAAAGGGTTGAATGCACTATATAAACGCGTCGGGCTTCCTCGTCTACACATGCTCAATAACCGAATACATGAACTGTTCTTGCCAATGGCGTGAGGAACGACCGTGAGAACGGGCCGACGCTGGTCACCATTCCCGGCCGCAAGACCACGACTCGCCAGGATGGCACATTCTCCTCGCGGTAGCGGAGAGACAAATGTGGCCGGTAAAATGGGTTACAAGATGTTCATGCGCAATATTTCTAAAGTCCGGCCAAGTCTTCCCAACCAGTTTTGGGCCTACCGAACTTAACGCCCAGCGACAATGAAGGTTGTTGAGACTATTATGCCAATGTGTTCCGTGGTGCGGTGTGATCAGTACAGAGAAGTGAGTCCTGCCCAGCACCTTCAATTCCTGAACCAACAACGGGATTTCCGCTTTGGTAAGGTCGCCCATAAACAGAAATCGGTTGTCCTCAATAAAGCAGAGGCTCATTTTGTTGGCGGCACTTCTCAGTGCTTCATTTGCAGCTTTCAGCTTCAGGGGCAGTCTCTCATGAGCATTGTGCACCGGCTTCATGACGGCACCATGCTCAATCGGCTCGACCTGCCCACATGCTTCTTCCTCCTCCTGAATGAGATAGGGATTATGAAAGTCGGACGAGGTAATCTGCTCATAGGCTTGCTTGAGACGCTCATCCACTTGCAGCGCTTCGTGGAACAGCTGGATGGCTCTGGATACTCCATTCGCGCCGCCATCTAAAGTCACCTTGGGTGGCGGCCACAGCACGTTAAAGACTGAGCTGCCAACCGTGAAAGAGTCGCCCTTGCTCAAAGGGCAGTAGCGGAATGGTCGCCCCCCGTTGATGCGCTTTATGGCTCGGCGGAAATCGACTTCCATAACACCGCTATCATCGCCCATAAGTCTGCGGTTCAAGGCTAGAATGCAATTGGCATATTCCTTCTGATCGGCCATGTCAGGAAGACGAGGGAAATAGACGTCTTGGATACTCAGAGGCGGGTTCTCTGGTCCCCACGCGAAGAGGCCATTGTAGTGGTCCAGGTGGAAATGTGACAGAATGAACACTCGCGGCCTGAGGCGACACAAGCTCACATTTACTGCAGTCTGAGCGTCCTGCTGCGTCCCACAATCAATCTGGATTGTCGAGAAGTCTACCGTCTTTATGCCCATAGCCAAACCATCCCCAACACTTGCAACGAAGGTTTCAATCATCTTGCCTCCCTTTGTGCCGAATGCGCCGCACACACTATTGCCATCAACGCCCTTGCTGCTCCAATGTTAGGGTGAGGCTATCTCCAAACCTTTGCGTGGGGCAGATCTGCTCTCAAGGCTGCCGCCCCGCCACGCGTAACTTTGGTTTTGAACAGCTGGAGCGTCTTCAAGCTTTTCATCCCCTTCAGATACTCCAACCCGTCGTCCGTCACTTGGGTGTTTGTAAGAACAAGTTCCTGTAAGTCTTTCATCTTTCTCAGGTAAGCCAATCCGGCGTCTGTCACATGGGTATTCAACAGGTTGAGCGACCGAAGATCCTTCATCTCCTTCAGGTGCTCCAACCCGGCGTCTGTTACGTCGAAGCAGTCCGACAGATTGAGCGACTGCAAGCCCTTCATCTCCTTCAGGTACTCCAACCCGGCGTCTGTCACCCCGCCCATCTTAAGATTGAGTTCACGCAGGTCCTGCCTGCCATTCAAAGCGGCCAAGTCAGCGTCCGTGGCGAAGGGGAGAGTCAGGGACTTTTGTGGCGGGGTGGTCCCGCCGAAACCGGACGGCGCGAGCACTAACACCAGGACACAACCCCATAGGCACTTGCACATCGTGATATCTCCTTAGCAAGAAATGCCGAATGGTCGGGGCTATTACCTTTTCATTCTAGCCGTGCGTTTCTGGGCGTCAAGACAATCTTCCTGCGATTCATTGCTACCCTCTTTTCACGTCGATGTGAATGACGATGACGCCGAAGAGTATCTAGCACGGAAGTGGGTTCATGGAAGCCAGGGAGAGGCTTACAAGAATAGGTGGCTGTCCCCCATTATTAGGAGGACTTTTTCATCGGCAACATCCTTTGTGAATTATAATGCGCGGAACGCCCCTGACCCCAACGATTTTTCCCTGTCGTGCGGGGAATGTCATGCCACGACATTCAAAGGGCGTTGCCGCAACTTGAAATCGACCGATACCTTACCTGTTCACTGCGTGGAATCGAGCTTGTGCTTTACGCTCACTGTAACCATAAAAATGTTTGGACTAGCGACCGTCGAGAACTCAACTAACTTGTCTCCCACTATGGTTCTCTCTTTGGGTTCTGTGGTTTTGGGCGGGGTCCTTGAAAGCGCATCCGCAGATATAGCACGGTTGAGGGCGGCCAACAACCAATCATCGTTCCACTCTGGAGCAATGTTCTTGCGAAACCTACAAAGCAGGAGACAGTTTCTCTCGGAAGCCTCAAGATCGGTGGTTAAGAAAAAAGAGAAAGATGCTCGGGATATGTTGCGCTTGCTGCCGCTTACGCTCAATATTGCCAAGTGGTCAGACGTACTGCCTACGTACTTGTCACACGTATCCCCGCGGAACGGACCGATCTTCTCCATGCTCACGAACTTGTCCAAATACGCCATCACCTGATCGTATGAGACCCCAATCGTGTACTCCGACTTTGTCCCCTTGGTATCGTATGAGACCCCAATCTTGCTCTCCGACTTCGTCCCCTTGGTCCTGTACGCCCTTACCACATGCCAGGCCACCAACGAAACGAGTAAGAGGAGACACACAAAAAGCGCGTCCTTGGAGGTAGCCCCCTTCTTTTTCGGGCTGGCCGCCGCATTCGCACATGACTGCTCCACTTGTGGCGTTGGCAACGCCTTGCCATGTGCAGCGCGCCTATTCCGCTTGAGGTCCCGGACTACAATGCTTACGCCAAATAATAGAAAACACACTGCCATCACGCAAGCCGTCAGAGCGGGGTGGTGCATAGAAAAATCACCGCTCCTGTTCGCCAGATACCAGAGCGACGTCAGGGTGTCGTTCTTACTCCCGATTCCACCATGCGCAATCGCCAAAGCGGAGAAAACGATGAACGCGGCAGCAAATATGGCCAGAATAATGCCACAGCCTGTAGTCCAGCCCATGTTCTTCTGCCCCAAGGGGGTTCGCTCTGCCATATCTTGGACACTTGCTTTCCCCGATTCCGCAAGTAAGGGTATGGCTTG